>Ga0065707_10083086_pt1 | contig 10565 bp, 13 predicted proteins | sample SwiRhicommuniRL3_FD_59094 | JGI IMG/M metagenome (GOLD analysis project Ga0065707, IMG submission 59094) | Switchgrass rhizosphere bacterial communities from Rose Lake, Michigan, USA - RL3 v2 (version 2) | ecosystem: Host-associated > Plants > Roots > Rhizosphere > Soil | place: East Lansing... | reverse complement strand
GGGCGCCATAGGTACGATAGCTGCCGACGTGGCTGGCCCTGACCCTGGCGCCGATCTCCCCATCGTCACGCGCACGCTGCGACGGTGCCCGGGTGAGCCAGGCATGGGAGCCACTTCGCGAGACACCGAGCGCCCCACACATCCATGCCACCGGCCAGATCCCTCGATGCTTCGCGATGAAGGTGAACCTCATATCGAGTCCCTCGGGAAGTAGGCGGCGGCTTTTTTTAGAATGTCGCGTTCCGCCTTCAGCTTGGCCACTTCGCGGCGCAGCCGCTCGATCTCCAACTGCTCCGGCTTCATCTGGCCGTGCCCTGGGAAGGCATGGCCCGGATCGGCCGCCAACTCCTTCACCCATTTGCGCAGCACGTTCTCATGAACATCCAGATCGCGTGCCGCCTGGGCAACCGCCACGCCGCGATCCCGGACCATCCTTACCGCCTCAAGCTTGAACTCTCGGGCGAACTTCCTTCGGTGCATTGATGCTCTCCGGTTAGTGAAAACACCTTATCCTGGTGTCCACCAAACCGGCAGCAGGCCAGCAGGCCAAATCGGCGTAGGAGCTCGTGGCCTAAATTCGCAACCGCGACTTACATCCCAACTAGGCGGGGAAAGCTTTTTAGGGGTAGATTTGCACCGCTTTGTCCCGCATCTTAGCATTGCAACAGCGAGCGAGCATGCCTGACCTTAGCACGATATGGGATCGAGTTTCGCTCTCGGATTTGCCAGCCCTGAAAGTGGCGGCAGAACGTCATGGCCTTTCGATTTTCAATCTCCGCTCCGAGCTTCCGCAGCAAGAAGCGCGAGATAGGTCCGTGGTCGCCTTAGGCTCCGAATCTCGGCGTGATGGTGACGTCTACGCGAAGCTGACAGGAAGAGAATATCAATCGGTAGACGAAATCACCGAGCTAGCATCGCTTGAGAACGTGGACATTGTAGCAACGACTTGCGATCGGGTGACGCCCGAATTACTTGAATTGATGGAATTTATTGGAGGAGAAAGTACGCCCGGCCTACTTCTGACCGAGCATGGGGCTATAAGCAGGCGAGCATGGCTGAGCGCCTTGGCCGCTTACAGCCCCGTCTCTAATGGTGATCTAGTAATTTGTTCCGATGGAGTCACTCATTCACTTTCCGACGGCCGCCATCATTGCGAGCAGATTATGGATGCGCGAACCATACGGTCTTGGCTGACACGCCCGGTCGGCTTGCTAGCGTTGCAGACACATAGCGATGGATTTGACGCGAAGATTGTCGATGAGCTTGCTCTATGTTCACGCATAGAATGGTCGATGGATCTAGCTGGTCCAGGCCTCCCGCGTTGCGGCTATGAAGGGTGGTGCCACCGATTCGATCAAAAGCTTGGCGACCCTCGGCTTACCGATAAACTTATGCGTATGACCGAGGTGGACGCTTCAATCTTCATTTTCGACGCCTGTTGGGGTTTCTATCCACCTGAGGGAACATCTCTGGCAGCAGCACTATTTTCAAGTGTCGAACGGAATCATCGGATTTCGGCCTTTGTAGCGCCGTCGCGTCTTGGCTTTTCACATCCGGGCCTTTTGGATGGACTCATCCGCAACGTCTCTGGTGGCATGCCACTGGGGCGCGCCCTGACGATTCACAACCGATCTGCCGCAGCCTCCAATGTCGACCATGCGATGTCCCTACTCGGCGACCCATTTACCCGTCTCGGCCCTGCAGCGCAGGCCAATTTGATGGCTCTAAACTCCGTTCAGCTTAAGGTAGCTGAGAGGTCTGGGGTGGCGGCGATTAGCGCAGACGAATTGCTAGAAAATTGGCGAGAGGAGGTTGATCGACGGCGGGCATCAATTCCGACCCGCGCTACGATCTCCCGTTTTTCTAGCTGCGAGAATGGTGAAGCTAAATCACGAGAAGCTGACGACCTCCTGGATTCGATAGCGCGCTCGCTTCCGCGGATCGATTTTGCCTGGGCTGGTTCTCATTTGGCATCGAAACTTGATGTGGGCTTGCACGAATGCTTGCCAGCTGGGACGTTTTCGAGGATCGCCCACTTCCGGTTAGCCGTAGAAGGTAAACCAGAGTTGGAAAGGGTCATCAGCTTGTGCCAGCGCTGTGGTGTAGCGCAGGACCTCGATCCCCATCTACGAATCTTCTGTCGTCCCCGGCCAGGCAACGAATTCAGGTTTGAGTGCGCCCCTGAATCGCCCCCCACCCAAATCCTCTTGGCGATCGCTGGTCAACAACGGCTGGAGAGGATGTTCGTCGCCATTGATCTAGACGAGCGAGCTCCGGTTACAGTGGAGGTGCCACGTGCCCACCGTTACGATGGCCTGTCATATCTAAGTTTCGTGGCACTTAGAGACCGGAACTTCTCGGTCTTTCAATATATAGTCAATGCTAAGTCTCTGGAATATCTAAGGATCAGCCTGAATCCGGCGTAAGCAGCCGGCTTTGGTTCGATCTCTGTTTGCGCCTTGCGCTAAGGGTAGGAGTCCGGCATCTTAGCGGAAGTTCCGAGTCCAGTAAGTCCTACCTTCAAAGTTTTGAAGCGAGCAGACGCTTGAAAGGGAGTTGGTCGATGTCAAGAGCCACAACAGGTTTCGAAGCAGCGGGGCAAGTCAGCCTTACCGGCAATGTCCGTAAGCTGGCTGACGAAAAGCTGGAGGTTATTCAGCAAATTGCCGAGCTTCGAGCTAAACATGCGAAGATAAATCGCGAGTTGCTAGCAGAGGGCAGTGCTACAGCTCATTGGGTTGTCGCCTGCTGGTAAAACGGTGCCCTACTGGGTGCAGTTACGTTTTTGGTATCGTCTTCGAGGTGAATCATGGAAACTAGTGAGATTGGGTTGAGCGGGCTTGGCCGCATTGACCAGTATGCCGATGCAATCCGTGCCAAAGCGATGGAACTGACCGACACGTGGGGTGGCGCGATGTTCATCGTTGATCCAGAGGATAGCGCTCGCCTGTTCAAAGCTCTCGGATTTCAAGACGATGTCGCGGCCGCAGTCTATGAGCGGGTCTATGGCCTTCATTACGTCGATCATGTCCACGCGGGGGGAGATGCGTCGTCTGAATTCACTTGGCATGGACCCGACGTCACGACCTTAGTACTACGCGGATTCGACGATCCTGGCACGGCGTTCTCATCAATTAACGACGCCACGGCGCGAGACTTCCTGCTCGCGAACAGGGCAAAATTTGAGCGCGTTCTCGCCGCGATCCCCGCCTACGCGTCTAAGTTGATGTTCTCCACGAAGATTGGCTGCGGCGTACTGAGGGCCTTTGGCGCGCAACTATCCGAGGAATCACTCTTTGATCTAGCTCTTGAATTCGGCAGGCATCGCACAACCGATTTAGAAGGAAGACGGGGCGTACCCACAGCATTCGTTCGGGCATTTACGTTGACGATGTCATCGACGCTCAATCCGAGTAACGCGCTACACTGATCAAGTTTCTTGCTGAAGGCGCAGTAAGTGTCAGTCCGTGCAGCACCGGCTTACCGGCCTGCGTCGAAAACCTCGTGTTTAGATTGGACATGCCAACCCATAGCAGCGGCCCATCAATTTGATTGATATTAACCTCCTTCTGGATAGCGAAGACTTTTCGGTGTCCGAGCGCGCTCGAGTGGCCTTCGTTCATCACGGATTTGCTCGTACTTTAGCTGCAGAGGGCCAGGAACATAGAGCGCACTATGCTTCGAAGTACCCGCCGCTAGGTCTATTATCATTGATCAGGCAGCTTGAGGTCAACTACGCGGACTTCGACGAGGAGTATCGGCCATATCTTGAGTATTTCGATGAGGATGAGTTCGAAGATGACGATGCTTTTTTCGAAGCTGTTTTTTGCTGGTTAGCGAAAGGCAGCTTTCGTATATTGGCGGTCGGCGTTTATACCGCTTCGTTTGAACGCGTCAGCCAGTTTTTAGGGAGATTTCCCGAAGATCAGGTATGTAGAGTGGTTGGAGGGCCCCACGCCACAGCTGCTCCTGCAATGCCCGAAGCGCACATTGCTGTTCGCGGTGAAGGTGGTCGAGCCCTCTATCATATCATCGAACATCTTCTTCGTCCCACGTTCGGCGATGGGCCTGACGCCGCAGGTCTTTGTTACCAAGAACGAGGTAAGGTGGTAATTTCGAAGCCGGCCTTCGATCGTTCTTTGGCCGAGATTCCCTCGCCAGCCTATGATTATGGACGCTGCCCTGTTCCACCGCGGGCGAACTGGGTTAGAACCGTTGGCCATTATCAGCAGATATATGTGGCAACGCAAAGTTGCGGAGCGAGATGTACTTTCTGCTCGACGTACCTCATCCATGGTCGCTTCGTCTCTCGCCCGGTCCGATTGATCGAGCAAGATCTGCGGCTGATGCGTGACCGTTACGGATACGATAGCATTGAATTTCACGACGACGATTTATTGCAACATGATGATTTTAGTGAATTGCTTGAGTTGTTGACCGAGTTGGGGTTGAGCTGGAGTTGTAACGCTCGCGCGGACACGAGCAGCTCTCAGACCGCCCTTCGAATGCAAGCCGCCGGGTGCAGAAGTGTATTTCTAGGCTTAGAGTCGTTAGACGAGACTACCCTGAAGTATTTTCGAAAGGGGTGCTCTGTTAAAGATAACCTCGCTGCAGTCGCCGCCTTTCACGATGCTGGCATCGCGATAATCAGCGGCTTTATCATAGGAGCACCCCATCATACTTTAGAAGGTGTCTTGGCAGAGATTGATGCCTTTAAGGCACTCCCAATCTTTTACTTGACGCCGAGTATACTGACACCGGACTTTGGTACCGTTGAGTTCCAGAGAGCAAAGGCAAAGGACTCTCGCTTCAAAGCATTAGAGATTGACCGGACAAGCCTTAGCGTTCGGCCAAGGCCCGACCTGTTCGGGTCGTTGCCCCCGTACGGATTGCCGACGGTATGTGAACGGCTCACGAAGGTGGAGCTGAACGACCTTGCTCAGCTTGCGCAAGTAGAGTTCTTTCTTAATGATAGCGCGATCGCTCGTATTCTGCAGTACACGCCTATAGAACTGCACGAGATTGCTCTAAGGTGGTTGGAAGGCGTCGTGAACGCAGCAAAGGACCTGCAAAGTCGCGCCGTTCTGCCGGTCATTCGGCAGCGAGCATTTGAACGGTTGGCAAACTTCAAAGGTATACCGTGAGCGGCTAGCATCGCCTTAACGATTTGAGAATATCCAGTTTCACTTCTTAGTCGCGCTTGTGCAACAACGAACTGCTACTTTTCGCGCGGATCGCAACCGTTTTTAGGTATTAGGGCTCGGTGGTCGCTGCTTCTTGGTGCTTGCCGGGGCGCAATGCCGACAGGCGGCCCCGCGTAGTGATCGGCAGCTTTCGCCGGGATTGGATGTTCACCGGAGCTGATGTGAGCGACCGAAAGTGGCTCGCGAGCTGCCGCTGGGCGGGCGGATGGAAGCTTTTTTACGTTCGGCGGTCGATATGCACCGAACTTGTAGTCGACCCGCCCCAGTCATCCAGACTGGCATGCTGTATATCGGTTATCCACCCATCGCAGCCGCTCAAAAAAAAGACTCTGATTCCCGCCTCTTGGAATCTCGCTGGGGTGATAGCGAAAGGGGGCAGTTGATTGTAGCGCAAAACGGGAAAGGAGCGTAGCCGGGACGAATATAAAATTGCAGGAGCCGACATTGGCCATAGAAAACGAAACCCTAGTCACATTGACCGCTGACATCGTCTCGGCGCATGTGACCAACAATCCCGTGCAGGCAGCCGATCTGCCGAACCTCATCCAGGTCGTGTTCGGGGCGCTGCAAAGTGTAGGCGAGCCGCCCGCGCCCGCAGAACCAGAAAAGCCCAAGGGTGCGGTGTCGGTGCGCGCCTCGGTGAAGCCCGAACACATTGTCAGCATGATCGACGGCAAGCCCTACAAGATGCTCAAGCGTCACCTGTCGCTCCATGGCTACACGCCGGAGAGCTATCGGGAGACGTTCGGGCTCCCGCGCGATTATCCGATGGTGGCGGCGGACTACGCCGAGAAGCGCCGGATGCTGGCCAAGCAGATCGGTCTTGGCCGCAAGCCCAAGGCTTCCCCGGTCAAACCCGCGAGGAAGCCCAGAGCGAAAAAGGTGACGACATAATCCTGGCGCGTTGCCGATATCGAAGCCTGCGTCACTTTCACTGAACCAATCGACCGCATCTGCTTTGATTGCCGGAAGGTACACGGGCGGATTGGTGCAGTACCGATAGCCCGCAGCCGACTTCGTCCACCCGAAAGACAACGTGGACATATTGCACACTGTAAAACAGAAGAAGATCCTGATCAGGATCCTCTGCTTAATGCAATTGGCGTGGCGGAAACGTTGTGGCGCTGAAGGGCTGTGACGGCATACCGTCGATGAGGAGCTTGACGTAGATATCGTGGTTCTTGAGATTGATCAGGTCTTCCCATCCGAAGACTGGATGGAATTCCTTCTCCAGGAGCTGGGCATCTTCAACGCCAAGCCGAAAAGCGATCATGGTGCCGACATTACCCAGAACCGCATGGCGGACCTTGGGCTCCAGCTGAAAGAGATGCTGGTGAGCTAATGTCAGCCCCACCCCGTATTTGCGCAGTTCCGAGATCATGTTGGCCACGCTCTCGGTCGTGAAGGCCTGAAACTCATCGATGTAGAGGAAGAATGGCGGTCTTTTAGTAGCCGGGAGACTGGCCCGGCTCATGGCAGCCAGTCCCAGGGTCGTCACCAGCAGAGCGCCAAGCATGTTGGAGCTGTCTTGGCCCATCTCTCCCTTGGAGAGGTTGACGATGAGGATCTTGGATTCGTCCATGATCCGGCGGAAGCGGATGGGCTCTTCGGTATTGGTGAAAATGCGGCGGAGCTTGGGGTCGGATAGAAGGGCTCCCACCTTGTTCTGTATGGGTGCCAGCGTTTCCTGACGGTAGCGGGGATTGTATTGCGGGAACTCCTTCAGCCAGAACTGGCGCACCGTTTCGTTCTTCACGCGCTTCAGGATGCTCGCGCGGAATGGCGGCTCAGTGAGAATGCGCAATACATCGGGGAATGTGGCATTGCCCGCCTCAATGAGGGCAAAGAGGCAATTGCGGAGAATGTGCTCCATGCGCTGTCCCCAGGCCTGCGACCCCCAGAGTTTCTGCATTGCCTCCATGATTCCAGACGCGGCCACGGGGATGAGGTGATCGGGCACCTTGGTGAGCGGGTTGTAGCCGAGGGGCTGCGCTGGGTCGGGCGCGTTCAGGTAGATGAGGTCAGCTTGCCGCTCACCCGCTACCGCTTCACCATCACGGTCTCCCGGCAAAGCGGACGAACCACGATCCGGCCTTTGGTCACGCTTGAATCCAGCGAAGCGGGACAAGGGCAATGGCTCAATGTCACCCGCGACTATCCCAAAGAGGTGCAAGGCATTGAGCAGTGGCTGCTCGCCAAGGTCGAAGCCAACCTGCCCCATTCCTGATGACCGTTTCCCATAGAGCGGCGTGCCGGGCCTCCCCATCAGCGGCCCCCGTCATGCAGGCTCCCCAGAACGTGCAAGCTCCCCCTACGCCGGGAATAGAATTCCGTCAGTTGATCGGAGCAGAAGACGGCTGCCCGAGCGCCGTCCTGTTCCGGCAGGTCGCCACCCCCAATTACGAACTGCGCAGCTTTCTGCGCGCGAGCAGGCGGCTCGGCCTGCGCCCCGTGATCCTCACCTATCATCAGGACAGGATGTCTCATCGCAATCTCTTCAAGCGCTCGCTGGTGGCACCGATGTTCATCGAGGGGACCAATCGACTGAGCCAGCCCATCTGGCGTCGGCGTCCCGTCATCAACGTCGAAACCGTTGAGAAAGTTCGCCTCGCCGAAATAGTCATGGGCGACACACAGCTGACTGCGCTCCCCAGTGCTTCATTAGAGCCTCCAGCAGACCAGAAACCGCGAGTGGGATACCGCAACCTCACCGGCTCCCCCGTCCTCGTCGTAGCTGACGCATTGATAGGTCAGCCAAGGGAACATGCGACCCATGAAGCAGTCGATGATCGGGGCCATTCAAGCCAAGTTGATGCTACTCAGACTGCGCCGTCACCAGAGCCGGAAAAATTTGGGCAGGCCAAGGAAGACGTCCCCTCCTCCCTTCGTCCACATCTTCGTGCTCGTCAGGCACAATTTCCCCTCTTCGCTTTCTTTTCAAAAGGCCCGACAATGGGGGTGTGTCCGACCGCCTAAGTGTCGGCCAAAATACAAACATATGTCAGAACAAAACGCGCCGCATCGCCTTCGGGGCATGCGCAAGACCTGGGAATTGACCCAGCCCGAACTCATGAAGCTTCTCGGGAGCAAGAGCGGGAGCAATCTTTCGCGGGTATAGCATAATAATAGAGCCGTTAATTGGGTCTTATGCCCTCTCCTGGGCAGATGCTCAGGACGGTTCTCGAACTTGTCCTGCGCTCTCTGAGCCTCATCGAACCTCCCAAAACGACAACGGCGACTCTGCTTGATCTTCGTTTGTCAAAACTGGCTGAGGCATCTCGTTTGGCGGCTCACACCGAGACAAAGATCGAACTTAAGTGTTCAAAAAACCAAAATCATATACTCTCGACAATCTGAAGAATCCAGAGCTTCTTCAAGTATAATACAAGATTATCTAGAAAGAATCCTAAATTAATCTCACAATACTTATCGAATTCTCCGAGCAAGTTATAGCAATATTGGGATGTTTCACCCATGAAACTCAGGATGGTTTCTTCACCAGGAGGCCAGTATCCCAATTTCATGCAAAGGACGAAGTACGAAAAGGCGCGAGCGGTTCTACCATTGCATTCGCTAAATGGGTGAATCCACGTCAACCTCCACAATGCAAATGCTGACAATTCAAACGGATCAGCCGTTTCCGCCTTTTCATTTAGAGCGTTTTCCGATCATGCTGGATCATATCCACACGAGCTGAAGTAGTTGGCGCATTCGTCTGGCTGGAAGATGTCGACGAGCTTGCCGATAAGTCCCCATAGGCCGGAGACGATTCGTTCGCCTGCCTTTCGGAGCATGGCCTTGAGCCGTGAGAAGGCCTTTTCGATGGGGTTGAAGTCGGGGCTGTACGGTGGAAGGAAGCGCAGTGTTGCGCCTGCCGCCTCGATCCTTTCGCGCACCGAGCAGCGCTTGTGGCTCGACAGATTGTCCATGATCACGACGTCGCCGGGCTGAAGCTCCGGTATGAGCACCTGGGTCACATAGGCTTCGAACCAGTCGCCGTTGATCGGACCATCGAGCACCATCGGCGCGACCATGCCGGTCATCCGCAGGCCAGCGACCAGCGTGGTCATCTTGCGGTGGCCGTGGGGGAAGCCCATCCTCAGGCGCTCGCCTCTGGCGCACCGCCCATGGCTGCGGGTCATGTTGGTCGCGGTCCAGGTCTCGTCGATGAACACGAGACGCTCGGACTCCAGATCGAGTTGACCGTCGAACCAGGCCCGGCGCTGGCTCAGGATGTCGGGGCGGTCTTGCTCGATCGCGTGCCCGGTCTTTTTTTGCGTGTGATCCCGCGACGATCAAAGAACCGCCACAGAGTGCCAATCCCGATCTGCACACCTTGGGCAGCAAGGCCCGACTGGATCTCTGCCAGCGTGATTTCGCCGTTCTCCGCCAGCATCGCCGTAATCCGGTCGGCATGAATATCGGTCTTCGACGAGCGCCGATCGCCACCGGGCTTGCCTGCAATGGCGCGGCCATGCTCGCGCGCCAGCTGTTGCCATCGGATCGCCGTGGCGACCCCTACACCAAAACGAGCCGCAGCCGCACGGCAACTCATGCCCTCGTCTGTCGCTGCAACGATCCGATCCCGCAAATCCTGAGATAAAGCTCTGGCCATCCATGCTGGCCTCCTATCCAGCCAGCAGCATGAATGAGAATTCAAACGCAGATGGAATCCATCGCGATTCAGGGACTGTGGAAAACGCTCTATTATACCACGTGACACCATCCGGTGTTTGGCTGAACGCCTTATGGCAACTTTCACCGATGATAAACGGCACAATGGGGAAACGCACTAGATTGGCGGCCGTCCATAAAGGTAATGATGTCACTGAACTACACATCACAGAATGACATCATATATCTGTTCCATATCAGAACATGAGAAGATGTCAACGAATGTTATAACTTGATGTTATGGCCAAATCAATTAAAGGAATCTCAGATGTTTCTCAATGACTTCTTAATAAAATCAGTCTTTCCTGCGGTGTAATCCTCTCGTGACATGTTCGAAACAGCGGCCAATTGACGCTTCAAAGCTTCGTAATCCGCTCGCACGGCATCATTTGATCTCAACAGATCGCGGAAGGCTAGGCACCTCTGCCACAAATCATCTTGGTACCCAACAACATGAGCAAGGTGAGTGCGCGGACTTCCTTTACCAAACACATGATGATCTGGAATGCCTTGATCACCGAGATAATGGTATCCTAGATCAGACATAGGCTCGATGAGCGACATTGCCTTGTCTCTGTCGGTTATCCCTATCAGAATATCAATAATCGGTTTGGCTCGCAGTCCTGGAACGGCGGTGCTTCCGTAGTGCTCAATAGCTACTGCCCGGGATCCTAAACGTGCTCGAAT
>Ga0065707_10083085_pt1 | contig 10569 bp, 7 predicted proteins | sample SwiRhicommuniRL3_FD_59094 | JGI IMG/M metagenome (GOLD analysis project Ga0065707, IMG submission 59094) | Switchgrass rhizosphere bacterial communities from Rose Lake, Michigan, USA - RL3 v2 (version 2) | ecosystem: Host-associated > Plants > Roots > Rhizosphere > Soil | place: East Lansing, MI... | reverse complement strand
CCCGCCGCCACTCGAGGATAGTCCTAAATGTCCGCGATGTTCTCTTGTGGGAATCTGTCTACCGGACGAAGTAAACCACCTCACCCGATCCGAAATCTCTCCGCGCCCGATGTCTATCGCGCGCGAGGAAGCTTTGCCTCTCTATGTGCAGGCTCGTGGCGCCAAGGTGGCGAAGAAAGGAGAGACGCTGGAGATCTCGGTAGACGATCAGAAGCCCCAGATTGCCAGGCTGATCGAAGTCTCGCAGCTTGTCCTCATGGGTCAGATCTACGTCACGACGCCCACGTTGCACGAACTGATGTCGCGGGATATCCCAATCTCCTGGCACTCGTTCGGTGGCTGGTTTCTCGGGCATACCATCGGCACTGGCCACAAGAATGTGGAAGTGCGTACCGCTCAATACCGGGCGAGCTTCGACACACAGGTCTGTCTACGTCTTGCCAAAGGGCTGGTCTTGGCCAAGATACAAAATCAGCGTACTTTGCTACGCCGCAACTGGAAAGTAGACCAGATGCCGCAGACCATGGTCGATGGCTTTCAGCAGGACATGCGCAGTGCTCAGCGGGCGGGTAGCCTCAGTGAGCTGCTAGGTTCGGAAGGACAAGGGGCGGCGCGATACTTCGGTACCTTCTCCTCGATGATCAGCCGCAAGGACAATGAGTCGATGGATTTCGACTTCGACAAGCGAAACCGGCGTCCGCCGACCGATCCAGTCAACGCGCTGCTGTCTTACTCATATTCTCTCCTCGTCCGAGCCTGGACAGTCGCCCTCACGTCGGTCGGCTTCGATGCTTATCGTGGCTTCTATCATCAACCTCGCTATGGACGTCCGGCCCTGGCTCTCGACATGATGGAGCCATTCCGCCCCCTGATCGCCGATTCATCGGTCATTCAGGCCATCAACAACGGTGAAGTGCGACCCTCGGACTTCATCAATGCAGCTGGCAGTGTCGCGCTGACCGATGACGGCAGGAAACGCTTCATCGGTACTTTTGAACGTCGCATGGCGCAGGAAATCACGCATCCGTTGTTCGGTTACAAGCTTAGCTATCGCCGGCTGCTCGAACTCCAGGCGCGGCTACTGGCCAGATACCTGCTGGGCGAACTCTCCGAGTATCCCAACTTCACGACGCGCTAGTCATGAAAGACGAACACCTGTACATCGTCACGTACGATATCGGCGACCCGAAGCGGTGGCGGCGGGTTTTCAGGATCATGAACGGATTCGGCGAATGGCTGCAGTATTCGGTATTCCAGTGCCGACTCAGTACACAACGCCAAGCCGAACTCATCGCTCTGCTCGACGGCATCATCCATCACGACAACGATCACGTCCTGCTGGTCGACATCGGCCCCGCTGACCGCGTCGTCCCGAGGGTGATAAGCTTGGGCAAGAACTTCGAGCCGGTTGCACGCGAACCCATCATCGTTTGAGCTTTGCCCGCCAGCGCGAGCGCTCCAGTGGTGCCTAAAACCCCGGGGAGCGCTCGCAGCTGGGTAGCTCTTTAACAAATAAGGAGAAATTGTTGAGCAATGTTGCGATATGCTCAACTCAATCAGGTTTGGCTGGGAGGAATTCCGCACCTCTCGCAAAACCCTCTCAGACCCCGCGCCGGCCATGGCTTCCGGCTCGGGCTGAGATCCACAGCGAAACGCTGTGGCCTCATTGAAGCGTACTTAGCATCGCCTGTCCATCCGATATAGCGCGCGGAGATCCACAGCGAAACGCTGTGGCCTCATTGAAGCCCGCCCACTTCCTCGGTGGTCGCGACCTCGACCACAGAGATCCACAGCGAAACGCTGTGGCCTCATTGAAGCTTTCATAGGGAGTCGAACCACATGAGCGCCGCTGAGAGATCCACAGCGAAACGCTGTGGCCTCATTGAAGCTTTTCATACCAACGAACTGAATATAGACCGGCTTGCCGAGATCCACAGCGAAACGCTGTGGCCTCATTGAAGCGCCGGACGCTGCGTGCAGCCGTCCGCGATCATCCAGGAGATCCACAGCGAAACGCTGTGGCCTCATTGAAGCCGCAGCTCGTCGACGATCATCGTGCGAGTGATACAGGAGATCCACAGCGAAACGCTGTGGCCTCATTGAAGCGAATCGATCCTCCTGCCGAATCGCAGACGGTCACTCGGAGATCCACAGCGAAACGCTGTGGCCTCATTGAAGCCATAGCAACAAGGGTGCAGTGATGAATACGAAACAGGGAGATCCACAGCGAAACGCTGTGGCCTCATTGAAGCAATCAGACTTTTACCGCGAATCCGGCATGTACTGTTGAGATCCACAGCGAAACGCTGTGGCCTCATTGAAGCGACTGGTGTAAGCACCTTGATGCGAATCAGGTGCTGGAGATCCACAGCGAAACGCTGTGGCCTCATTGAAGCTCAACAAGGGCATCCCAGGTCATTCCTTCCATTTCCGAGATCCACAGCGAAACGCTGTGGCCTCATTGAAGCTCGTGTTGATGGCGTTTGCTATGTCAACAGATTCGCGAGATCCACAGCGAAACGCTGTGGCCTCATTGAAGCGCGCTCCAGGTCTTTGAGCGCCTTCGCCTTCGCCTCGAGATCCACAGCGAAACGCTGTGGCCTCATTGAAGCCGGTCTGCCGACAGCAGCGTGGTGCTCACCCGGCCGAGATCCACAGCGAAACGCTGTGGCCTCATTGAAGCTCGGCGGCGGCGGCTCGACAGGCGGATTTTTCGGTAGCGAGATCCACAGCGAAACGCTGTGGCCTCATTGAAGCTCAGGATGGCTGCCGAACCACGTCATTGCAGCGGGAGAGATCCACAGCGAAACGCTGTGGCCTCATTGAAGCAACAGATCCGCGTGCTTCGCGATGTAGTCGTCGATCGCGAGATCCACAGCGAAACGCTGTGGCCTCATTGAAGCAATTCTTCAGTGTACGGCTGCGGCATTGCTGCCCCCGAGATCCACAGCGAAACGCTGTGGCCTCATTGAAGCCTCGTTGGCCGCGATCGGCGGGCAGTCGCAGGACTTGAGATCCACAGCGAAACGCTGTGGCCTCATTGAAGCAGGCCGGTGTTCGATCGCGTCACATGCGGGAAGTTGCCGCTGGAGATCCACAGCGAAACGCTGTGGCCTCATTGAAGCGTGCTGCTATCGCTGGACGACCGGCAGCGCGGGCGTTGAGATCCACAGCGAAACGCTGTGGCCTCATTGAAGCGGGTCAGCCTTCATTGCTGCATTGCGGGCCTCCGTCGAGATCCACAGCGAAACGCTGTGGCCTCATTGAAGCGCCGCCGCACGCCGCGTCGCTTTCTTTCGTGATGCCATTGAGATCCACAGCGAAACGCTGTGGCCTCATTGAAGCAAAGTGATTACGCCATGTAAGGATGAGCGACAGACCGGAGATCCACAGCGAAACGCTGTGGCCTCATTGAAGCGCTCTTGCAGCGTCGAGCAGCCCAAGGACATCGATAGGAGATCCACAGCGAAACGCTGTGGCCTCATTGAAGCGTTGATCGGCATGTGTGGTGTCTCCTATTTTGGTCAGAGATCCACAGCGAAACGCTGTGGCCTCATTGAAGCAACAGCGGTTTCCGCCTGCTCAACTATGAAAACCTGGGAGATCCACAGCGAAACGCTGTGGCCTCATTGAAGCCATTCCGTCCCGCCCTTGACGCCCTCACCCTTCGGAGATCCACAGCGAAACGCTGTGGCCTCATTGAAGCTGGCCGCTAGCCTTGGCACTGGCGTTGTTCTGGGCGGAGATCCACAGCGAAACGCTGTGGCCTCATTGAAGCCACAACGCTGGCGAACCTTACAGCGACGGGAGCTGGAGATCCACAGCGAAACGCTGTGGCCTCATTGAAGCAAGCAGAAGACTCGCTTGGTGGGCGCGCAGCGATCGAGATCCACAGCGAAACGCTGTGGCCTCATTGAAGCGAAACTGGTCGGCAAGAGATGCGTGTCGCCGCCGATGGCGGAGATCCACAGCGAAACGCTGTGGCCTCATTGAAGCCTGATTCGGACCAGCGCACAGTTGATCCGAGCTTGAGAGATCCACAGCGAAACGCTGTGGCCTCATTGAAGCCAATATTCATCCCAGCCGAGTCGCTTGTACGCGAGCACGAGATCCACAGCGAAACGCTGTGGCCTCATTGAAGCTTGCAAATGTTCGCGTAGGCAATGCCTTTGAACTGAGGAGATCCACAGCGAAACGCTGTGGCCTCATTGAAGCTGCAATGAGGCCAGGCGCCAGGTGCGAAGCGTTGATGAGATCCACAGCGAAACGCTGTGGCCTCATTGAAGCTCGCCAAAATCCTTTGCCAACCGCTCAAGTCCCGGGGAGATCCACAGCGAAACGCTGTGGCCTCATTGAAGCGGTAAGTCGGGGCAGAACAGCTCTGCACCCTTCGCAAGAGATCCACAGCGAAACGCTGTGGCCTCATTGAAGCCGACAGCCTCGGCTTAGCAAGCCGGCACCATTACCTCGAGATCCACAGCGAAACGCTGTGGCCTCATTGAAGCTAACAGCTGTCCAGGTAGAACCCTGGATTCAGCTCGGAGAGATCCACAGCGAAACGCTGTGGCCTCATTGAAGCTTGCTCAGCTCAAGCGACGGGCCGTAGATCGTCTCCGAGATCCACAGCGAAACGCTGTGGCCTCATTGAAGCAAGATGACGCCAGCTTCACGGTTGGCACGAGTGAAGAGATCCACAGCGAAACGCTGTGGCCTCATTGAAGCAATCGGAAGTATGAGGTGGACTTCAACAAGCTGGCGGAGAGATCCACAGCGAAACGCTGTGGCCTCATTGAAGCAAGATCAGGACGATGGAAGGCGAAGGAACACGCACCGAGATCCACAGCGAAACGCTGTGGCCTCATCGAAGCGTGTGGGTGCGATGTCGATAGGCAGATTCACCGGCGGAGATCCACAGCGAAACGCTGTGGCCTCATTGAAGCCCCGCAGCGCCCGCGCCGTCACTGATAGTGCCTGTGGAGATCCACAGCGAAACGCTGTGGCCTCATTGAAGCGGCATCAGCTGCGCGATACCCACGGCTCCCGCAGGACGAGATCCACAGCGAAACGCTGTGGCCTCATTGAAGCGTATCGCGCGTCAATCAGGATGACATGCACGCGTCAATCAAGATGACAAGGGATCACGCGGCGTCTGGATCATGCTGCTGTTGATTGACGCTGGCAAGCGCTAGGTGTCGGTTTGATTGTCGCTGGGCGTCAAAGGTCCAACGTTCTTGGTCGTCGCATAGTGAGCTGTTCTTCCGGGTCCAGGCTTCTTTCTGGCAAGAGCAGCGCGACGTCTGTAGCTTTCCACGTTCATCTCAAAGATTGTGGCGTGATGGACGAGACGATCAACGGCAGCGAGCGTCATCGCGGGATCTTGAAAGACTTTTCCCCATTCCCCGAAGGGTTGATTCGCGGTGATGAGAACGGAACGGCGTTCGTAGCGAGTACTGATTAACTCGAACAGCACGGAGGTTTCCGCTTGGTCTTTGGTGACGTAGACCAGATCGTCCAGGATCAGCAAGTGGTATCGATCCAGGCGCTGGATGGCCGCCTCCAGACCGAACTCACGACGTGCGATCTGTAGCCGTTGCACTAGATCCGAGGTGCGTGCAAACAGTACTCGCCAGCCTTTCTCAACCAGTGCGAGTCCGATCGCGGAGGCGAGATGCGACTTGCCGCCGCCGGGCGGACCGAACAGCAACAAGTTGGCGCCTTTCTCGAGCCAGCCGTCGCCGGCGCACAGCGCTGACACCTGTGCTTTGGAGATCATCGGTACTGCGGCAAAGTCGAAGTTGTCCAACGTTTTCTCGGGCAGTAGCTTCGCTTCTCCCAGGTGACGTTCGATGCGCCGCCGATCGCGTTCTGCAACCTCATGCTCGGCGAGCGCCATCAGCAAGCGCGCCGCTGGCCAGCCTTCTTTGTCCGAGCGTTCGGTAAACTGTGGCCACAGGTGCTTGATGGCTGGCAGCCGCAGTTCGTTCAGCAGCAGAGCCAGACGTGATGTGTCGATGGTTGCGCTCATGCCGCTTCCCCGATGTACGAGTCGTTCAGCGCCTCGTAGAGGGTCAGCGGGGTGAGCTGCACGCACACCTCTGGCAAGCTTGCCGGATCAGGCGCAAAGCGCGCACGCAGCTCCTTCAGCTGCGGTAGTCGATCGGCGGCGAGATCGTCGCTCAACATGAGGGCCAGTTGTCCCTCGCAGGTGCGCTCATGGGCGATGCTCAACAACTCGACCATCAGCTTGCAGGCGCTGCGCTCGGACAGCCGTTTGCATAGATGATCGAACATATCTCGGTAGGCCTGGCGCGGCCAGAGTTGGTCGCGATACACGAGATTCAGCAGTGCCATGGGCTTGCGTCGCAATGCATGGATCACATGACGATAGTCCACCACATGTCCGTGCTTGCCGTCGCGGCCTGGCCGACCTCGCACCAGATTCAGCACGCGCGTGCCGCCCACGAACAGTTCCACGCGATCGTCATACAACCGCGCTCGCAACCGGTGTCGGATCAGGCGCGAGGGCACCGTGTAAAATACTTTGCGCAGCACGAAGCCGCCGGACGTACTGACGTACACCAACGCTTGCTCGTAATCGGCGGTGCGTGTTTCGGGCAGCGGCTGCAACACGGCGCGCTCGGCATCGATGCGCTTGCTGTTGCGCGCGTTCTTGCGGCCGATGATTTCATCAAGGAAGGATCGATACGCAAGCAGATCTTCGAAGTCCATCGAGCCGCGCATCAGCAGCGCATCGCGGATCGAGTGTTTCAGGTGGCCGTGCGGGCTTTCGATGGCGCCGTTCTCATGCGCGACACCGCGGTTATTGCGAGTCGGTTCCATGCGGTAGTGCGTGCACAGCGCATCGTAACGGTGGGTCAGATCGTCGCGTGCTTCGCGGTCAAGATTACGGAACGCCGCCGACAGACTGTCGCTGCGATGCTCGCGCGGTGCGCCACCCAGCGCCCACAGCGCGTTCTGCAGGCCTTCCGCCAATGCCACATAGCTCTCGCCGCCCAAGATGACATGGACGTGCTCAAAGCCTGAGCAGGCCAACCGGAAGTGGTACAGACGATGATCGAGTTCAACGCCTGAGATCCGTACGGCGAGATCACCCATCTCGGTAAAATCCGATAATCCCATGCGCCCCGGTTCTTGCACCTGGCGGAAGATGACGTCTCGATCTTGACCCTTCAGCGCACGCCATTGCCGGATCCGTCGTTCCATGGTTCGACGTACGCCATCAGGTAACTGCGGATGGCGGCGCTGCATTTCCTCGAAGATCGAGATCGGCCTCAAGCCCGGCGCCGCCTCGAGCATCGGTACGATATCGGTATCAAAAATGGCGACCAGCGGATCCGCCCGACGCCGGCCGCGCGGTGCCGACTTCTGTGAGGGCAATCGGGGGTCGTTCTCGATGCGGTACGCCGTCTTCAAGCTGATCGCCGCTTGCGCTGCCGACGCCGGCTTCGTTTCAGTCAGTCTGGATTTCATGTACAGCCTCATCTGGTGATCGTTGATGTGTCGACCGGGCATGAGGGCAGGTACTCCGTCGTGTGGAACACCCCTCCTGCATACCCCATCGGCCTCGATCACCGACGAGACGGACCCAAATGAGTCCGAAATCGCCTCTTGGCGGGTCAAATCCGAGCCGAAAGGCTCGGAAATCGACCCTTCAAAATCTTGTCATCCTGATTGTCGCGCTTTGTCACCCAGATTGACGCGCGACATTGAAGCGTGACATAGCCTTCCAATGCCTTGGCCACTGCGGCGTGAGATCCACAGCGAAACGCTGTGGCCTCATTGAAGCTCATCACCCCGACCGACAGGATCCTGATTGACCTGCGGATGCAGAATTTCCTCGGTTGAAGACCAGTCGATTTCCTGAGTTGGGGACCACCTGATTTCCTGAGTTCAGGACCACCCGATTTCCTCGGTTGGGGACCACCCTGGGCGGAGCGCCTTTCGCTGCGCCACCGGCGCTGGAGTGCTCCCAACCATGTCGATAACCGATCCGACCGACTCCTCATTCGCCATTGACCGCTTGACCGTGGCGCCAACCGCTACCGTCGTGACCTGTAGTCACGAAGGAGAAGACGGTATGGGTTCACGCAGCCTGACGAGCGGGCGATATGAAGAGATCCGCAGGCGCCTGGCCGAAGGCCGGGGCTTGCGCGAGATCGCCCGAGCGTTGGGCTGTTCGCGCGACACGGTGCGCGAGGTGCGCGATGGCAGGCAGTCACCTGATGCGCCCAAGCCGCTTGCCGATCCGTTGTGGATGCTGCAGTTGAACTGGCCGGCGATCATTCACGATCTGGGGCTGGGTCATCCGCTGAAATTCATCTGGGAAGAGCGCGCCCAGCGGCTCACGAGCTACTCCAATTTCTGGAAGCAGTTCTACCGCAAGTTCCCGCAGTACCGGCAAGCCACCGTGACGGCACGCGAGTTCGCGCCCGGCGAGCGCGTCGAAGTCGACTACGCCGGTGATGCGCTGGAGTGGATTGATCTTGCGACCGGAGAGATCCGCAAAGCCTTTGTCTTTGTGGCTGCCCTGGGCTTCAGTCAGCTGCTGTTTGCCTGGGCGGCCGAGGATATGAAGAGCCGCAACTGGCTCGGCGCTCATCGGCGCATGTTTGCCTATTACGGCGGCACCCCACACGTCACCGTTCCGGACTGCTTGAAGCAGGGCGTGCTCAAGTGTCATCTCTACGACCCGGATTTGAATCCAGGCTATGCGCAGCTCGCGAGCCATTTTGCAACCGCTGTGGTCCCAGCGCGGCCGAGTCATCCGAAGGATAAGGCGCTCGCGGAAGGGGCGGTGAAAATACTAATGAGATACGTGCGCTTTCGCTATCGCCGCACACGCTTCACCTCGCTATCCCAGATCAACCAGGCCATCGCCGAGTGCATCGAGCGCATCAACGCGCGGCGTCACACCCGCTTCGGTGTCTCGCGCCGAGAGCGATTTGAATCAGTGGAACGTGCAGCGCTCAAACCATTACCCGCGCAGGACTTCGATGCCGGTGAATGGAAAGAGGCCACGTTACATGCCGACTGCTATGTGCTGGTGGACGCGGTGCTCTACAGCGCGCCACATATCCACCGGCACAAGAAGCTACGCGTCAAGCTCACCGAGAACAGCATCGAGATCTTCCTGAATCTCGAGCGCCTGGCGATCCACCCGCGCTGCCGCCACCGAGATGGACGGCGCATCTTCAACGATGCGCACTTCCCGCTCGCAAGCCAAGCGTACTACGAGGCGACACCGCAGAAACTGCTGTCGCAATCGCGTTTCATCCACCCCGAGTTGAATCGCCTGCTGGTGGATATGTTCAACGCCGATGTCTACGGCAATTTGCGCCGTGCGCAGGGACTGATCCGCAGCTGCACCAAGGAGATCAATGCGGCGGGGCACGAACTCGCCAGCGCTCGCATCGTCACGGCCATCGCCACCATGCGTCGCTTCGACAAGATCCGCGTGCCGTACTTCCAGGCGCTGCTCGCCCAGGCGAAGAAGGCGGCGATCGTGCCCGATGCCGAGCGCGAGATCGTGCGTCGCGCCGGTAATCCCATGCTTCGTTACGTTGACGGCGCCGCGATGAGCGACGTCAGCATCCTTCCACTACCTTCATCGCAGGAGATCTGACTTCCATGAGTACTGCTATTGCCAAGAACCTGATGGCCGAGATGAAACTACTCGGCATGATGAGTGCCTTCGATCAAACCGTGAGTGATGCCACCCGCGATCAAACCAGTTACACCGAGTTCCTAGACACGATGCTGCAAGCCGAATTAGATTATCGACAGGAGCGAAAGACAGGCTATCGCATCAAAGCGGCGCGCTTCACTCTACGACCCAGCTTCGAGGACTTCGACTTCACCGCCGATCGCTCGATCACCAAGGCGCAGATCAAAGAAATCTACTCACTGACCTGGCTCAAGGAAGGCCGACCGCTGTTGCTGATCGGTCAGACCGGTGTCGGCAAAACCTTTATTGCGCAGGCCGTGGGTCTGCATGCGTGCGCCACTGGCTACTCGGTGCTCTATACGTCGGTCACGACGTGGTTGGAGAATCTCGCGCTCGCCCGATCCAGCGGCACGTACTTACGATACCGAGACAAGCTCGCGAAACCTGACCTGATCATCTTTGACGAAATCGGCATGAGAAAATTGTCATCTACCGAAGCTCAGGACCTGTGTGAAATCCTCGAAGAACGATCGATGGGCAAGTCGGTCGCCTTCACCACGCAGCTGCCCCTGGATCATTGGGCGGAGGTGATCGCCGATCCTGTCATTGCCGACGCCATTCGTGATCGGCTTGCTCACGCCGCCCTCACCATCGACATTACCGGGGAGAGCTACCGCGGTGTCAAGGCTCGAAAACTTGCCAGCAAGAAAAAGGTCGCGTAAGACTCGTCGCCTTCGGCTCCGCCAGTGATCCGCTTCAGGTGGTCCCCAGCTCGGGAAATCGGGTGGTCCTCAACGAGGAAATCCTGCGCTTGGCGTGTTCCTTGACGAATGAGCGCGTAGGCGCGCGTCGGTCCGTCGACTAGCTTACGCGTCAATTCATCC
>Ga0065707_10083083_pt1 | contig 10571 bp, 6 predicted proteins | sample SwiRhicommuniRL3_FD_59094 | JGI IMG/M metagenome (GOLD analysis project Ga0065707, IMG submission 59094) | Switchgrass rhizosphere bacterial communities from Rose Lake, Michigan, USA - RL3 v2 (version 2) | ecosystem: Host-associated > Plants > Roots > Rhizosphere > Soil | place: East Lansing, MI... | reverse complement strand
GCTGCAAGGCGCCGTCGCGTCGGTGCAGGAAGATGTGCCTCAGCAGCTGCTGGTCGAATTGGGCGCCGCCCGCCAGAAACTATCGAGCGGCGACGCCGGTGCGTTCTATCAACGCATGGCCGACAAGTGGCACACCAAGAACTTTGCGCCACAGCGCAAAGCATCGATGGCCAACCAGGTCGCGCTGTCTTCCGCAGCGATGGTGGAAGCCTGGGAACAGCAGGATGCATGCAAAGCTGGCCTGCTCGAATGGATGACCTCGTATGACATTTTCATCTGCCCCGCGAACGGTAAGCCGGCGCAGCCCATCGACGCTGAAAGCGAAGGCAGAGGCGGCGGCGGTGCGGATGGCGGCTGGCCCTACACCGGTGTGTTCAATTGCACCGGCTGGCCCGTCGTCGTCGTTCGCTGCGGCAGTTCAGCCGACGGCAAGTTGCCGATCGGCTTGCAGGTCGTCGCCGCGCCTTGGCGCGAAGATCTCGCGCTAGCGACAGCGGCGTATCTGGAAAGCCAGGGCGGTGGGTGGAAGAAGCCGCCGATCTGACTCTTCGGGGAGTGAGACAGCTCACTTCGGTGGATTGTTCTTCTCCAGAAACTTCACCGTCGCCTCAAGCATTTGCGCCCGAGTCGCGGCACGCGACAGCCAATGATCTTCGCCCGCCAGTTCGATGTACTCGACCGACTTTTTCGCCCGCTTCAGCGCGACCGACATGTTGTAGCTGTGAGTGGGATTGACGATGCGGTCCTGTTTGCCATGGATCAGCAACACCGGGATAGTCACGTCTTCCGCATGCTTGACCGGCGATAGAGCATCGAGCTTCGCATCCGATGCATCTTCGACACCGAAGTAGCGCGCCAGGAAGCGGAGAGATGAGTTGTCCGATAGCTTCCGGTTCGAATCGAGCATGTCCCGCAGATTCGACAAGCCGGCAACGGATACGGCGCAGCGATAGATCCCTTGCTGGAGTGCGGCTCCCGCCAATGCGGCGTAGCCGCCGTAACTGGCGCCGACGATGCACACTCGTTGCGGATCGACGATGCCATGGTCGCTCAGATATTTGACGCCGTCGGACAGGTCGGTCTGCATCTTTCGGCCCCATTCTCCGTAACCAGCAATGAGGAAGTCCCGGCCCAGGCCGGAAGAGCCGCGAAAGTTAGGCTGTAGTACGGCATAGCCTCGCGAAGCCAGGGCTTGGGACCACCAGTCGAAACCAGGTGCGTCGCGTAACTGTGGCCCGCCATGCGGCAATACGATCAGCGGCAAAGCTTTCGGTGTGACGCCCCGGGGCACGGTGATATAGGCATTGATCGGCAAACCATCCGCAGCGGGATAGTGGATCGCTTTCACCGGCGCGATGTCCGCAGGCTCGATGCCAGAGTAGTAGTTGCCAAGGATGCTGAACTGGTTGGTGGCGCGATCGAACAGGGAGTAGACGGAGCCCGATTTCTCGCCGAACACGCGGACTACGAGTTTCTGGCGGTCGTCGGACCACGAGATGAATTCGAGCGCTTCCCCGGGGAAGGCTCGCTCGATCTGCGTCCAGGCAGCCTGGTCCGCCGGGTCGAAGAAGAAATAGTGTCGTTCGGCGGTCAGCCGTACGCCGCCGATCAGCTTGCGTGTCACTGGATCTGCGAAATATCGATCCGCGCGCTGTGCCTCTTCCAGCATTTTTCCCCACTGGCCGTCCCGCAACGACAGAAGTTACAGCGACGCATTGTCTCCAGGCATGCGCCGAACGATGGCCCAGCCGTCTTCCGGCGCGAACCCCAGGATCTGGGGCCAATCCAGCGACACTGTCTCGGATTGCACCTGCGTCCAGCGCTCGCCGAGTTTGAGCCGCACCGACCAGGTCTGCTTGCTCTGCTCGTAGTTACTTTCGCCGACGATGACTCCGTCGGCGTCTACCAGCCAGCTGGCGAAGGGTGTAGGACTCGAGTGCACCACGCGACCGCCATGGCGTTCGAAATCTATGCCATAGAGCATGATGGGATCCTTGCCGCCGATCGAGCTGCCTGGAAGATAGACAATGGGCTTGGCGCTGCTGCCGCGGATAATGGGAAAGCCCACGGCCGCATTCTGCGAACCCGCTATCCATTGCAGCGGCGCTTCCGTACGCCGCTTGACCAGGTCATAACCGTGCACGGTGGACATGTCGAACGTGCCGCGGTAGCCCTCGGCGCTGATCCGGTCGTCGGCGATCATGAGAATTCGATCGTTGCCGGCCCACATGACGGCGCGCAGTTTCTGGTCCCCGGCGGCGATGCGATGGCCGTCCTGCGGCGACGTAAACGATTGGATCACGACGCTGCGCTGTTCGCCCACCGTGGTAACGAAGGCGATACGCGTGCCATCCGGCGACAACGTCACGTCCTCGTAGGTCGGTAACCTCCCATAGGCACTGACTTCCGCAACCAGTGTCGATGACGACATCGCTATCGACAGGCCGAGGGCCACGGCCGTACGCGCCAGCGCGTGTTGCGCCCTGAGGCGCATCGTTTTTTCCATATTCCCAACTCGACTTTCCAAGTCCAATTCTATGCTAGTCCGGGACACCCACCGACTAGAAGGGCCTGGGACACCGACGATCCAGCTGGTCCGGGACACCCATCGATTGCCCGCCCGAAAATCGATGGGTGTCCCCGCTCCGCACCCGCTCCGCAGCCCCAAAATCGATGGGTGTCCCCGCTCCGCAGGGTCGCAAAATCGATGGGTGTCCCGGCTCCGCAGGGTCGCGCGTGGCGCGCGCGACAGGTGGGGGACGACGCCTGCATCGCGTCTCTCAACCACATCGATCCCTTACGTGGACTTCCGCTTGAAGAAACTCGCCTGCGCCGTGCTGGGCACGCTCGCTTTTTGTGCCCCGTTGTCCGCGGCGGTCCTGGACCTGGAAACGGCGACCATCCTGGACTTGCAAAAGGCCTATGACGCCGGGCTGCCTTCCGAGAAGGTGGTGGCGGCCTATCTCAAGCGCATCGAGGCTTATGACAAGGCGGGTCCGAAGATCAATGCCATCATCACCGTACAGCCCAAGGCACGGGAGATAGCTCGCGCACTGGATGCGGAGCGCAAGGCCAAAGGTCCCCGATCGCTGCTGCATGGCGTCCCGATCCTGGTGAAGGACAACTACGACACCTTCGACATGCCGACGACCGGCGGGTCGAAAGCCATGGCCGGCTCGACACCGATGTACGACTCGTTCACCGTTGCCAAGCTGCGCGCGGCGGGTGCGATCATTCTAGGCAAAGCCAACCTGGATGAGTTCGCGCGCGGCGGCACCGGCACCAGTTCGCTCGGCGGACAGACGCTGAATCCATACAACGTCGCCAAGATTCCTGGCGGTTCGAGCGCGGGATCCGGAGCGGGAGTCGCATCGCTGTTCGCACAGGTGGGATTGGGAACGGAGACGGGATCGTCGATCCGCAATCCTTCGACCAAGAACAACCTGGTCGGCTTCTCGCCCTCCGAAGGCCTGGTCAGCCGTACTGGCGTGATTCCAATCTCGATCACCTACGATCGCAGCGGGCCCATGGCTCGCAGCGTCACCGACGCAGCCATCGTCATGAGCGTGATGGCAGGCACCGATGCTGCCGATCTGTTCACGCTGAACAGTCTCGGCCATGCGCCGCAAGATAATTTTCTTCCCGCTCTCAAGAAGGATGGCTTGAAAGGCGCCCGCATCGGCGTGCTGCGCGAGCTGTTCGGCAAGGATCCGGAAGACAAACCGGCGGTCGAACTGATCGAAGCCGCATTGAAGGTGCTGAAAGATCAGGGCGCGACCGTCATCGATCCCATGCCCAGCGGCGTGGCGCTCTGGGAAATGGTCCGCGAGACGAACACGGGCACGGGCGAATGCAAGCAGGCACTGAATGCCTATTTCGCAGCACGCGGTACCACGACGCCAGTCAAGAACGTCGGCGAGTTGCTTGCCTCCGGTGGCTATCTCGGCCGGCTGAAGAAAGGCTACGAAGAGTGCAATGCCGTCGGCGAGATGACCTACAACGCCGACTATATCGGCAAGATCAAGGGTCGCTGGCAGTTGCGCGCCCACATGATGGAACTGATGCAGCACTGGCAGCTCGACGCGGTGGTCTATCCGTTCGAGACCAAGCCGGCACGCACTGTTGCCGAAGCCGCTCCCGATAAGGGCAACACGACTGTCGCCGAGAACGAGCGCACTCGCGTCGTCGGCAATGGCAATCGCTTGAGCACCGCGACCGGACTGCCGACGATCGTCGTGCCCACCGGTTTCAATACCGACGGCGTCGGCGTCAACCTGGAAATTCTCGGCAAGCTCTACGACGAAGCGACGGTCGTGAGCCTCGCCTATGCCTACGAGCAGGCAGCTCCGCATCGCAAGCTGCCGCCCACCACGCCGCTGCTGGGCATCGAAAAGATCACCTACTGAAGACGCAGACATGAATCAAAACCGCATCTCGTTGAACCACATCGTCTGGTTCCTGGTCCTGGCCGGATTCCTGGCGGATGCCGCGTTGGCGGACGCGGACCGGCCCAACGTGGCGCTGTTCACCACCGGCGGCACCATCCAGAGCAAGGGCGACCATCGCCAGAAACTGATGGAGTACAACGCCGGCAAGGTCACCCCGCAGGAATTGCTGGACGACCTGCCCGAGTTGAAAGAGGTAGCCAACATCCAGGTCACCGAGATCAGCAACATCGGCAGCGGCGGCATCGATGCCAAGCTGCAGCTGAAGCTCGCGAAGGCGATCAATGCAGCACTCGCGAGGCCCGACGTTTCCGGAGCGGTGGTCACTCACGGCACCACGACTCTCGAAGAAACGGCGTATTTCCTGAACCTGGTGGTGAAGTCGGACAAGCCGGTCGTCGTCGTGGGCGCGATGCGTCCGTTCACCGCGGTGAGCCGCGACGGTCCGTTCAATCTATACAACGCGGTGCGTGTCGCCTCGTCGCCGAAGTCCAAGGGCCTCGGCGTGATGATCATGCTGAACGACGAAATCAATGCCGCGCGCGATACCACCAAGACCAACACGTATCACATGGAAACGTTCGTAGCGCGCGACATGGGGCCACTCGGCTACGCCGACTCGGATCAACTTGTGTTCTATCGCCGTCCGATCTATCGCCACACGTTCAAGAGCGAGTTCGATATCAGCAAGCTCGATGACCTGCCGCGTGTCGATGTGACCTATGCGTACCAGGAATCGGACGGTGCGGCCATCAACGCATTCGTCGCCGCTGGCGCGAAAGGCGTCGTGCTGACCGGCAGCGATGCCGATGCGGTCAAGAAAGGCCAGTCCAAGGGCGTGGTATTCGTGCAGAGCGATCGCAAGGGCGCCGGCCGCGTCGTCGAAAGCGAGCGTTCGGCGCAGCGAGGCATCGTCACGAGCGACAACCTGAATCCGCAGAAAGCCCGCGTCCTGCTGCGGCTCGCGCTGACCAAGACCACGGATCCGAAGGAGATTCAGAGGATGTTCAATGAGTATTGATATGCGCACCAGTGTGATCCGAGCAGGAGTGCGCGGCGCGGTGGCGTCGATCGTGTTGTTGGCGGCCTGCGTTCCGGTATTCGCCCAGGAAATTCCCAAGTACGCGCCGCCGCCGCCGATGCCGGCCGCAGGCACGAAGTTGCCGCACGTGGTGCTGATGTCGATGGGCGGCACGATCGCGAGCCGTGCGACCTCCCGGTTGAATATCACCGCCTACGGTGGCCCCGGTGTGCCGCGTGTCGATCCGGAAGATTGGTACCGGGATGAGCCCGAACTCGCCGGCATCGCCCGGATCACGCTCGAAGACCAGCGTGCGCCGCAGGATCGCAAGAGCGGCACGGAAACGCAGGAAGATTTCGCCCGCGTTTCCAAACGCCTCAACGAACTCGCCGCCGATCCTTCGGTCGATGGCGTCGTCGTCACGCACGGCACCAACACCATGGCCGAAGTGGCCTGGTACATGAATCTGACGGTGAAGACGGACAAGCCCATCGTGTTCGTCGGTTCGCAACGTCCTTGGAGCGGCCTCTCGGGCGACGGTCCGCGCAATCTATACGATGCAGTACGCGTTGCGGCTTCGAAAGGGGCTCGCGGCAAGGGCGTCCTGCATTGCATGAACCAGTTCATCAACACTGCTCGCGATGTAGACAAGACCAGCGCGTATCGCGTGAACACGTTCCAGGGAGTCGACGTCGGCGTGCTCGGCTTCGCCGATCCCGACCAGGTGAAGTTCTATCGCGAACCGCTGCGCCGGCACACCGACGGCTCGGAATTCGCCGGCAAAGTCTTCGACACGCTGCCCGCGGTCGAAGTGGCCTACGCCTATCGTGAAGCTCCCGGCTACCTGATCGACGCGATGGTCGCGAACGGCGTCAAAGGCATCGTCATCGAAGGCACCGGCGCCGGCAGCGCCATCAGCGGCGACGGCAAACAGACCGACGCGATCAAGCGTGCGCAGGAGAAAGGCGTCGTCGTCGTGATGACCGCCCGCACCCAGGGCGGCCGCGTCCAGGACAATCCTCGCCGCCGCGAATCCAAGATCGTCCCTGGCGATAACCTGCTGCCGGAGAAGGCTCGCATCCTGCTGCAGCTCGCGCTGACGAAGACCACGGACCTCGCGGAGATCACCAGGATCTTCAACGAGTATTGAGTTTCTCTTGCTGTCATGGCGTGTGCGAGGGCTTGAAGAGAACTCTCGCAGAGCACGCAGAGAACGCAGAGCAGAGCGATAGAATGAATCGAACGATGAGCGAGGACGCAGCATGACCATTCTTTTCTTCTCTGCGAACTCTGCGTGCTCTGCGAGAGCAATCTTTACTCGATTACTAATTGCTGCCACGGTAGTTATAGGCGCCGTATCCACCGCCAACGCCCTGGCCATCGAAGAAGCCACCATCGCGGACATCCATGCGGCGTATCGCGAAGGTCGCATGACGGTGCAGCAGGTGGTCGAGGCGCATTTGAATCGCATCGATGCCTACGACAAGCGCGGGCCGCTGATCAATTCGCTGATCACCATCAATCCCAAGGCGATCGAGGAAGCCAAGGCGATGGATGCCAAGCTGGCGGCGAGCAAGGGCAAGATTCCCGGTCCGCTGTTCGGGATTCCGGTGATCGTGAAAGACAATCTCGATGCCGTCGGCATGCCGATGACGTCGGGATTCCAGGGATGGAAGAATTATTATCCGACCAAGGACGCGCCGGTGGTGGCGAAGATCAAGGCAGCCGGCGGCATCATCATCGCCAAGGCATCGCTGTCGGAGTTCGCCAGGGGCGGCGGGGACAACATCAATTCCGTTCTCGGCGGCTTCGCTCGCAATCCATACAACACGGCGTTCGCGACCGGCGGATCGTCAGGCGGTACGGGCGCGAGTCTCGCGTCGAGCTTCGCTGTAGTCGGTATTGGCACCGATACTGGCGGCAGCGTACGCATGCCATCGGCACACAATGCACTCGCGGGATTGCGCCCGACAGTAGGTCTTGTATCTCGCACCGGCGTCGTGCCGCTCGATTCCAATCGCGATACCGCCGGGCCGATGGCGCGATCGGTCGCGGACATGACGACGTTGCTCGATGTCATCGTCGGGCCGGATCCGGAAGACGCAGCGACGGCACGCAGTGCCGGGCACATTGCGAAGAGCTATTCCAGCGTGTTGCGCAAAGATGGTCTCAAAGGCGCACGGCTGGGCGTGTTGCGGCAAGTGTTCAACGATAAGGTCGCCGATCCACGCATCATCGCTCGTTTCGACCGGACCATCGCGGAACTCAAGGCCGCCGGCGCCGAGATCATAGATCCGCTGGTCGTGCCCGAACTCGACACGATCCCGCGGCCGCCGCAGACCAATGCCCGTTTCAAAGACGACCTGACCAAGTGGATCGCCAAGCATCCGGGCGTTCCGTATCCGTCGGTGAAGGAGATTGCGGATTCGAGGCTGGTGCATCCGCTGCATCAGCAGGGCATGGAGTCGGCCGCCAATGCCAAGCCGATGGCGGAAGATGCGGAATATCTCGAAGGCGCGAAGAACGAACAGCTCTTCCGCGAAGCCTTCATGAAAGCGATGGATGCCGCGAAGGTCGATGCGCTGGTCTTCCCGACCTGGGCGCAGCTGCCTGCAATGAATGGCGATCGCAACACGCAGATCACCGACGATCCCAAACCCGGTCGCGGTTCCGCGCCGACGCATCTCGGTAGCAGCCTCACGTTCGTCGGCAGCATGCTGCAATGGCCGGCGATGTCGGTGCCGAGCGGCTATCTCGGCGAAGGCCTGCCGGTGGGATTGCAGATCCTCGCCCGTGCGTGGGACGAGTCGAAGATCGTCCAGTATGGATTTGCATACGAGCAGGCAACGCACTATCGCCGTCCGCCGCCGAGCGTACCGCCGCTCGTGTCCACTCAGGTGGATGCGCTGTCGAACCGGCTCATCGGTACGTGGAAGCTGATCGCCATCCGCGACCGCGACCCGGCTAGCGGTACGGAAACACCAGCGGCTCGCGCGGGCGATAGCGGTCAATTGGTTTATGCGCCTAACGGACGCTTGTCGGTGCAGATCGTCCGCGTCGGCCGCGACAAACTGCCCGCAGGTTCCGCCGACGGTTTCAGCAGCTATTTCGGCACGTGGGAACTGCTGCCCGAAGAAGGCTGTGTCGTGCACCACCAGGACGGCAACATCAACGTTGCACAGATCGGCCAGGCCGCAAAACGGTATTACTCATTCAACGCCGCCGGCCATTTGTCTCTTGCCACACCACCGCGAGCAGGCGACAACGGCAAGATGACGAGCAGCGTGTTCGTGTGGGAGAAGATCGATTGAGAATCGGAGCCCAATTCTAGATTCCTTCCCCCGGTCTCCCGCGGGATTCCCGTTGGTCATCCGGGGGAAGGCCAGGATGGGGGCGTCTGAAATCGCGCAACGCGCGAGAGAAAATCAGAATGCTTCGATGAGCAGAAGCAGCGTTTGCGACGACGAGATGCCCCCACCCTGGCCCTCCCCCGGGAGACCGGGGGAGGGAAGAAGAGACATGGGGGCTTGAGCTTCCGCCGCGTCTAGCTCCATATCCGCCACCGGAAGAGGCCCTGATGAGCGAATCCTCCCCGACTTCCCGCCGTGATTTCCTGCAGTTGTTCTCCGCCAGGCAGGCAGCGACAGCCTTAGCCGGTGCCGTCACCGCGTCTGTCACGCAAGCTGCGTCGACGGACAAGACCGACGACATCATCTACATGTCCGCGACCAAGCTCGCCGGCTTGATTCGCTCCGGCAAGGTCTCGGCAACCGAAGCGGTCGAAGCCTTCATCAAGCGGCAGATCCACGTGAACGATGCGTTGAACGCCGTCGTCACCAACTCGTGGGAACGCGCCCGAGTCGAAGCGAAAGAACTGGACGCAAAAGCGGTGCGCGGCGAATTCGTCGGCCCATTGCATGGCGTGCCCATCACCATCAAGGATTCTCTCGACACCGAAGGCGTCATATCGACGGGCGCGACCGTCGGTCGTCAGCAATTCGTGCCGAAGAAAGACGCGACGGTGGTCGGCCGCGTCAGAAAGGCCGGCGCCATCCTGCTCGGCAAGACCAATACGCCCGAGTTCACGCTCGGGGGCTTGAGCGGCATCAGCACTGCGAGCAACCTGCTGTTCGGCGGATCGCACAATCCTTACGATCTCACACGCAGCACTTCCGGCTCCTCTGGCGGCGCTGGCGCCATCGTTGCAGCGGGCGGTGCGGCGTTCGACATAGGCTCCGACTGGGGTGGATCGATTCGCGGTCCATCCCACAACAACGGCATCGCGGGTATCAAGCCAACCAGCGTACGAGTGCCGCGAACCGGTCACATCGTCGACTACGGCGGCGTCTTCGACCTGTGGCAGCAACTCGGACCGATGGCGCGTCGTGTGGAGGACCTGATGCTGATCACGCCGATCATCGCCGGTCCCGACTTTCGCGATGCCTCGTGCGCTCCGGTGCCGTGGGCCGATCCGATGAAGGTCGATCTCAAGAAACTGCGCGTCGCCTTCTGTGCCGACAACAAGGCAACCGGCCCCCAGGCCACCGATGAAGACACGAAGAAGACCGTACGCCAGGTGGCGAAGTGGTTGGAAGGCGCCGTCGCCAGCGTGAAAGAAGATGTGCCGCAACAGATCCTGGTCGATCTCAACGCGGCGCGTTCGAAGCTCACCAGCGGCGATGCCTGGCAGTTCTACCAGCGCATGGCCGACAAGTGGGGCACGAAAAATTTCGCGCCGTCGGTGAAGGAGCGCATGAAGGACCTGAAGCCCATCACCAGCGCCGAATACGTGGAGGCGTGGGAACAGCAGGACCTGGGCAAGACGCTCATGCTCGACTGGATGACGTCCTACGATATTTTCATTTGTCCGGTCGCGAACAAACCGGCACAACCCATCGATGCAGAGCCGGGTGCCGGCTTCGGCGGTGCGGGCGGCACCTGGCAATACACCGGCAGCTTCAACAGCACCGGCTGGCCGGCGACCGTAGTCCGCTGCGGCAGCTCCGCCGACGGCAAGTTGCCCATCGGCGTCCAGGTGATTGCCGCGCCATGGCGCGAAGACCTGTCGCTCGCCGTGGCGAGCTACCTCGAAAGCAAGAGTGGCG
>Ga0065707_10083082_pt1 | contig 10571 bp, 18 predicted proteins | sample SwiRhicommuniRL3_FD_59094 | JGI IMG/M metagenome (GOLD analysis project Ga0065707, IMG submission 59094) | Switchgrass rhizosphere bacterial communities from Rose Lake, Michigan, USA - RL3 v2 (version 2) | ecosystem: Host-associated > Plants > Roots > Rhizosphere > Soil | place: East Lansing... | reverse complement strand
CGCGATGTTGCCGGCGGCGGCCGAGCGGCCCCGTCACCCCGACGAGATCATCACGAGCAAGGATCGCACGTGGATGTGGATCGTCGGCGGCCTGGCAGGGCTCGGTGTCATTGGCGGCGGGCTGTACTTCGCCACGCGCAAGCGCGCTCGGAGGCGCTAGTCATGGCGCGTCGGCGCCGTCAGGGCCTCGGTGCGACCGAGGCATATCACGCCGAGCGACAGCGTGACAGCACCGAAGCCGCCAAGATGTGGATCAAGGGCGCGCTCCGCGACGCGCGCGCCGGCAAGTGTCACGCTGCACTTGCGTCGGCGGAGAACGCGCTCATCTTCGCCGCGCAGGCGCAGGCGCATCACGTGAGCGAGCGTGTTGGGGCAGAAGGGCCTACCCGTGCGGGCACTGTGCGTGCGGTACTCGGCACGCATCGTCTGCCAATCTTCAAGCGCGCCTCGCGCGTGAACGCGACTGTCGTCAAGCACTGCCTCGCGATCCGCGGGCACGGCCCGAAGGGCGCGCAAGGCAGGCTCCTCGGCGCATCGCGCAAGCGAGGGCGCTGATGCGTTTCGGGCGCGCCCCACAGTTTCAGGTGACGTCGGCGCCGACGATCCCAACCGACGTCGAGCACCCGAGCTTGACGCCCTGGAAGGCGTGTGCGATCGGCCTCGGCGTCGTGGGCATGCTCGTCGCGTTGGCGGTGCTCGACACCCGCGCACGCGAGCAGGAAGACGGAACCCACCTCTTCGGCGCGAGGCGTGGGAGGAAACGCAAGCGCGGCGCCGATCTCGGCGACATGGGCGTTGTCACCGTGACGCGTCATGGGCAAGTCAAGTCGCGTCAGGGTGAGTGGGTCGATACGCAGACGTCGCACAACGTTCCCGAGGATGAGCGCGAAGCGTGGTACATGCACGAGCGCGATGTGCCTGCCGATCGCCGCGAAGCGTTCGAGAAGGGTTTCGTCGTCGGCCGTGAGGATGCCGAGGCGATCCCCGAAGTGCGCAGGCGCGTGCTTCATCTCATCGACGAGAACATCAACGATCGCGACTTCGAGAATGAGGCCGCGCTGATTCGTGACATCGTCGAGAACGATGAGGGCGCGCTCGAAGAGCTGTGCAAAGACGAGACGGCGTGCGCGGAGCGCGTGCGGCAGAAACTTGTCGAAGATCCCGACGACGCTTTCATCGACGAGGTTTTCGATCGGCGTAGTTCCAAGCTGTCGCGTGGTCGCAAATGGGAACGCGCGTTCGAGTCGCACAACGAGAACGTCGAGGAGCACGCGCGCACGTACTTCTACGAGAGCCTCGAAGAGCAAGATTGTCATTACTTCGTCGAGGAGGCTAAGAAAGAGGCCCAAAGCGATTGCGAGTCTTCAACCGAAGAGGCCGTCGAGAAGGCGCGCGAGGAAGAACGGCAGGCGATCATCGATGATCCTGGCGAGGCAGTTCTTGATGCGATCTTCGTCAATGACGAGGCCGGCGATGACTGGCGTGAGGCACTCAATCGATACGTCGACGAGCACGGTGCAACCAAAGAGCTGACCGCCGATGAGAAGTTCGATAAGGGCTTCAAGTACGGTCAGCGCTTGCTCGCGAGGTCGATCAAGAATTTCGAGAAGCAGATCGCGCGCAAAGAACGGGAGATCAACGAGCAGGCCGACGAAGTGCGAACGCTACGCAAGCGGCTCTTGGCCAAGCCGACGTTGGTCAACGCGGAGATGGCCGCTCAGTCGATCACGGACGCAGTTGCGAACGGCAAGCGTGCGCTCGACGAAGGCAATTGCGCTCAGACGCAGAATGCGCTCGTCGAAGCGCAGGCCGGCGTGCTGATCATCGAGCAGGCTGAGAAGGCGCGCGAGTATCGGTCGCAGATTGCTTCCGTACAGGGTCTTCGTGCGGACATGCATCGCGTCTGCGCCTTGACGGCGCGCTTCGTGCCGAACGCGCCACCGAGTCCGGTCTACGACCCCGAGGGTGGCCGTCGGCTCCCCGAGGAGATCGAAGAGGAGACGGAGCGCGGGCGGGCCGCGCTGCGTCGTGAACAGGAGCGCGAGCGCACTGAGCCTGTGACACGCTTCCGTCGGCTCGAAGTCGACGGGCTCGGTGGCGTGCGCGTGCGCGGTCACGTGCGCAGTCGCCCGCGCAGGTGCAGGGGCGTGTGCAGATGAGATACAAGCGTTGTTACAGGGGCGTGTGCGGTCGGCTTGGCGCGAGCGAGGAGGGCGGGCGCTTCTCGCGCCTCGAAGTCGACGTCGACGAGCCCGCGCCATCGAAGCAGCCACCGAAGACGTACATCGAGAAGCGAATCGAGGCGGAGGCCGAGCGTGAGCGCAAGGCAACACGCGGCGAGCGCTCGACGGTCTACGAGCTGGAGTGCCGGAAGCGTCACGTGCGCGACTTCGACTTCCCCCGTGTGTCGCGTGCCGAAGACGTCGCGGCCATCGCCAATGACATCCTCGGCGATCGGCTCCAAGAGTCGATCCTCGCCATCCACCTCGACGCGCGCAATCGGGTCGTTGGCTACGAGGAGGTCGCCAAGGGCACGGTGAGCAGCGTGGGCACTTCGCCGGCCGACGTCTATCGCTCAGCGGTCTGCACGCCGAACGTGCAATCGATCGTGCTCGTGCACAACCACCCGAGCGGTGAGGTCGATCCGAGCGAAGACGACAAGGATCTCACCGCGCGGATGAAGGTTGCCGGCGAGGTGGTGGGCATCCCGCTGCTCGATCACGTGGTCGTCGGCGGTCAGGGTCGCTTCTACTCGATGGCCACGAGGGGCACGCGCTTCCAGGGCGTGGCCTTGTTCAGCATCTTCGCGGCTTTGATCGGCGGTGGGATCATCTATTCGATCTGGAACGCGCGTCGGTCGCGCGGTGGCACCGCGGCGTGACGCGGCATCAAAGCGTACCCATTCCGTGCAGCGGGCACGTGGCGCACCAGAAGCCCACGGCGCAGGTGCACGGCGGGTACATGGGTGGCCGCACGGCGTGGCGCTCGGGGAACTTGCACGGCGGCTCGCTCGGCGGCCTTTTGCAGTAGTCGCACAGCCCGGCGGCGTGCGCTTGCTTGCGCCGCTCCAGCTCAGCGGCGAGTTGCTCCTCAGTGTACTCGTCGAGGTTGAGCGGAAAGCCCATCGTTCACCCCCGCGCTCGCACGGACATTCTCAGCACAGTCGCCGCGATGCGGTTCAGCTCGTCGAAGTCGGATTCGTTGAAGTGTCGCTCGTGACGGCTCATGAGCGCGCTCACGTCGCTCAACTCGTCGGCTGCTTTCTCAAGCCGTGCCGCGACGTCGGCTCTGAGCCCCTCCGCGTTGTCACCACCGCCGTACTCGTAGGCGTGGCGGAGTACCTCGCTCGCGGCCTTCTGCGCTGCCGCCATGTCGGTGCCGTCAGCCAAGGGCGCGTAGGCTCTGGCGGCGCGGAGGAGCGCATTCAACGGCGCTTGATCGTCGTCGTTGCTCATTTGACGGTTCCTTTCGGCGGGAGCAGGCCACGCGCGAGGGTGTGCGCATCGGTGATGCCGGCAGGCTCGTGCTTGCCGTCGTGCGGGTGCTTGTGCTTGCAGTCGTAGAGCCTGCCCCCGATGTCGAGCTTCACCGGGCAAGGCGGGCGCAGGTGATACGGGACGATGCGCGGGCGCGGTCGGAAGATGAACCGCTCTTGTTGGGGTGGCGGTGTGGGCGCGCCGAGCGCGACGCCGAGGAGCGTGCCAACCGCGAGCACACCGAGGCCGATGCCCACCGCGTCATCCTTTCGGAGCGTCACGTGCTTCTCGGGGTTGAAGACGCCGTCGAGCCCGCGGGTGATGTAACGCACCGCCAGCTCCTCGACGGTGATGCTCTGCGCCTTGGCGACTTCGGCGAGCCGCGCGTACAGCTCGGGTGTGACTTCGATGCGCTTCATAGGCCATCCGTCCATGGAATACGAATAGCTTTTTGCTTCAAAGCCTCCGCGCCCGCGGCTTGGCCGGCGGCCTCCCACGCGTGTTGGATCTCGGGCTTGAGCTTGTCCCACGTCGGCAAGCGGTCGCCGCTCACCAAGCTTCTTCCGCTCGTCGCCTTGCAATACGCTTCGAAGGCGACTTGACCAAGGCTCGGGATGCTCGCCGTCATGGCGTCACGTTGACCAGCATGACGCCGGCCGCCGTCAGGTTTTGGATCACGTGCGGGAAGTGCGTGCGCAGCGCTTCCAGCATGGTGGGGGCGTCGTGCGCCCCTTCGAGGAGCACCGTGCTGCTACAGCCGGGGCGCGTGTCGCCGTGGCAGCGATCCCACCAAGCGATGGCGGTGAAACCGTTGTCGAGGTGATGCATCAAGAATTGGCCCTGTGGGCACTCCGCCGAGTCGTAGGTGATACGATTGCGGCCGTCGGGCGTCGCGGCGCTTCCGCTCCAGCACAAGCCGCCGCCGTGGTAGGGGGTGTACTTGCGGGGCGCCAGCGAACCGTCGAGATGGATGCGGTCGCCGTAGTATACGATCTTCCCGTCATCCCACACGTGGTGGCCGCTGGGCGCGTAGAGGTAGTGCCCCACCTCCACGTGTCGCCCGTTGACCTTCTCCGCGGCGAGCGCGTTTGGGGTGTTCCAGACGCCGAAGAAGAATACGCGGTTGCTCATTTGATCCCCAATGCGTGCTCGCGCGAGCAACCGAGTGCCTCGTCGAGTTCCTTGAGCGCGGCTTGGCTCTGTTCTAGCTCCGTCGGGCGGACGCTGTAGCCCTCCCTGTGCCACATGACGAGCGCGTTTCGCCCGTGCGTCATCGCCTCGTTGTCGCGCATGGCGGCTTGGCGCAACGTCCCAAGCGCGGTTTCGATCACTTGATCGATCGGCATGCGCCTGTAGTCCCAATTGGGGCCGCACGCTTTGCATTGCATCTCGCCATCGTCGCCGTAGAGCGCCGGTCCAGAGTGGCCGTGCCCGAGCCACAACGCTTTGCGCATCGTCTTTTCGACGTCGAGCGCATTCGCGAGCTGCGCTTGCTTTTGCGCGAAGTCTTCACGCGCCAAGCCGAGGCGCTTGAGCACGTTCTCTGTGTCTTTCAGCTCGGCTTTGAGTTTCAGCGCCAGGGCGCGCCACTCGTCGGCTTCACGATTCGGCGGCTCCGGATCCTCGTTGTAGTCCATCGCAGTTGCCTCCTATTCCTTCACGCCGAGCGCTTCGAGGAGCGCACTGCCGATTTCCATCTTCGCATCGGCAACTGCCTCGCGCACGATGACATCAACCGAAACATCACTACCGAGCGCCTCACGCGGTACGCCGTACGGGCGCGTCTCGGCTAGCCCACGCGCGAACGCAACGAACACCCGCCACAGGCGCGCATCGATGACCCTGAAGAAGATCGGTGGTGCCTTGCAGTGTGGACAGGGGGCATCAAACGTTCCCACGGCGCGCACGGTGAAGATCTTTTGGCAGTTTTCGCAGTAGAGCGGGTTCATCGGCGGGGCACCGCGGGGTAGAACCCGTCGTAGGCGCACCAGCCGTCGGTGGGGCAGCCAATCTCACCCTCGTCGAGCTTTTCGAGGATCTTCTTCGAGAGCTTGGCCACCTCGGGGAACGCCCACAGGTGCGCTTGCGCCTCGGGGCGCGACACCTTCGCCTTGACGTAGCGTCGCAACCACGCCCGCGCGGCGTAGGGGTTGTCGAGCTTGTAGTGCACGACGGCGAGATCGAAGAACAGCTCGGCGGGCGCGCGCTCCCACTGGAGCGTTGCCGATTCGAAGAACTTGAGCGCGGTTTCGAAGTCGCCCTGTGCGTAGGCGGCCTCCCCGGCCGCGAACGCGGTGAAGGGCGAGCTGAACGCGGGCGAGGCGAAGGCGGTGAGCAAGGCGAGCGTGAGCATGGCGGCGATCCTGACGTTGCGAAGGCACTGCGTATTGCCCTTCATGGTTATCCCCCGTTGTTGCGGTTACGGCTTTCCCCCGTGGAGCATGATGCAACCTTCGGCGTAGCGACGGACCTTGTTGCGGATGTCCGGCACGTCGGAGGCGTCGAGCAGGTGAAGCCACCTGTCGGCTTTCTCTTTGTACCCCTCGCATTCGAAACGCACGACGGTGGCGTTGTCGGGTGTCGGGTGCGTGAGATCGCTCAGCGCCGCTTCGAGGTAGCGACACTCGGTGAACTTCTCGTTGTGGAGCGCAGCGCAGGGCTCTTGCATCTTACGATACGCGTAGCGCACCGCGAGGAAGCCGCCGTAGAAGATCATGGCGTAGAGCACGATCCCAAGGGATTGCTTGAGCCAATCGTGGAGGAACCTGCGCGGCGGTGGTTTGGGCACTTCGGCGGTGGTCACGATGGCACCTTGAGGCTCGCACCGCAGCACGGACAGAAGCTCAAGATCATCGTCTTGGTTTTCTTCTCTCCCTCGACGCGCGCGGGGTGACCGACGATGAGTCGCGTCGCACCCGTCTTGAGGTTGACGGCAATCGCACCCTGAATCCCGCGGGGGCTGTCCGCATCGAGCATGGCGATCATCCCGATGCACCATGGGCCGCCCGGCGAGCACGGCCCGTCGGAGACGTCGAGATCACGTTTCTGGTTCTGAATTCGCACGCTCGCCGTTTTCATGGTTGCCTCTTCAGTAACTTGTTGAGCACGTTGGCAAGCGCGGCGAGATCGCCCTCCTCGTCGAAATCCTCGAAGAGCATTTTCGCGCCGTCCCCTGTGTCCGTTTCGATGCTGATGCGCACCCAGGGCGGCTCGTCGCCGGTTTCATGTTCCACGACGAGACAGGGGCCACCTCCGCCGTCGGTGAACTCGTAGCGTTCCAGCTTCGTCATGGTTTCACCTGATCGACGCGACCGCGCAGCGTCTTGTCGCGTTCCATCTGCTTTTGGAATTCCGGCCCCATCTGCGCCTCGGCGGCCTGCACGCGCTCTTTGGGCTCGTTCGGGTGCTGCATCGCGTGCTGCGCGTGATCGGTTTGCTCCGCAGCCGTACCCGCCGAGGCCACCTGCGATTGAAAGCTCGTGAACGCGGTGACCGCGATGTCTTCGGCCGCGACGAGATCGCCTGCCGGCAGGCCAATCAGCTCCGTCATGGCCCATTGTCTCATGCCCTGGCCGAGATTGCCCCGCTCGGGTGAGTCGTCGGGATCGGTGTCTTTCCCGCCCTCCGCCGCGTCGAGCACCTTGCCGATCGAGAGGATCTTTTCAGGTGGCAGTTGCGCGATGGCGGCCTTGAGCGACGCGCCGAGCTTGAGCGCGCTGTCAACGAGCGTCGACGAGACGATGTCGGCGAGCTTGAGCTTGGTGAGCTTCGCCTCCCCAGCGATGCGCTTCTCGACGGTGCCCTTGATGAGCCCAAACACCGTCGACGCCTTGCCGGCGATGTCGCTGCCGATGCCGCTGACCTTGACGAGCCCATCCTTCACCTTGTGCTCGATTTGGCCGATGACCGTGTGGGCGATTGTCGCGCCCTTGTCGGGGTGGAGCTGCTCGTTGAGCTGCGCCTCGTCGAGTCCACGTACGGTCATCTGAAAGACGTTCGCTCCGAGACTGAGCACCTGCGCCGCGTTGTCGGCCTGGGTGCTCAGCTCGGCGCGCACGCCTTGCACGATCGGATCGCGCTCTTTCAGCTTGCGTTGCAGCGCGAGTTGCATTGGGTCGCGCGGCTGAATCTGCGCGGGGCCATCGTGCTCTTGCCCCTGCGCGTCGTCTTTCTTGTGCTCGCGTTTGCTCATAGCATGCCTCGCACGTCGTCGAGCAGCTCCATCTCGGCGGCGATCTCGTCGTCGAGCGGATCGCGCGCGGGATCGACGCCGCCTCGTCCGTTGCCCCCCACCCGCGAAGCGGCCTGGTCGCGCTCGTTGCGGGCGCTCTGCGATCCGCTGTGCACGTGCCCGAGCTTCTCTTCGCTGTAGGGCGGCCTGACGGGCAGGTTGAGGAAGGTGCGCCACTCGCGGTGGATGTCGACGAGCAGCATCTTGATCATGTAGCGGATCGCCGCCTGGTGTCGGTGCCCGTCGTTCCGGCCCCAACCCTGCGACTGCTTGCGGTGCTTGTAGTCGTCGTACGCCTTGCGCCATGGGCTCCCGACCTTGATCAGAATCGACCCGAGCACGCCGACGAGCTTGGTGCGAAGCCACGCGTTGTAGTTGAGCTTCTCGCCCTTGATCGGCTTCTGCGCCTGCCCGCTGTCGTACGTCTGCGCGAGCGCGATCGGATCGCCGTTCGTGCACTTCCTCTTGCCCTTGCCCTCCTCGCCGTCGTTGCGCCCCCACCGATGCTTGAAGGTGCCCTCGTCCGTCGGCTCGGCGACGGTGTGGCACGCCTTGCAGCGCTTGCAGGGCATGGGGCGCAGGCCGGCGAACGCCCACATTTTGCTGACCGTGTCTTCGCGGTGGATGTCGAACGAGCTGAGAATCACGCCCGCCATCGTCGGGCCGACGCCGCGGTAGCGCTTCTTGTCGCTGAGCACCTGCACGTAGAACGGGATCGTGTTCAAGTGATCCTGCACGTCGCCGAGCGCGGCCTTCTCGGCGCGCGACAGCTCTTTGGCGCGCATCTCCAAGATGGCGACGTCCAGCTCGTGGAGCTGGATCGCGCTACCATCCGGGCGCTCGTACGTGCGCCCCGCGGTCTGCAAGCGAAGGCGCTGGATGTCGTAGAAGATGCCGACCTTGCGACGCAGACCGTGGCGGCTTTGCTCCCACGTGCGCTCGGCGGCGTCGGCACGCGGTGGATTTGCGGGTGGCGCGGCGGCGTCGGCGCGCGCGGCGTTGGTGGGTGGCGTCAGTTCGTCGGCGCGCGTTGGTTCGGCGGGGGACGAGTCGTTGACGGCACGCGCTAGGTCAACGGGCTTCTTCTTTGCCTCGGCTCGCGATGGTGCTTTGGTTTTCGTGGATCGATCGGCTTTCTTCTTTGTCATTTTTGGTTTCTCCCTTTGTTATTCGGCTCGCGAGGGCATTACGGGAAGCGTGCGGCCTACGGCGCGCGCATGTTCATCGGGCGGTGCATCCTGCACGGCACGCGGTTGTGTTCTGGGCGGCGCTTCTTTATCGGCTCGCGTTAGTGAGATGGGCGACGTCGCGACGTTGGCTCGCGTCGCCTTGACGGGTGGCGTGACGGAATCGGCGCGCGTTGGATCACAGGGTGGCGCGGCGTGTTCGGCTCGCGTCGCGGGTTCGGGTGACGGTGCATCATCGGCGCGCGCTTGTGATACGGATGGCGTTGATAGCACGGCTCGCGTCTGTAAGATGGGCGACGCTGAAGGTCCGGCTCGCATGGGACCATCGGGTTGCGCAAAACCATCGGCTCGCGTCTCGCTGTAGGGTGACGCTGGGGTTGTGGCTCGCGTGCCTGAGTCGGGGAGCGTTATGACAACGGCGCGCGTCACGCATACGGGTGTCGCATGCAACACGGCTCGCGACCGCGCTCCGGGGGACGCTTCAATTTCGGCTCGCGTCGAGAATACGGATGGCGCGGCAAGAACGACTCGCGCGCAAACTACGGGCGACGTGACCGATGCGGCTCGCGCAGGAAGAACGGGCGGCGTGCCAACTACGGCTCGCGTCGCGAGTGCGTGTGGAGCAGACCGAACGGCGCGCGTTCCATTTTTGGGTGTCGTGCACAGCACGGCGCGCATCCCTGCTCCGGGTGACGTTGGGCAAACGGCGCGCGGCCCGAGTACGGGTGACGGTTCAACTTCGGCGCGCGTGCGAACTACGGGCGACGCGACTGATGCGGCTCGCGTGTACCCAACGGATGGCACTTGCGATGCGGCGCGCGCAGGAAGAACGGGTGCCACGCCAACTATGGCGCGCGTGGGAATTACGGGTTGCGTCGAGTTTGCGGCTCGCGTCGGGAGTTCGGGTGGCGTAGCAACGACGGCAATCACCGACGACGGCTCGCTTCGCGTGTGAGGGCATCGACCGCGTCGATTAGCGCCTTGCGGGTGAGCTGGCGCAGCTCGGCAAGGGCCTGTTGGTAGGCCGCCGCAAACGCGGCGTCCTGCGGCTTCGAGAATGCGGCCACCACGACGGCGCGGAGCGCTTCGGAGCGCGAGCGCGCGCCGATCTGCGTGCCGTAGGTGTCGAGCGCGCGCACAAGCCGCACGTCGAAGCTGGCCGTGATGCGCGTGGCGACGCGGCCCTCTTTCTTGCGTCCGCTTCCGGGGCCGCCCATTAGATCAGCTCCTCGATGAGCCCGATCGCCGAGCCGTCCTTGACGATGAGCCCGAGCGTGTTCAGCTCGGTGATGGCATTGGCGAAGGTGCTCGACGTGAGCGAGTAGCCCGACGCCTCCGAGAGCACCGGGCGGTCGACGGTGTTGCCGATGACCCCGTCAGACGCAAGCACGTCGAACAGCGCGCCGGCCGACGGGCTGAGCTTGCTGCGCCACAAGGCGCGCAGCTCGGTGGGGGTGCGCATGACCACGCCAGCGCCATTCAGATCGGCGAGGCGCTGTCCCTCTGCGGTGAGCGCGATCAGATCGCCGTACTTCCCGATGTAGCCGCCGCGCGTCAGCTCGGTGACCGCGTTGGCGAACGTCGAGGAAGAGATCGAGTAGCCGGCGAGCGCGGCAGCTTGTGGCCGCCTGACTGGCTTGCCGAGCCCCGCGATGGCCGTCGCGATGGCGACTGCGC
>Ga0065707_10083081_pt1 | contig 10584 bp, 9 predicted proteins | sample SwiRhicommuniRL3_FD_59094 | JGI IMG/M metagenome (GOLD analysis project Ga0065707, IMG submission 59094) | Switchgrass rhizosphere bacterial communities from Rose Lake, Michigan, USA - RL3 v2 (version 2) | ecosystem: Host-associated > Plants > Roots > Rhizosphere > Soil | place: East Lansing, MI... | reverse complement strand
CTGCCATATCGGATGCGGATACTGTGGTGGCAGGCCGCTCGCGGTCGGATAGAACATCGAACCATCGTCGCAGAAAGTACGGTCCTGGATCACAAGCGGAACATCATATGGGAACTTGGGGACGTTGAGACCGCCCAGTCCCGGGACAACGGTATCATTTTCATCAATGATGACATAGCCAGCCGCCTGCCCGGCAAACGGGTTCAAGCGTGTCTGGTACATCGAGTGATCGTGGTACCACAAGAGACCAGAATTTTGCTGATTCGGATACCAGTAGCGGGCACCATTTGCAGGAGCGCCAGGCAGCGAGTTGTAAGCCATGCCCTGGCTACCGTCAGGTCCGAACCACGAATCCGGGTGCCCATCGAATTGTGGTGGGACAAAACCGCCATGTAAGTGGACTGCCATCCGGCTGGTGTTCGGATACATCTCCGCTCGACCTTCGCCAAGAGTCGAATCATATGCGTTCGCATAGAGCGGTGTGAGCGGCAGTTTGTTCGCCATATCGAGGACAACCGCCCTGCCCTTTGACGCCACGATGCTCGTTCCGAGATAACCGCTGATCGGAGCACCGACACCGGCGTACTCAAGTTTAGAACCACCGTACCAATAGCTGTTTGCCTTGGCCGGAGGCAAGTCACTGTGGAACTGCCACTCGGTTTCTCTGCATTCCATGCTGTAATAGTCCGCCATCCTGCCAGGCTGGAGGGGATCAGGGATCTCCGTGCCTCCTCCCAGGGCGGGCGGCACAGCCACAGGCATGATGGGGAGTGGATCAACCCATTTCGTTAGCCTCTTGGTTTGCCATGTGGCGATGCCAGACCCTGCCAGCGCCAGCACGTGCCCGCTGAACCAACGCCCGGAGATAAACGTAGACGCCCAAGCCGCGGCGCCAAGTTTTAGAAAGTCTCGTCTGTTAAGCATACGATCCTCCATGATTTCTGCGATGTCTATGATCTTTTGATTCCAAATTACAATACAATCAAATCAAGGTTTTCTTAAGCGCAAAAATTACGGATTCAAAAGAAAAGACTACGTATTTTCTACGTAGTCTAAACAAAGCGAGGTGCGGCAATCCTAAGCAAAGTTGTGTATTAAGTCATCTCCGCCATTTGCCTAAAGGTTGGAAACTAGAACGACGCGATAGCTGCCTCGACCGTGTCATGGATTTCGATATAGTGCGTAACGCCTGCGATCTCCAGCATTTCGCGTATTTCTGGAGACGGACCCGCCAGCCTAAGATGTTTCCCACGGTCCTCGGACAGCATTTTATGGATGACAACCAGGGCGCGTATACCGATGCTGGTCAATCCATCCGTCCGGCTCAGATCGATGACCAGGTCGCGCATTCCGCTATCGTAGGAGTCTTTGGCGGTTTTCTCCAGTTCGGAGAAGTTACCCAGGTTGACACGGCCCTGAAGCGTGAAGACTGTCACCGGCAGTCGTCCGTTGGCTTGAGAGATTTGTACCAGTTCCATGTCGCCTCCAATGTAAACGGATAAATATTCTCAATAATAATACACCCGGATGAACCTATCCGAGCAATTTTAGTGACAGCAAAACCAGGAAGCCAGTAAACAACATTGCTGTGGGAAACAGGCTTTTCTCCTGCTCAATGGTTTCCACAAGCAGTTCCTCTGCGATCAGGTAGATCAATGCAGCCGCGCCAAAAGATAACACGACAGCCAGCGTAGCTTCGGAAGCATCAGCCAGGAAGAAACCTGCCAGCATGGCTCCTACCAGAAATAGGGATGAAATTCCAGCTGTGACTGCGAAGATTTGCCATTTTTTGAAATTGCTTTTGCGAAATTCAACGCCCACGGATAATGTCAGGAAGAGCAGTTCCAGCGCCAGGGCAATTGCCAAAAGACTCCCCAGTTGCTCGTTGGTAGAAAAGCCCGCGCTTGTAGTTGTACCGTCGATAAAGGTGTCCACTGCTGCAGCGGCAGCCAATCCCATGGGAATGCTGCCACCACGCTTTTTGCTACGCTCCAAGCGGACGACAACCGACTTGAGCCCGATCATCGCCAGTCCGCCGGCGATAAAGCCGCCCACAATCCCTGCGAACGTGCCGATCCGTTCCACTTCCGGGATGACATTGGCCGCGATCGCGGCGAGCACTGCTCCAGCGGCAAAATGCTGGATTGCGCTCCGTGCCCAGGCGTTGGGACTCCAAAAAAGGGCGATCACGCTGCCAAGGATTCCGGCCCCGGTGGCAGCTACTATATACGGAAGAGCAGAAAAGAGCTGTTCGGGCAGGCGGAAAATCCTTCTACCTGTACACAAACGTCAATCCGCGCTGACCGTCACGGGTTCCTTCTCAGGACTTCTGTCCCTTAAGTCCTGGCGCGGGGTAAACAAGGTAACTACAAGACCGAGGAATGCGGCAACGAAGGCAATCACAAAAACAACGTTAATGGCGTTTGCGACAGCAATACGGGCCGCGTCATTGATCAAAGCTTCGGTACCTGGTAGAGGATTCAACAATTGTGTGACAAGATCAAGATCCAGTCCTGATGCGGTCAGATTGGAGATGAGACGTGCGCTCAAGGCTGCGCCCATCACACTGACGCCGAGAGTCCCGCCGATCGAACGGCTGAACTGCATCGTCGAGGTGGCTGTGCCAAGATAACGCCTCTCGACTGTCGTCTGCACGGCGATCAAAAACGGCGGGATCGAAAATCCCATGCCGATACCCATTAGTGTGACGAATGCCATCAGCACGTATTGGTTGATATTCGCATCCACGCGCGACATCAGGAACGCGCCGACCACCAGCGACGCTGTCCCAAAGATCGCCAGCCTTCGATAGCCGATTTTCAACAACAGCCGCGTGCCGATAATACTAGCTCCCACCCAACCCAATAACATCGGCGCGATGGTGATACCCGCCTGAGTGGCGCTTGTGCCCAACACGGATTGCACAAACAGCGGAATGAAGGAGATGCTCCCAAACATCGCCCAGCCCGTCAGGATGCCATGCGTAATGGAAATGGCAAAAAGCTTCTCACGGAAGAGATGTAGTGGGAGGATCGGATCAGTAGCGCGCCGTTCGACCCAGAGCAGGGCGATGAATAACACGATGGACGCTCCGATCAACATCCAACTATTGGATGTTCCGTAATCCATCAGTCCCAACAGCAATGTGACAACACCCGCTGTCAACAAGCCAGCACCCGCGTAGTCCACAACCGGTCTTCCATGACCATGGATCTGGTCACGCCATGCAAGCACGACGAGCGCCGCGGCGAGCAAACCCGGTACGATGTTGACATAAAACACCCAGCGCCAGGATAGCTGGTCCACGAGGAAACCACCCAACAGCGGACCCACAATGGATGAGACGCCCCAGACACCGGAGAAGAGTCCCTGCATGCGGGCGCGCTGTTCGAGGGAGAACATTTCACCGATCAGGATGAATGCCAGCGGCATGATCCCACCCGCGCCGACTCCCTGCAAACCGCGCGCCAGGATCAGCTGGGTCATCGTGTTCGCTTGTCCGCTTAGGATACAGCCGATAAGGAAGATCGCCATCGCCAGGGCATACAGTTTGCGGCGACCATAAAGATCAGAGAGTTTTCCATAAAGTGGGACGGTGGTTGTGGACGTAAGCATATACGCGGAAAATACCCACGAGTAGTGTTCCAATCCGCCGAGCTGACCGACAATGGTCGGCATGGCAGTGGCGATCACCGTTGATTCCATGGACGCTAAAAACAGGCTGAGCATGATCCCAGCGGTAACTAACAATATTCGGTTACGTGACATGTAAACCTTTCGAAAATAAGACTAAGCTAGACAGGTTCGGACTATCATAACCCAAAACAAATATCGCGACGTTCCATTCATTGACAACAGAACCGGAAGGAATTGAACCAGGAAGCCGAGTGGATTAGCGGTTGGAAACCTCTCCTACAGCTGCTGGATTTCCCTGACGTAAGCAACCACGCGTCGATGCAACTCAGAAGGATATTCGTATCCCAGGCTTTGACCGACTTCGGTCGCGACCTGGCGGAAGAGTTCCATCGTCCGAAATAACGCTGCCCAGTTATCCGCGACATCTGCGCCCGCGTACGTATCCTCCAGCCGGGACCAGATCTCCGGTGGAAGTCGCTTTCTCAAGCCTTTGCCAAGCGAGCCCGTTGCTACTGACCAATTATGATCCACTTCCATGCGCCATTCCAGCATCGGGCGCAGATACACGTGCTTCATATCATAGTCCAGGCACCACTTTACGGGAAAGAGCTCGCCGCGCCAGAGACATTTCGCCACATAAGGTGCATCACTAAAGAACTCTTCGATCATTCGCAGATAGACTTCCCGGGTTGGGCGAATAGGAATATAGGCTCGATAGGTGGGTGCCTGCATGCCAGATGTCAGGCTGTCTTTGTCTACCAGGATGCGATAACCGGCGTCATATTCAGCCTGTAGTGTGGGGGCCTGAATGATTTTCCTCATTAATTCAACGGGACACAGGGTGAAGTCAATTTTGAGCCCATCGACATACTGGATGACATTACCGAACTTCTCCAGGCCGTGATCCGGGTCAGGATAAATGGGGTCCCAATAAGTGACAAGCGGATCGCCAAAATCCTGTATCCAGCTTCGTTCTTCATGGAAGGGATGGATGTCCTCGACGACCAGTACGATATCGTAGTCCGATAATATGTCCACAGGTGCGTTCGGAACGGCGCGCGTGCTGGTGAGGAGCATGGCGCGAATTGAATCGCGGCGCGCCGCCCATTCGACCAAGCCGCTGATGACATCATTGGGCGGATGCTGAGCTTCCGGATTGAATTTCAAGGATGATCTCGGTCTGGCCGCAAACAGGGACTACCTGTTCAGCAATGCCTCGATATCGTCGAGATGACCGTTGCGATGCAGCGAGCGGTTCATGCGGAATTGCGTGTCCGTGGCTGCTGCGTGTGCCTCGAGTTGTCGAACGAAATCGGCTGATAATGCATCGAGTTCCGAATCGATTTTCTCTGCCGCGAAGACAGCGAGGTCCAGTGCGGTGCGCGGTTCGAGGGCGTGAGCGATCACTTTGAGCGAGTCGTTGACTACACCGGAGTCGATCGGGGATGGATCCAAACCTTCTGTCGTCCAGCGATGGAGAATGACAGACATACGATGATCCCAGAAGGCAAGGTGGGCGAGGAGCGCCGCAACCGTCCAACCGTAATCCGTGGAGAGGTTCAGGTCTGTATCGGTAATTCGTTGTACAAGAGATTGCAGTCTGCGGCGGGATTCGGCGTTTTGTTCGGAATAGGGAAATGTCATCCTTTTCTCCTTAAAACTTTTGGATACCTTTGCAGGATTTTGTCTCGGATGCACGAATTATATGCTTCCGGATGACAATGCACAACAAGAAACTCTCATTTCGAACACTTGAATTTCTTCAAGGACGCTGTGTTATACTGACGTGACCGTCACAGGGTCTGGTGATCTTTTTCGAGGTCGTCTCACGCCTGATCTATGAACGCCTGCACCATACAGGTGTTTCCTTTAGGAGAACTATGGAATCGAAGTTGTATGTTGGAAATCTGTCGTACTCGACCACGGAAGATGATCTGCGCACCCTGTTCATTCAAGCGGGAACTGTCAGTTCGGTGGCGCTCATCAAAGACCGAGATAGTGGACAGTCGAAAGGCTTCGCCTTTGTGGAAATGAGTTCCCAGGCGGATGCCCAGAAAGCCATTAGTATGTTCAACGGATATAACATGGGTGATCGTGAACTGCGTGTCAGTATCGCCCGCCCGCGGGAAGAGCGCGGAGGTATTCCGGGACGCGGCAGTGGACATTCCCGCCGCCCACCACAACGCAGCGGCAACAAACGTTATTAGCCGAAAATTCTCCCTGCTACCAGGGAGAATTTTTATGCCCGGTTCCGGTGCGGCAACCCGGGAGGTGCAGCAGAATTTTCTTACGAAGGGTTTGTGCCGTCGATGACCGGAAATTCGAGAAGGACCTGCGTTCCCGCGCCAGGCTGCGAGGTCACCTGCATATCGCCTCCCAACAGGCTTAGGCGATCGCGAGCAATCATTAAACCGTGGGCAGCGTGCGGATCGGTCATCACCATACCGGAATCGAATCCGTTCCCGGAATCGCTGATGAGGATGCGTCCGCGTCCATCCAGCCGTTCCAGCATGACACTGGCATTCAACGTACCAGCATGCTTGACGACGTTGAACAGCATCTCGCGGACCGCCTGAAAAAGGGTCACGCGCATATGATCTGGCAGCTGGTGGAAATCCTCTTTTGCATTCATCTCCAGTTGCAGCCCATGCTGCTCCTTCATACGCGAAGATAACCAGTTAATGGCCTCTACGATTCCGTCACCATGTAGTACCGCGGGGCTAATGTCCACGCTCAGATTGCGGGTGATGGTAATGGCGTCTGACAGCCAGCTTTGGATCTGATCGATCGAGACCTGCATATCTAATGAAAGATCGTCTTTGGCTACTGCTTCCAGGACAAAAGACAGCTGAGCACGGATGGCGAACAGGCGTTGTTGCAGATCATCGTGCAGAATTTGTGAGATGCGATGTCGTTCCTCCTGCTCGGCAATGCTCAATTCCGATGCCAGCGAACGGATCTTTTCCTCCGCCTCGATCCGTTCTGTGATGTCCGTGGCAATGATGGCGATCCCGTTCGCCTCGTCTGTGCGGAGCTGAAATAACGATAGCTGAACCGGTACACATTTCCCGTCGCTGGATTGAAGACAGAATTCACCGCGCAAGCCGTCCCGACCAGCCTCCTCGAGCATGGTCTGGAAATGATCCTGATGCTCCGCGGGGAGCAAATCCTGGAATCGAGCACCGATCAGTTTCTCGGGTTGCCGCTCCACCATCTCGCCGAAGCGCGGGTTACAGTAAAAAATCGTTCCATCGGGGATCAGAGTAACGGCACCTTCGTTCATCGATTCGACCATCATGCGGTAAGGAAATTCTGCATCGCTGAGGGTCACAACTTTTATGCCATTCTCCCGTGTGATGACAAACGCATCCACCATATACTGGCGGATGGCGCGCAGGGTTGCCTCGGTCTCTTCCAGGCGGTTCTTTAACTCCGCTGTATTATCCGGGACAAGGTAACTGTTCTGGGTTTTTTTCGGCATACGCAACCTTTTGGACGAGGACACCCTCAACGATGCCCTCACTGCTCACGTAAATTAAGTCCCACAAGAACGCGTTCCGTATCTGAGAGATCACCGATGATCTTCCTGATGGGTTCGGGTAATTTCCTGACCAGGGTTGGGATGGCGAGAATTTGGTCGCCGCTTGCCAACTGTGGCTTTTTGAGCAGATCGATGATCTCGATGTGATACTCTCCAGCCAGGTGCTCATCACAAATTTTCTTAAGGTTGGCGAACGCGGTAATACTCCTGGGTGTTTGTCCCGCAACGTAGAGCCGCAGCTCCCAGGTCTTCTTAGATCGGTGAGATCGAGTGCTTGGTGTCGTTTTTTTCAACTGCAGACTCCTTCTTTGTTCGACGAAAACCGATGGGTGCGTTTGAGTCACCTTTTAGGATGAGTTTACCTCACGCTTCGACAGTCCTGGCGCGGTCTCCGGCGAGATCCATCGCGCCGATCTTTATGCCATCGTCGCTCAGAATGAGAGAGCGGATTTGACTGGAGTGTGCCATCCCGCGGGCTTTCAGCACAAACAGGCCGCGATGGCGCCCCCCATTACTCTCCAAATTGCGCAGACCGATGAAGGCATCGATCAGAGATGAGAATCCTACGATGAATTGATCAGGGCTACTATCTTCCAACGTAAAGCTGGTGAAAAGCGCGGTGATTTGATTCGTTCTTAAGAAGTCGATGATTCGCGTGATGGCGGATTTAACCTCGGACTTGGTTCCGACCACCGTAAAGTCAGTGATAGGGTCCAATACAACAACGCTGGGTTTGTATTCGTTGATCAGATCGTACATGGTCACCAGGTGCTTTTCAAGACCATAGATGGTCGGCCGGGCGGCATGGAATTGGAGCAATCCTTTTTTGACATGCGGCGACAGGTCAATGCCAATCGAGCCCATGTTCCTAAAAATCTGGCTTGTGGATTCCTCGAAGGCGAAATACAAACAGCGTTCGCCGCGCTGGCAGGCCGCGTCCACAAAAGCCGCGGCGAGACTTGTCTTGCCTGTACCGGCTGTGCCGGAGATCAGGATGCTGCTGCCGCGGTAATAGCCCTTGCCATCCAGCATATCGTCAAGGTCCCTTATCCCGCTGGATATTCGTTCTCTCGACACTTCGTGTTCGAGTGCCAGTGATGTGATGGGCAATACTGAGATGCCCTTCTCGCCGATCAGGAACGGGAATTCACTCGTACCATGCAGTGTGCCGCGATACTTGACGATCCGCATTCGTCGTGTCGAAATCTGCTCTGTCACGCGATGATCGAGCAGGATGACACAATCTGCGATGTATTCTTCCAGACCGAAACGGGTCATGGTTTCAGCACCGCGTTCCGCCGTGATCACCGCGCTGACACCTCTATCCTTCAGCCAGCGAAATAAGCGTTGCAGTTCAGCCCGGAGGATCGCGTGGTTGGGGAGTGCTGCAAAAAGGACCTCAATCGTATCAAGTACCACCCGCCGGGCTCCGATGGTATCTATGGCATGGCCCATTCGGATAAATAACCCCTCTAAATCGTACTCCCCGGTTTCCTCGATCTCGGTACGTTCGACCCGCACATGATCAATGATCAGTTTCTTTTGTTTGATTAATTTCTTCAAATCAAAACCGAGTGAAGCGACATTTTGTGCCAGTTCTTCGGCATTCTCTTCAAACGCTATAAAGACGCCGGGTTCATCGTATTGGATGGCTCCATTGACAAGGAACTCCATCGCAAAGAGGGTCTTGCCACACCCGGCACCACCAGCGATGAGCGTGGGTCTACCCTTCGGCAAGCCACCCCCCGTGATCTCGTCCATGCCAGGGATTCCAGTTGGGGATTTGGGCAGGAGCTTTACTCGCCGTTTGCCTTGATTTGCTGGTGTCACAAGAAAATCTCCTCGAAAAGATTAGGATGTGGCAACCACGAAGCTTCGACGCGTCATCCAGTGTGCAAATTCACTGTTGTAAGATTGTAAATTTTCCCTGAGGGAGCGATGCTGAGAGATGGTGTCGTACCCATTCACCGTTCAGGTTGAATGTATAAGAAGGATTTATCCGAAACCCATGTAAACACTATAAATAGATTATATGCATAAATCGACAAAAGGCAATGAGAAGGTAAAACTCCCGCCGACCTTTCGATCATGCGGGAGTTGATATTCACATTTTCCTGGCTCACGAAAACTGAGCTGCGAGCTCCTGACCGAGCCGCACTGCTTCCCTGGCAAGCATGTCAAAATCCTCCTGCCGGCTGCGGTGATTGGCAATCGCAATCCGCAAACAATAGCGGCCGTTCAGCGTGGTATATGACGGCGCTGCAATGCCCTGCTCGTGGAGCTGCATCAGAATTTCCTTGTTCAGGGCGTTCAGCGTTTCATCATCCATACCGCCCGGATTGAAGCGGAAGCAAACAATATCCATGCCGATCGGCGCCATCATTTCCAGCGCCTGATCGTTCTCGACCAGCCTTCCAAAATAATGTGCCTGTTCGACGTTACGGGCGATCATGCGCCCGAAGCGGTCGAGTCCGTGCTCCTTGACCGACATCCACACTTTGAGGGCGCGGAACTGGCGCGAGAGTTGCAAACCGTAATCGGTGAACCAGAGATGTCCTGCGGCCAGACCGCGCGTTTCGTGGGCGAGATATTCGGGTGTAAGCGAGAACGTGTTGCGATGAGCCTTCTCCGAGCGGACGAGCACACATCCCGCCTCGAAGGGGATGTGCATCCATTTATGCAGGTCCAGTGCAATGGAGTCGGCGCGATCGATCCCTACAAGCTGCCGCTTGACGTTTTCGGCGAGGACGGCAACCGCCCCGATCGCGCCGTCCACGTGGAACCAAAGATCCTCATCCCGACAAAGTTCGGCGATGGCAGTTAAGTCATCCACAGCACCCGTATTCACCGTGCCGGCAGTTCCGATCACACAAATCGGACGGTATCCCGCTGCGCGGTCTGCTGCAATGGCTTGTTTCAAAGCATCGATGTTTATCGTGAAATCGTCATTGACCGAAATTTTTCGGAACTGCTTGTTACCGATGCCCAGTAATTCCACGGCTTTCTGGTTGCAACTATGGACCTCGGTGGATGCGTAAACGGTTAACTGCTGGGGAGCCGCGTGCATCCCCTGCTCACGCACATTGAAGCCTGCTTTGGCGCTCCGGGCAACGGCGATGCCGACAAAGTTCGCCATCGAACCACCGCTGACCAGCAGTCCGCTGGCATCCTCCGGCAGACCGATCATTTCCTTCATCCAATTGATCACCTGCTCCTCGACCAGGTTCGCGGCGTGATTGCCACCTCCCAGATTGGAATTCTGAATCGAGGACATAAAATCGGCAAGCGCGCCGAGCACAGTTCCACTGCCCATGTACCAGCTCCAAAAGCGTGGATGAGCGGTGCCCATCGGATAGGGGAAGATGGTTTCCAGGTATTCCTGATAGGTTGCCTCGGCGCCGGCGGGT
>Ga0065707_10083078_pt1 | contig 10591 bp, 4 predicted proteins | sample SwiRhicommuniRL3_FD_59094 | JGI IMG/M metagenome (GOLD analysis project Ga0065707, IMG submission 59094) | Switchgrass rhizosphere bacterial communities from Rose Lake, Michigan, USA - RL3 v2 (version 2) | ecosystem: Host-associated > Plants > Roots > Rhizosphere > Soil | place: East Lansing, MI... | reverse complement strand
AACCTATGGAGCTAACACAGGAAGAAAAGAGAGAGGATGTTGTAGAATTTGAGCAAAAGATTCAGGATAATGACAAGGATCCTTCGGAAGGAAATACTAATGGCCAGGAGCCTGTAGAGGATATCGAAATAGAAGAGGATATCAGAATACAAGAGAATATCAGACTACAAGAGGATTTGGAAGCCCAAAACAAAGTTATCTCTGAAGAAAAACGTTCTAACTCTGAAGAGGAACATTCTAACTCTGAAGAGGAACATTCTAACTCTGAAGAGGAACATTCTAACTCTGACCCCGACCCTACAGCGGGTTCTACCCACCAAAATTCTCCCTTTGAAGAACATACTAACTCTAATTTAAATGAAGACGCAATTACACCCACAGACCCCAATATCTCAACCAATAGTATCCAAGAAGTGATTTCTACGCTGAAAATCCCATTAGCGGAAATAACAATGGAAGAAGATCTCTTTCTCTACTCCAACTATACACCAGTAAAACTCAACGACTTTATGAACGATATTGGAGTCAAATTCTACGACGATTTGGATATAGATATAAATTCTATTAGATCCAGTATCACCAACGAACTCAAAGATTTCCAGCCACAAGATTATATGAAAGCTCTACCAAAGCTAGAACTTCTAGCCTTATACCAATTCAGCTGTGAAGAACTCCATAAAAATATCAAACAAGGACGTAAAGTGTTCAGTGAATTTAACGAGACCATTAAGTTCAACAATCCACAGCTTTTCAAGGAATATTATTCGTCCAATGATAAATCAACGTTGAATGTAAAACTTCAGCTCATCAAAGATTTCACCCGTCACGAAGCAAAGAATATTTGGTACGACTGGCGTACCCAGCTCACCAACAATCTTCTATCTGAATTAAAGGAAAGAGAGGACGATATGGAAAGAGACAGGGAGAGGATCTTGGAGGGTCTTCAAACAGTCCAAGAACTCTACGATGAATGTAGAATAACATTTACGATATTGAAGGAGAATATGGAAAATTTGGTCCGCTACAAAGCAGAATTGAATAAACTCGATACAAAAAAGGTTAAAGAGTTAAAAGATGAGTTTATGAGGGTTAAGGAGGAGTTGGTGAAGTTGCGGACAGAAATTGAGCTGAAAAAGAGAGAATTAACGAACTTGGATGAAATTCTAGCCAAAAATGATAAGGAACATAAAGAAAAATCGCTACAACTCACAAAGAATGAACAGCTTCTTTATAAATACCGAAAATTCGAAGATGAAGAGGTGAAAATGTTGAATTTGAAGTTCAAGATCCTCCAAAATGTCGCCAATTTGAAGTATATAAACGTTGAGGATGGAAAGATGAAGTTTCTATTTGATGAAATGTTGACCGTCACTATTAGTACGACAGTTCCTCATGAAATTGAGTACCGGCCACTCAATAATACGGAAAATACGTTAGAATCCCCCAATCTGTTCAAAAGCTCGTTAGAATCCCCCAATTTGTTCAAAAACCAGAGTTTATTCACCCATGGAATGAATTTACTCAGTAAATGTTCAGGCTCAGTGGTGGAGAGATTCAGACACTTCAGAACGTTATGGATGACACTTAAAGAAATCGATCTCGATATCTACAAAATATCTCTCAAGTATCCTCTAGAGATTATGGAGGGTGAGGATATTGAAGTCAAGATCAGTTATGTTAATATAATTGACGACTATAAGTTGGAAATTTGGAGCAAATTGAGGCTTGAACTGGTGGCTACTTATTCTGAAGATGTGGAGGTGAAAGTTTCTGTGAAACGGTCAATAAAGGAAATAGAGGAGGAGAATATTCGTCGTGATTTGGAGAGAGATATACCGAGAAATCGGTTTTTGGGAGAAGAGAGTATTAGTAGGATTAAGATAGTGAGAGTGGAGTGAGTAATGGGTGAATAGCGTGCAAAATGGCGACTAAAGAGCAAACTGGAGACTTATGGAACAAGTTACTGAACAAGTAGCTAGAAAACTAGCGAGAAAACTAGCGACTTAGGACAAGCTACAAAGAATTTACTAAAGAAATTACTGAGCAAGTTACTGAAGAGTTACTAAAGAATTACTGAACTGGTCACTAAAGTCTCCAAAGTCACAAAGGTCATAAAAGACACTTAGCAAGTCCCTGAGTGGGCCACTAGAGTCTCTAAGAATCACTAATAGTCTCTAAAAATTACTACACTACTACTTTTAACGAAAGACTCAGCTATCGTCTCCAATATCTCAGTTCTTCCCATTTTACGCAGTCGCTACCGATGATACGTGTATATTAATGTATAATAACGATGTATTACTATAATATTCCGAAATATCAATACAAATTTGTTGATAGTTCAGTAGATTTGGGATGGAAGAAATTGTGAATAAAGAAGATCAGAAAACTGTCTATCACAAATCCTTGACAAGTTACATTAGGGACTCATAATTTGAGACCTTTACTTAAAGAATTAAGCCTGGTGAAGAATAAATGGAAGCCAGGGAGATTGTGAGCCGATCTAGTGTAATATATTGATGAAATTCAGCTAATGGCGAGTCGTAGTGGGGGTTCACTTTAATAAATCGCCTCGTAGTGACAGATTATGAAGAATTGACGAGGACTAATGAAATCATGAACCTTCTAGTGAGGTCTAGAAATCCCAGCGAAGATTAAGGAGTCGAAGTGAAGAAAATGAACTTTTAGTGATGACAATTAATCTCTTAGAGATGGTATTGAATCTCTTAGTGAAGATAATGAATCTCTTAGTGAAGATATTGAAAATGTTAGTTAGAACCTTCAAAATCCTAGAGAGGATCTAAAACCACTTAGCGACAATCTAGAACCTCTTTAGTTAGGATCTACAATATCTTGCTGGGCCAATGAGAGATCATAGTGGAGAACAGGCCAAAATCATCAAGGAATGCGTCAAAACGTCGCTGGGACGTTATTCGGTGAATCGGTGAATCGGTGACTCTGAGAACCAACGTCCACTAATAGTCACTGAAACTACCGTGAGCTCAACAAATCTTCCAGTAATCTCACCACTCTCACTACGACTCTCTCACTATTTTCCTCACCACTTTAATGCTTTGCTCCTAAGAATATGGTCGCTCCCAAACACACTACCATCACTACCACGCCCCAAATAGCCAACACTAAACCTCCCCACTTACAAAACCGTTCCAACTTCGTCAACGGGCCGCCATCCAACGGTTTAATCAACATAAACCCGAAAACACCAGGCAAAATGAACGAAATCGACGTCGAGCCGGTAGACCCTACAAACGCTAAAACATGCTCCAAAGACTGGACACTAATAGCGACGAGATACGACATTACCACAATCACTGTAGTGATTCCATAGAACCGTTTGGACGTCAATGGTACGATTATCGGATCGTGGCCATCGGTATCCTGAGCACCCTCCATAGGCGTGGTGGAGACGAATGAATCTTCCTGAATCGAATCTGTGGTGATGGAGGTTATTGACTCAATATCGGACTGGAGCGTTGTATAGCCGTCCCTAGAGTTTCTAACCTTGGAGGACGAGATTCCCACCGTCAAGAAATGGATCACATGGTTGATGGACCCACGACACGGATGGCATTGTAATGGAAACGACAAGCTCACCATGATCACGATACAGAGACGTCCAATCAACGAAGAAATGGAGTCTTTAGGATACATAGTGATAATATTCCCGTTAACATTTCGACCAAACGACAAGTAGCCAATGATCCCCACGATCAAATACGAGCCACAAGCGGTGGTGATAGCGTTCCGGATAATCAAGTTAGACTGTCTAGTCTGAGAACCATCAACTTCGTTAGGTTTTAATTCATTGATTATGGCAAACATGTTCTGGTGACAGGTATAGGCAAAAACGAAGATGGGAAACGACGCAAGAGTCGATTTCCACGATACAGGGCCCCACACGTCGATCTCTGTGCCCTCGCTAATCACATCTCCTACGATATAATGTTCCACCACCAAACAGATCAAATAGACCACTGAAAACAACGCCACGATGGAGGTATATTTTAATGAATCCAACTTTTTCAAGTACGATAACGGCACCACGATCACTACCATGAAAATAGTGATCCATAAGTTACGTTCAAGCCACCAGCCTCCTTGGACACCCCAACTTTCCATGATTTTCGGCATCAAGTCTCCAATTACCACGAGATAACTCACCCCGACACCAAAACATTTGATGGAGATAGCAGAATCGAACACGATCGACAAGTGGGGGTATGTTAATTGAGCCAAGCTAAAGTACGATACGGCTTCGCGTTGTTGAGTATATTTGGCCACTTTGTTTTGAAGATAAAGACCAAATGCTGAGGTAAGAGAAGACCAGATTATAAGAAGACATCCAAAGACGAGTCCGTTACTTTTGAGTCCAAACGGCATGGCAAGGATCCCTGCACCAATAATGGTGTTGAGGAGGTTGATCGAGCCTGATTTTATAGTAGCAGTAGCCATAGTGAGAGAGTGAAAGGTGTATCGAGATTTATCGAGTTATACCTCGAACGATGAGAATGATTCGAGAACTAATTGAGAACGATTCAAGAACTCAGATGAGAATCACAGCTATGAATCGATAGAACGAGTCTAGCAACAAATTTTAAGAGTTAAAGCTCAAAATATCAAGTAATTCAACAGGATAAATCAAAGAATCTTTAACAAATTCAAAGAATCAATGTAATAATCTAAAGATTTTTAATCAAATAGTCTAAATTTAACGAAGAGCTGAGTTTAGGGGTTCAACAAACGATTGTGTAGTTTAGTCACAGATTTTTATGATTATCACAGATTATTATGATAATGTATGGTAATGTTTTATATCAAATTATCACAGATAACTTGAAGCTTTTGAGAATATGTAAAGGAGAATTCGATCTTCAATTACGTCTGAATGGTATAATTGTCGAATTGTCTAATGTAGCACAATTATCTGAATAAGCCCAATTATATTATAATTATCGGGGAGTCAGTATTCAGTCAGAGAATGTCGTAGTATAGTCTTTATTAACTGGTTCTAGGCCGAGGATGCAGATATGTCGTGGATTGGATCAGATTATGTCGTCGTGATCAGTTCCAGTTACTTGGTGGATCAGTTATAACTATCTGGTAGACGTTCTAACTCTCTAAACTCGTGATCAGGTTTTATATCACGATTGGTCGAAATTGATGCAGATTTCGGGAGGAGTGTCTGGATACTCTAATCAATGATTGTATGAGCTCGCTAACTATTGAGCACGATGTTGTACGATGTTGTACGATGGTTGTACGATGGTTGTACGATTGTTGACTTGAGTCGTTAGTTTGGTGTAGTGTGTCGCCGAAATTTTGGAAGTCAGCTTTTGATAATCGAACTTATATACAGGATACGAGGACCAGAGATAAGCGATTCTATTAGAAGATTTAGAAGGGTTATGGAAGGGAAGGGTAGTTAGTTTAAGAGATGTATCAGTGGCTGTTAGTAATTCTTATTCTAAAATAATTCTTTTTGTTCTTCTAGGTCAGAATTGGCATCTATTATATAAGTGAATATTTGGTTATATCTAGGCTTGGTCACGTGCTCTGTATTTTATATGCAGTACCTATATTTACTTCTCCAAGAAATGGTAGTGGTAATCAGTGACCAGTCTGGTTCTAGATTCAATTTAGTGGCCCGTACTTTATGAGTACAAAACAATAGCAAGTAGCAAAGGTAGATTACTAGAGAAAGACATTTTGTATCTAATGACTAGTGTAGTAGTTCTTAGACGGTTTTGGATAATGTCGTATTCATAATGTCGTTAATGTCGTTAATGTCGTGACTTAATTACAGAACTTTACACCTCCCTAATTGGGAACCGACTACTCTAGACTATCACAGACTCAATATTCATTTAGAGAGTAATTATAAAGATAAAAAGTAACATAACAGCAATTTAGACCAGCTGGAAAGCAAAGCGCTAGAGGGTGACTAAATAAAACGTTAGGGCTCTAACGGATAAACATAATAAATAGGAGCAATCAGACAGTGGAGAAAAATAGTATAAGGAGCTAACGATGAGTCTGTACTGAGTGTTGACAGTACCATTCGCTAATGTGATTGAGTGGGTGGTAACAGACTATTGTACAGCGAGTGAACATAGAGAAGAACACTAGTCAACTCAACACTGGTGAAACTACACTCGAAAGAAACACGAACACTCATGAACAATAGTAGTTGACAACTGGTGTATCACCAATGACTGGCACTATCACAATTGACTATCACATTTGACTGGTCTTAGCCTTAACACTGACTGTTGAATTGGCCTTACTCTCTTGGTTACTGTGGGTGGAACACATTCTCATCATACTGTTAAAATACTAACCAACCCAAAAGGAAAGCAAGAATAATCAAAAAGACTGCAAGAGGTAAAGAGATTCCGTTTACTGGTTCTGGTTCTCTGGCTTGTTGTTGGGAATGAATGGCAGCTTTTTCGGCGTATTGTGGAGAGCTAGCAACTGGGTTGGCTCTAGCAGCAACGGCTGGAGATGGAGTAGAAGGGGACAGGGTACTATCCAATCTGGCATTCAATTCCTTAATTCTAGCGTTAGAAGCTTCGATTTCTTTTTGCAAATCTTGAGATTTCAAGCCTTCGTATTTGGAAGGAGTCGATAAGTTTGATGCAGCAACTCCAGAAGCAGCAGCAATGCCGGCTGCACCAGCTGCACCGGCAGCAATACCGGCGGAAGAATGGCCATTTGAAGGAGAGCTACCGTTGAAGCTTCTGAGAGGAGTAGCGGCAGCAGTGGTTGCGTCATTTATCACAGTAGTGTTGTATTGAGATTGGTTGATGTGCGATTCGTCGAACGAGCCAGTGCCGTTACCGTTGGAGTCGTCACCTTCGCCTTCTGTAATGACGTAACTGACCTTCAATCTCTTGGAAACAAGTTGTTGCTTGTACTTGGATTCCAATTGTGGCCAGGCCTCGCCTACCTTGGCTGCATCTGACAATTCTGGACATGGTAATGATACCAATAAGAACTTATCCTTACACTTGTAGTCTTTTGGCAAAGGTTGGGAGAAACCTTGCAAAATAATAGAGATCTTTGTCGATTCACCAGGTTGGATAATACTGGCATTTGGTCTAACACAGTATAACTTTGGGGCTGTGGTTTTAACTTTAAATGCCAAAGGCAAGTTTGAGTTGTTTGACAAGGTCAAATATTCATTAGATTGTTTGGTGAAGGAACCTGTTTGTTAGTATAAATTAATTTAAGATAAGATCACTTTGAGATGTCGAGAGTTTTATAAGGAGTCGGGAACTGTCTGATAGCTTCATATGGAGCGATAAAATGTCTGGTGGCTCTAAACTGAGCGAGAGAATGTTTGATAGCTCCAAATTGAGCCAGGAAAAGCTGGGCCCTAAAGTCATATAGTGAGAGAGTCATTGAAGAAATTTCAGCATGGATTTCTTTATCATTTGTCAGGATCATCTCTAAAATAGCAAATTAAATCCAATGGTGAACTTAAAGCACAATTTAAAGTATCTAACTTCATGAAAAATCCCACAATCAGTCCTAATTTATCGAAAAAATGTTGAAAATATCATGTTGGTTTAGTTGTGAAGCCTGTGAAGTCTGAAAATCTGTAATAGCAGAAAATCTCTAATATTGGTGAAGGGTGAAATATCAGGATTTCGACGAATTTTCATCCAATTCACTAAACTAGATCAAATTTCGAATCATCCTCAACAAGTAAAGACCTTGGACAGTTCTGTGCTCTGAAATTTCACCATTTAGTCGATTTATTCCAAAAAAGTCCTTATCCTGAGGCAGTGCCAAAACATCAAATCCTAAGATCTCAGAGAATACAATCACAACACTTCAGATCGAAGTCGTGGTGAAAGCAAGATCTAACTTCCCACAAGTTCTTTTCAATTTTGATTCCGATGTCCTGAGATCATAACTTTTCGATTCCTCTTCTCTCCTGACTCCGCTTTTTTGAGACTTCTTGACTCTGTTGATTATATTTTCAGCTCCTCAATACACATTTACTAGCGCTTGTACACTTTCCTGGCTCCTCTTGTCCTGTTGACTCTATTAATTCAAAAATCCATGACTCTGGACGAAATATCTCAATCCTCGTTTACATCTCGATTACATCTCGTGTTACTCTCCTGACACCACCTGTAAAATATCGTAAAATCTTTCACAATCACGTTCTGTCTCTAGGCACTGTGCTGTACATAATCTAAAAACTCCATCGGCATTCCTCTCCCTACCGGATCATACATACCTTTAAACTCCAAGTTGCTTGGGGAAACATCCATCTTGACTGGGGTAATTTTTGCTGTAAAAACGGTTCTTTCGCTAGAAATCTATTCAATAAACAATCTTCTCCGTCAATTAATACTTTGCAAGTATTCTGTACAATGTTTCAAGATTGATTGATAAAGTTAAAGGTTATTTGAAGAATTTGTCGTGTCTTTATTCTTTATTTGCTGGATATATGGTCGTGCGAAGGCTGAAACGACATTGCCTATTTAGGGAATTTTAGGGGCGACGAGAATCAGAAGCAACAGGGCCAACAGGGCTAGCAGGGTTGGTGTTGAAGTAAATGAGACATGCGGTGGAAGAATACGAGGTTACGTGTCGGATATTCCACTGTAGGTTTGTGGAATGGGAGTTGGTGTGTCGATTTCTGTGTCGTAAATCTGGTGGCACAATTGAAAGATTATCACGTGCTTGTAACGTGACCACCTGTCAACCGAGCTATGAACTAGAATTGAAGGATGAAGGGAGATTAGTAAGTGAAAGTTGGCCTAGATGAGATACATAGGTTTTAGAAGATATTCATGAGTTTAGGTGATACGGGGGACTAAGGGAGTAAGAAGGTATTAGAGAGGTTTGGAGATTAGAGAGGTTTGAGAGACTAGAGAGGTTTACGGAACTTTGGTGACTTAGGTGATTTATGAACAAATTGCCAGAGTACTACTAGAGTACTGAAGGTTTTACCAGAAATATTCCTTCAGCTAATTCCCTCTAAAAAGTTCGTGTTTATTCGACAATCAGCTTGCTATTCTTCAGGATCACTTCACTAACACTTCACAAACACTTCACAAACTCTCTACCAACACTTCCTAACTCTTCTTAACCCTTCACTGACACTTCCTAGCTCTTCTGCTTTCCCAACCACTACTATCACTACTCTTTTGCACCCATAGAATAGGGGTCTCGTGATATTAGGGGCTGGAGCCGCGCGAACATTATCACGTTCTCTTTCAAACTAGCCAACCCCAATGGCGGAGTCCGTGGAGTTAGCGAGGGACAGTGGGGGATTATGACATGTTGTGCGTGGATAATTTGAATAGAGGCGGATCAACTTAAAGTAGGTGGATCTTCCAAACATACGGGATCTGTTTCGTACTTTGAACATCGGAAAAGATAAATTTTGCACCCAAACTCTTTAGTTAAAGCGGAGCATTGAATTCGAGACAACGACGGGAAAATGTGACTATTTTTATATCACTACTGCCTCTCAATAGTCTCGCTACATCCAACCACTACTCATAAGCAATCATGTTGAAGTTTCGAGGTCAGTAGCAATTCTAAGTGGGGCTCATTGTTCCTTGGATATCACCAGAGCGGAGAGCACGTGATATACGCAATAAGAATTGCAGATCGGATCAAAGCATGGTTGATAGTGATAATAGTGACACATATCTATGAACAAGAGAGTATACGAGTGATGGTATTAGGGTATGGTACCGCTTATTGGCTCTATGAGTTAAGAGTGTCGTTGAAAGATATTTGTTTTCCGGAAAGATGTCGTTTCCATCAGTGTTAGAAATATTGTTCTATTTTGATATTGTTCCTGATTCGATGTATTTTCATCAACGATGTCGTTACGCTAACGATGTCGTTACGCTAACGATGTCGTTACGCTAACGATGTCATTTACGATATGCATGAGGCATGATACTCAGGATCAAGTTTGGATCTGAACGAGTGATTTGTATTGTCCACTTATGGGGGACTAGCGACATTTTGTAACATTGAGGTATAACATGATTTGGCTGCAAAATTTTGATATCAAGTGGATATAACCAAAATGTTGGATCCTCATTTTAGAACTCTGCTCATTCTAGAGCTCTGTTCATTCTAGAACTCTTCTCTTTCTAAAGATTTTGCTAATCAAAATCCTGCTCTCATGAGATCCACTAATTACAATATGCTTATTGTGACGACTTTTATTACTAAATACAACTAGTCAATGATTATTATGGATTTTGTTAGAATTAGAGGTGAGACAAGAGGCAAAATGAGAGTGGATAGCTCAAGTGGGTGAATTACTGGTGACTTGATCTGTGAGGCCCCCCGAGGACTTGAAGTTCTGTGAACTCCGTTGAGGACTTGAATATTTGTGAAGTCCTGAACGACCTGTGACGTCCTTGAGGTCCCTGAAGTTGGTGATACTTCCGCTAAACTAAGCGAGCGAAGCGAGGTTAGTTTGCTTAGTTTCGAATAGTTTCCTGTTAGTCACTTTAACCTTCAAGTTGTGATACCTCCGCTAAACTAACCTCGCTTAGCTCGGTTAGTTTAATAATCATCTCCTCTC
>Ga0065707_10003770_pt1 | contig 10591 bp, 12 predicted proteins | sample SwiRhicommuniRL3_FD_59094 | JGI IMG/M metagenome (GOLD analysis project Ga0065707, IMG submission 59094) | Switchgrass rhizosphere bacterial communities from Rose Lake, Michigan, USA - RL3 v2 (version 2) | ecosystem: Host-associated > Plants > Roots > Rhizosphere > Soil | place: East Lansing... | reverse complement strand
TCTGCGCCACGGCCGCCGCCTTCGCCTGCGCTGCGCGGTCCGACTCGATGGCCCGGTGTGCGCTGTACAGGCTCACGAACACGCTGAGCACCACGCTGGCCACGGACGCGCCCACCACCACCAGTGTCTGATACCAGCGGGGATTCACGGCTCACCCCCCGAGGACGCGCCAGCAGACGATGGCGGCGACCCCGGCAAGGGAGCAGAGGACGACGATCCGCCCGTACCATCCGGGCGGCCAGGCTGCCCGGAGCGCACCCCCTGCCACACCTGCATGATTCCCGGCACCCCGATCAACGCCCCCGCCATCCAGATCAACGTCTCGCTCACCTGGCCAGGCGGGGCGAACCCGATACCCGCCTGCTTGAAGATGATGATCCATCCCCCTACCCACGTGGCGGTGTCCCGCACCAGAGTGGACAGACCGGGCCGCATGGTCACTCATGATCCACCTAACGGTTGTCGGGGGTCAGTGGTCGGACGGACAGAGATCAGGAGGCCGGCGGGGCGGGGTGCGCCTGCACGTACCGGAACGCCTGCACCAGCGGATGCGCCTCCCCCGCCTCAGCCGGATCCGCGGTGAGCTGTCCCAGCAGGGCGGTGTTCAGTGCCAGGCTCGCTCCTGCCGCGTCCAGGGAGTCCTCCTGGTCCTCCACCCGGGCATTGAGTTCGTTGATCAGGGCAGAGATTGCCGGGGCGAACGTGTTGGCCAGGTACCCGGTGCGCACCAGCGTGGTGAACGCGGCGCCACCCCAGGACTGAGCGGCCGCCGAGGGGTCGATGTCGTGGGCGGCGATCTGGGCGGGGGTGGGATTGGTCATCGGTTCCTCCTGGAGAAGGTCGGCTAGGTGCCAGGGCGCCTTGCTGGCCTCCAAGGCGCTGACGTAACTGGCGGAGAAGTGAGCGTGCTTGTCGTGCGGGTTGGGGCCGAGATAGACACGCTGCCCCCAGTCGTTGTCAGCCTCCCAGATCCGGCGGCCGTAGATGATGTAACGCAGACGCTGCTCCGCTCCTGAGCGGCACCGGGACAACAGGAGCTGCACCACGTCCTCCATGGACAGGCCGGGTACGGCGAGATCCACATCCACATCGATGGCGTGGACCTCGTTCACCCTGTCCGCGTCTCGGACAGGTACCGTGCCCGTCTCGTCGGGGTTGTGGTCCGAGACGCGAGNCGCATGCGCCGGATCACCGANGGTGCCGTCGCTGGCCNTGCTGCGAAACGGGGCGATNGTGTTGAACTCGTCGCGCAGTTTCGCCAGGCAGGCAACCAGGANCCAGTCAGCCATCGGTACGCTCCGGCCAGTGCCAGGTGTTCCCGTGATGCTCCGTCTCCGACTGCCACACCTCGCGGTTGAAGGAGCTNCCCCACGGGTGCAGGATGGCCAAACACACCACGTGCCCATCGCTGTTGTCCATCTGTTCCACCGTCTCCGGCACCTCCGTGACGATGGCCGCTCGGCACGTACTGGGATATCCGTCCCCTGCCGCGATGTTCACGTAGTGCACGACGCGCCCCACACTCGGCTTCACGATTCCCCCTAACTGGGTCGAATGAACTGCACAGTGAACAGACAGGATGAACTACCGCCCGTGCTGGGAGTGTTCCGGCTGGCTGACGCCGTGTTGTCCTGGTTGCCCACCGCTTCCAGGTAATCGGTGCTGCCGTTCAACAGGATCGCATCGCAGGTCACCTGAATGCTGCGGCTGCTGCTGGTGGCGTTCGGCCCCTGCCGTGAGATGGACGGCAGGATGGTGGCCCCGTTCTTGCGGATGTACACCTGAAGATTCACGTAGTCCGCAGCCGCCGGCACCACCAGCAACCCGGTGGCCAGATAGTAGCCCGCCACGGTGGGGGTGATCCGGGTGTTGTTGGTGACTTCGTCATGCCACCCCGCCGTGTCCACGTCGTCCGAGCCTGCTCCGAAGGTCAACGCGGTGTCGGTGTTGTCGGTGAGGGACTGGGCTGCCTGCTGCACCAGCCGGGTGAGCCCCTTGTTCACGGTGTAGTCGGCCAGCGTCTGGAGCAGAGTGGCGGTCACCCGTTGCCCAACCGCATAGGTGATCGTCATCTATTCCATCCCCAGGTAGAAGGGCTGCGCCAGGCGCACCGGACTCAGTGCGTCGTGCTCCTTCACCACCCCGTTGGTACTGCGGGTGACGGTGAAGGTCTGCTCGTTGAAGCCGCCGCTTGCACTGGCGGTCCCGATATCGGTGACGGTCATCCACTCCCCACCGATATTGATCACCGGATCGTCGCCCACGGCCGCCGCCCCCACCTCGTCCGGGAAGTTGGTGGAATCCACCCACTTGGTCACCCGGCGCGTACTGGCCGCGTCCGTCTTCACCACGAAACTGGTGGCCGTGGTGGTGACGCTCGACTTCAGCAGCGAATGCGTGTCGTCGTCCGCGTCCATCCTCGGCTCCCTGCCGGAGTAGTCCCCCAGGACGGGCACCTGGAACGGGCCGGCCGGCACGGTGTTCAGGGCCGTGGACCACAGTTTATTGCTGATGGTCTCGGTGTATCCCAGCGCCACCATGAGCAGATCGTCCGGGGGCAGCGGGGAGGTGCTCAGCCCGGTGAGGTTCACCGGGTCCCCCAGTTCCAGCGCGATCACGTCCCGCATCAGCGTGCCCTGCAGCGCGGCCGTCCCGCTGATCTCGGTACGGTGCAGCCCGACGGTGAGACTGGGGATCCTGCGCTCGGGCCACGTGCCGGTGAAGGTCTCCCTGCCGGCCAGCAGGATGGCCTGACTGTCCGCGTACGCGGCGTACGAATCGGACCGTACCCACCGACCCGATCCGTCCGGCGGGTCGTTCACGCTCTTGCGTCCTTCGGTCACCTCATGCCGCGCGGAGGATCCCCCCTCACGGCTGGCGGTGAAGTCGTTCACCAGGTACCGCAGGTCGTTCACCGGACGTCCCACGTCGGTCAGGTGACTGTCGGAGTACGACAGCTCCAGTCCTCGCCGGTTACCCAGGTACTGCTGAGTGATCAACTCGATCCCCAGGTCATCGCGGATGTCGGTGATGATCCCGCCGGCCACCTTCTGACCGGCGGTGAGGATGTCGTACAGCTTGGCGATCGCCTGCGGCCCCAGTTGCTGCGTGGCGGTGATGTCCCCCCGCCACTGGAACACCACCCCCTCCTGGGCGCACAGGCGCTGAGCGCGTTCCCCGAACGTCTCCCCGTCGAACGCCTTGCTCACGTCGGCGAACGTGATGCTGTTGATGGCGGTGAGCGCGTGCGTGATGATCACGTGCCCTACCCGGGCACCTGCCAGGTTGGCATTCGGCACGCTGTAGTTCACCTGGACGAACTGCCCGCAGGTGCCCGCGAAGGTGGCCCCGCCGCCGGTGGTGGTGTAGAAGGTGGACGATCCCACCGCGTGCCACACGTTCTGCCAGCGGACGTTGCCCCCCTCCTGACTCAGTTGCAGGCACATGGCCACCGTCTGCCCGTTGGGGTTGGCCCCCGCCCCGAAGGTGCTGTTGGCCGTGGCTACCACCGCCCCGGTGACATCCACCAGCGTGTGCGTGAAGGTGGTGGCCCCGATGGAGAATCGCCACATCCGTACCGTGCCCGCGTGCACGTAGGCCGTGGCGAACACCACGTCACTGGCCGGCAGCCCGCTGGTGTTGAAGTAGAAGATCACCGTGGTAGCGCCGGTGGCGCTGGGGAAAGTCCCCACCGCGAACCGGGCGAAACTGCTGCTTGCGGTGTTGAAGGTGAGCATCCCCGCACTGCCGGGGAAGTCCGCCTGCGCTCCGAAGGAGCAGTCGAAGATCTGTGCGGCCTTGCCGCCGGTGGCCAGCGCGCTGGCCGCCTGAGTGGCCCCGTTCTCGTCCTCGCAGGGCCAGTAGTCGGTGATGTCGGTGTTCAGCCGGTAGTGCTGGCGCACGCAGCTCATCAGCGGGCGGCCGGTGTTGTTCAACTGTGCCAGCAACCCCGATGCGGTCACTGTGCTGAACACGTTGTTGCCGGTCGAGTCCCAGTCCAGCGGTATCGCGCCCAGCATGCCGGTGAATCGCACCCGGTCGCTGCCCAGGCGCACGTCACTGCCGTTGATGTGCCAGGTGTTCGGGGAGGCGCACCCGTCGTCCCAGACGATGGTCTCCATGGTGGGCTGATCGGCGGGCTTGAAGTCGGCCACCAGAGTGCCCGCGATGCCGTCGTACACCTCCACCCCGTGGATCTTTCCGGCGAACACGTCGCTGCTGCTCACCCCCCGCCCGCCGTCGCTGGACGCACCGATCCCCAGGTTGGCCCCGCCCGCGTGGATGCTGGTGGTGCCGGCCACCACGTTGGTCTCCAGCACGGTCCACGGGCCATCGATACTGGTGGCGGTGTACCAGGTGTAGGTGCGCCCGGCCGCACCGTTGTTCACGTCCAGGGTGAGCCGCACCGCGCTGCGGACGGTGCTCTCGGCGATGGTGGCCGTGGTGGTGTTGGAAAGCACTCCGGCGAAGGTGCCGTCCGTGGAGTGGTAGAACTTGAACCCCCCGGCCGGGGTGGTGTGCAGCAGCCAGGAGCGGTCGGTGCCGCTGGCCAGGTACTTGGTGGCCAGGATGAGTTCCCGCCCGCGAGCCCGCTGCGGGGAGAACTCCGCCCGGATGTCGATGTCCCCGGTGATGTCCAGCGAGGCCTTGTCCGCGGTGTACGCGTACTGGGCGGGCTCGTTGCCCGTGGGATATTCGGGGATACGCAAGTAGGCGTCCCAGCTCCCGCCCGTCTGCACCCCGAACCGGATGCGGGTGTTCAGGGGGATGAGGTGGTACAGCGGGGACGCCGGGTTGTCGTCGTTGAAGAACCCGTCGTTGTTCTCCAAGGTGAACACGGAACTTTGCGCGCTGATCCCGCTCTGCTGGTCGGCCACTCCGCGGGTGATGGAGACGGATCCGTCACCGTTGCCACCGCGCACCCGGGAGGCGATGTCGACGCCACTCACCGCGCTTTCCCACGTGCCGTCGATCAGCAGTTCCGCCGCGATGTCGGTNGGGGAGTGGGCGCTCATCCGCGCCCCAGTGCCAGTTGNACGTCCCCGCCGTAGTTGTTGCCGATCTCGGCCCGGAACATCTTGAACAGTTCAGCCACTACCCCGCGCTCCGCNGTGCGGTCCACGGCCAGCCGTAGGGTGCCGCTGAGATTCTGGGAGCNTCCCTGGCCGCCNTGACCGCTCATCATCCGGGCGGAGTCCGGATTGCTGTACACCCGGGAGCCGGGGGCGAGGTTGCGCAGTTCCGGCCCGTGCTCGCCGGTCCAGGTGAGACCGTCCGCTCCCACCACTCCACCGGACGCCTTCCCCCTCTTCACCGCGCCGATGTCCACCAGTTGCTTGGCCACCGCCTGGATCGTCTGACCCACCACTTCGAACACCTGCCGGAAACGGATGGTGACCGCCCTGTCCTTGATCTGGCTCAACGTCTTGTTCGTGTCGTTCTTGAATTGGGTCAGCCTGGCCTTCGCGCCGTCCAGCTTGCTGTGCAGACCTGGAATGATCTTACCCAGGGTGGAGTCCAGCACGTCCACGAACGCGATCATGCCGTTGACGAGATTGAGCAGGAACAGATTCCACATCTTGCGCAGGGCGAGTACCACCAGTTCGAAGAAGGTCTTCACCCTGTTCCACTCACGGATGATCACGAATGCGGCCTGTACGGTGAACGAGGTGAAGTCCACGAAGGCGGGGATGGCCTCGGAGACGAGCCAGTAGATGAACGCCCCGAATGCGTCGGCGATGCGCTTGATGGCCGCCCGGTTCTCCGGATCCTGAAGGAACTTCTTCACCGTCTCCAACTGCTTGGCGATGCTGTCGAATACGCTGTTGGCGGTCTTCTCACTACTGGGGAAAATGATCGAGATGAATTCCCCCATCACCCCGAACGCCTGCTTCCCCACGTTGAAGATCTTGTCCAGGGTGGTGGCCGCGCTCTTCATGAAACGGTCCAGCGCCCCGCTCTTCTGCGCACTGGAAAGCCACTTGTCGAACCATTCGAAAATCCCGCGCAGTGCTTTGCCGATCACTTCCAGTACCGGGCCGGAGGATGCCGCCAGCCGCATGAAGCCGTTCACCAGCGCGGGAATTCCCCCGCCCACCCGGCTGATGAACTCACCACCCACGTCGGACGCCCGCTTGAAGTTCTTGATGAACTCCCCCGACCCCAGGGTCTTGGCAAGGTCACGCCCCAGGAAGTTCAGCCGGTCGGCCATCTTCCCCAGGCTGGATTCCAGCACCGGAATCCACTTGGTGGCCAACCCGCGAATGGTGTCCGAGGCGCCTTCCAGGAAACGGTCCTGTACCCGCTTGCGGACATCGTCCCAGCGCTTGCCGAGATCGATGAGAGTGCGTACCAGTTCTCGTGCGTTCGGGGACAGCTTCTTCATCGCCTCGTTGAAGGCGTTCACCCCGCCACTGGCGCCCCCGCTTGCGGTAGCCACCTTGCGCTGCGCCTCAGCCAGCGCCTCCTGTGCGCGGATCACCTGCTCATGCGTGCGCGCCTGGCGTTCCAGCGCCGCTCGTACCTGATCGGAGCCGTCCACCCCGACCTTGTCCGCCTTCTTGCGTTCCTCGGCCAACCCCTTGTTGCGGCGTACCGTCTCGTCGTACTCCAGTTGCGCCCGCTCCAGACGGTTGCGCATCCTGGCCTTGTCCTCTTCGGAGGCCCCCGCGTCCATGTTCTGGACGGCGAGTCCGGCCTCCCGAAGNTCCAGNGCGGCCTCTTTCTCGCTGATCGCCCCGCCCTTGATCTGGGCGTCCAGNTCCTTGAGGCGCTCGATCTCCGACTGCCGAGCACGGTTCACGTCGGCGATCGCCTCACGCTCGGCGCGTTTGGCGTCCACCAGCGCCCGAGTGGCGTTGCGGATCCGCATGGCCGCCTGATGCTCCTGTTCGGCGGTGTTGTTCGCCGCCTTGCCGGCCCCTCCCATGCTCTTGCCGTGGGCGGCCAGGGCGTCCCCGATCCCCCCGATTCCGATCTTGATGGCGCCGAACGCCCCGCCCAGTCCCACCAGCGCGCCGGCGGCAGCGGCGGCGGCACCCCCCACGGCCAACAGCGCGGGGGCCAGCGCCACGAAGGCGCCACCTGCGGCTGCGGCTGCGGCAGTTGCCATCAGCAGCGCCTGTACGATCACCCCGATCGCCGAGCCCACCGGTCCGCCGGCTGAGGAGATCTGCCCGAGGCCCTGCACCACGTTCTGACCGAAGCGCATGGCCGCCGCACCCGCGTTGCTCAGGGCGTCCATCAGGGTGTTGCCGATGGTGCTCGCCAGCTTGCCCGCCACCGCCGTGGCACCACCGAGCCCCCCACCACGGCTGTCGTCACGGAAGATGCGTCCCATGCCGTCAGCGGCATCCTTCGCCCGCTCCTTGACGCGCCGTAGCGACTGCTCCAGACCGCCGAATCCGGAACGGTCCGCATCCACCTTGACGTTGATGGTCACGTCATTGCTCATGGTCCACCTCCCCCCTCTCCTCGTCCGCCCGGCCGCCGAGCCGCTCTATCTCCAGCAGCCGCAGCAGGTCGCAGTCCTCGGCGCGCACCTGACTGGGCAGGCAACTGAACTCTCGGCAGATGCCGAGGATCAGTTGGGCGTATTCAAGTTCGCGTGGCTTGCCGACGGGATCTCCATCGGCATCAACCCCTCCGGGGACGGCTCGCCATCGGGCGAGCCTTGCGGCAAAGGGGCGTTCACCTGGTTCACCGCCTCCTGCCACGCCTGAAGGATGGCGGTCACCAGTTCCACCCCCTCCGCGGCCACGTCCGCGCAGGGAACAGGAACCCCGTCATCGGTGAGGTTCCAGCTCACGATCCCTTCCTGGACGATGCCGGCCAGGGAGGGGAGCATGGTGAGGTTGTCCTGTTCCTCCTTGGCGTACAGCCGCCCGATCTCTTCCAGGGTGCCGATGCTCATGGGGCGCATGCGCACTTCCAGGCCTGCCCAGAAGCTGCCTTCCGGCCAGGTGAGCCGGTAGATCCGGCGTTCGAATCCCATGCCTCAGCTCCAGGTGGGTACGGCGCCGTTGGCCAGCGACAGCGGCGCCGTGAAAGTGAGTTCACCGGACGCCGCTCGGGTGAGGTTGTAGTCGGTGGCCACGCACTCCACCGCCAGCGTCTGGCCGGAGATGTTCAGGCTCACCGTGCGCTGCACGTCCGTGGACGACACCGTCTTGAACACCGCATGCGCCTGGCTCGCCGCGTCGTTGAACACCCCGTTGAGGGTGATGGAGAAGTCGGCCAGCAGGGTGAGGCGCTCGATGGCGCTCTTGTCCACACCGGTCACGTCCTGTACCGCGCGAGGGGTGGAGAACTGGAAATTCGTGATGTCGTTGCGGATGTCCTTGGCGCTGCCCGCGCTGTCGTCCACGCTGAGCGTGGTGATGGCGAGACCGGATTCCTTGGCCATTGATGATCACCTATCCTTTGTTCTGTGCGTCGATGATGGCCTGCTGGTTCTCGCCCAGTCGTTCCACCCATTCCTCGCCGCGAATGGCGCGCGCCCCCCGTACGTAGATGGCCCCGTCGTGCAGGGTTACGTGGTCCCCCCACTTCGGGGCGAACCCCAGGCCGCTCTTGAGGGTGAACACCGGTGGCCGGTCCAGCGGTACGCGGTGATCGGCGAAGCACTGCTGGCCGGCCGGGAAGGTGAAGGTCACCAGGTGTCCATTCTGTTCGGCCGTCCAGCGTCGCTTCCCGTCGTTCTTCACCACCAGCCGGGCCAGCTCGCGTTGCTGTGGGATGGAGGTGTCCAGCGGGGTCTTCCAGCCGTGGGCGTACGCCTGACAGTTCACTTCCTCGCACCGCGCCGCGCGGGTGTGGGTGGTCTTCGGCAGCACGATGCCGTACGTGTCGAACGCTCGTTCAGGAAGTTGGGGGCGCATCAGAACACGATNCCGGCAGTCTCGTTGCGNCACATGGCCACCGCGAACAGNGCCTCGGTGAAGGTGCCCGTGGTCACCACCCGCACGTACCGGCGGATGGTGGCGTTGTTCGCCGTGGCCAGGCGCTGCCAGGTGGGGGCTGCCGCGCTGGTGACCGCCGTGAAGGTCATCCCGCTCACGGTGGCGAAGCTGACATTGTCCGCGCTGTCCTCGATGGCCACCGTCACGCTGGTGCCGGTCACGCTCTCCACGTTCAGGTAGAACTGGGCGCCGAATGCGCTGCTGGCGCCACCGTCCAGCGCGGTTCCGTTGGTGGCTGTGGTGTCCGCCCGCTGGCCGGCCGTCAGTTGCTGGCACCACTCGATGCCGTACGCGTTGCCCTGTGCGGCCACTGCGAACGTGAGCGATCCGTCGTTGCCTCGGGTGGGGTCGTAACCGATCTGCTTGGCCACCAGGCACGCGGCCGGGTTGCCGAGCGTGATCCCGTGCAGATAGGTGACCAGCGCGTCCGTGGTGGGCAGCGGGGACAGTGTGACGTGTGCGGCACCTGCCACGTCGTTGAAGTACGCCACGAAGTTGATCAGTCCGTCGCGGTTCAGGTACTGCCGCTCGATGGCGCTCTTGTTGATCCCCGTGTTCTCCCACACCCCGCGAGGGCAGGCGATCGAGCCGACGGAGTTGATGTCACCGGACACCGGGCGCCCACTGATGATCAGGTGATCCCCGAGACCACTGGATTTCGCCATCTACGGTGCCTCCACATAAAGATCGTTAATCACGAGTGGGAGATTGATGGTCATCACCCGGTAGGTACGCCCCGACTCGCCCTGCCTCGCACCGATGGTGAGATAGCCTGCCTGCACTCCCAGGGGCGCGCCGTTGGCACCTCGGATGTCTACCATGCGCAGGGCGCCGCTCAGGGTGAAGTTGCCGATGTAGGCGGCCAGGAGGGTGTCCACCGCATCGACGGCCGTGGGGTCGATGATGTCCGGGGTCTCGCTGAACGCGTTGTGGTACACCCGCACGAACAGCTCCGCCCGCATGCTGGTGCTCGCCAGCCCGGAGGCCACCGGTCGCAGATCGTTCACCCACACCGCGCAGGAGAGCCCGTTGCCGGGCGCGCCGGTGAACTCCCCGCCCTGCACCTGATCGAAGTGTCCGGTGGCCGCCGCATGGGACACCACGGCGTTGATGAGCGTGGCCATCGTGCTCATCCGTTCAACTCCCGCACCATCCGGAACACTTCACCCTGCACGATGCGGGTGGAATCGCGGTCCAGCCGCTGCGCCATTCGCCGGAAGGTGGCGTATCCCTTGAACCGGGTGGTGCGGTTGCGCTCGCTGGTGCCTTCCAGCCAGGGGCCGTACACCACGCCACCATCGGTGATCACGTGCCGGCCGTACATCTCCCGCGTGGTGATCTGGGTGCGGTAGTACGGGGTCTCCCGACGCAGCACCTGCATGAGTTCGGTGCGCACCATGTCTGCGCCCTCTTCGGCCAGGTGCTCCTCCATGTCCCGCGCACTGCGCACCACGATGGACGGACCCTGCCCGTTGAACAGGGGGCCACCGGTGCTCACGTGGGTGCGGATCATGACGCACGTTCCACGTACGCCCGTTTGCCCTCACGAAAACGCAACTGAATCCGGGACTTCCCGGCAAAGTCGTACTCCGCCCATCCGTCGGACTCCCCGCCAACCTGACCGATGTCAT
>Ga0065707_10083077_pt1 | contig 10593 bp, 8 predicted proteins | sample SwiRhicommuniRL3_FD_59094 | JGI IMG/M metagenome (GOLD analysis project Ga0065707, IMG submission 59094) | Switchgrass rhizosphere bacterial communities from Rose Lake, Michigan, USA - RL3 v2 (version 2) | ecosystem: Host-associated > Plants > Roots > Rhizosphere > Soil | place: East Lansing, MI... | reverse complement strand
TTTAAGTTGTTTGTGGAAAGAGATATCTGGAATTTGGAGTCGAAATCTTGTGATAATGAGTATGATAACGTCATATATCCAATCTTCTCGAAGAATCTAGATAATTGGTTCAATTCTGTTTTGCTGAAGTTGGAAATCGATGACGAATATTCATCAGAGATATCCTCCAACGAAACGTTAGAGAGATCATGCACTTCGTCTCCATTTTCATCAATAATCAACTTTGCAAATTGTTCCAAATCTCCTCTCAATACCATTGTCTGTAATTCCAAAACTTCAGCATTTACGAACCACGAGATCACATTCAAAGACTTGTCGATCAAATATAATTTTCCTTCATCGGCCTTGTAACCAATAATGTAAAACTTGTGGTCGAAATGTCCTAAATTTATAACTTCACCACCAACAAAGTAATTTAATCTATTTGTTGTTGAGGTTGTGTATACAAAGACGTCTCCAATAAACTTACCAGACAAAATGGATTCAGTGATTGGTAAAGTGTATAAGACGTCGAAACTGGATTCGTCACCTTCTTCAGGATCAAGAGTGTTCTCTTCCAAAGCTTGTTCAAAGGATTCATGGTTGTAGCTCAAGAAGTAGATTTCATCATTTGAACTGGTTCCAAGTTCATTACTATTGGAGGAAGTAACGATGGTTACCAATTCTCCATTGTCAGACCAAATCACGTCAACAATATCGTCATCCAAGTCGACTCTTCTGACCAATTTTCCATGCTCCCAGTCATAAAAGGTAATGCATCCTTGGGACTTTATACCAAGAAGTTTACCATTAAAAATCTTATCAGCCTGATAAATCAAATCAAGACTGAAGTCTTCAGCAAAATTCTTGTACAACTTGACCGACAAGTTTGATTCTCTGATGGCATAGCTGCAAGCATTCGATAAGTCATGAGTGTTCCAAACGAATTCAAGAGCATTTCCGTAAGATTTCGATCTCCAAGCTAACGAAGTATAAATGTTGTATTCACCATCACCACAAACAGTAGCGTATCTACCATTAGGAGAGTGTGCTAAAGTTTGAGGATAGATATCAATAGAACCCAAATCTTTGGACTGTAACGATAATTGTTCACCATCTTTAAAGTCCTTAGTAGACAACGGTTTGATAATCGACTGGAAAACATCTGAGTTTTTGGCAGTGATCAATTTGCAGTTGGAGTCCATGGAGAATAATGGTTCCTCATTACCCAATTTCAAAATAACAAACCCAGAATCGAAACCTGCCGCAATAATGTTAGATTTTGGTAACAAACCAACACACCAAACGCGTTCTAACGAGTAATTTATGGACTTTTCCAACTTGAATGTGTTTGAGTTCCAGAATCTGATGGTTCCATCTTCCGATCCCGAGATAATCAATGGCAATTCAGGGTGGAAAATAGCAAAGGAGACGTTCGACAAATGTCCTTCCAAGGTTGCAATACACGATTTCGTCTGATAATCCCAAATCTTGATAAGCTTGTCATCGGATGAAGTGATCAAATATGGCTTATCTGATTGCGGGTAGTAATCAACGTAGTTGACACCTTTAGTTTCATGGGCTACGAGAGTGAAATTTGGTTGTGACGACCCCAAGGTCCAAATTTTCACGGTTCTATCCAAACATGCAGACGCGAACTGGTTTGGATCCTTTGGATTGAAGTTCACGCTCATGATATAATGTTGATGGCCTTCAAAGGTTTGTTCCAATTTCCACGAGTTGTCCCAGTTCCACAACTTGATGGTGAGATCATCGGACGATGTAAGGATGTATGGTTTTGTGGGATGGACGGCAATGCTTCTAATATAATCAGGATGTGCTTCGAATTGAGCGATTTTCTCTCCAGTGTTGTAGTTGTACACTCTGATTTGAAAATCGTCGGATCCAACAACGATCCAATTTTTACGAGCAATGAATTTACCGGTACGTACAGGTAATTCAGTCACTTGAATGGACTTGACCAACGAGTTGGTTGAGTACGACCAGATTTCCACCTTCCCATTATATAACGTGGTCAAAATCCACGGTTCACTGGGATGGAAATCGATCCCCTTAACTCGATCCGATCGAGTGGAGAATTGCTTGACAACATCCAATTTCATGATAGGCTGGCGAGTAGTAGATGAGTTGCGTCCTAGGTGACCAGTAGATTGTAAATCACTAATTAGCCTGGCTAGTTGTCTCCTGAGAATTGTTGTGATGAAAGTTAACACGACGATCGCTGGAGAATTGAACGTGCACGACCAAAAATAATATACAGGAGGCAAAAGTGGCTGTAAAACAGTTACTCTTAGAAGAATGATGATTAAGCCATTGATAAAGGATTTACAGAGTTCGGCAGAGTACCAGTGGATATACTGAGCAAGTCACTGGAGATTAAAGTTTCATTATAATAGATGATCCGGCACTAAATTTTCATCATCTTAGGATGCTCTAGGGGTACATTTTCACCCATATGACAACAAATCTGGCTGAAACTACTCGTCCTGTAACGTAACTACAGACAAAATGCTCTATTTACAATACATTGATGATAATTGATACGTTATATCTATCAAACTTGAATTCTATGCTAGGGGAAACGCGCTCGGTAAGAATATATAAGGAGTATATACAGAATTAGATGCAGTCTTTGGTATAAGATAGTGAAACTAGCCTGAGCCTAGGAGGCAATACCTTTAGCCAAAACTACTGGTAGGAAGTAATTGATTAAGAGCTTCTAATTATGATCTCTTTCACATATTGCTCTCACAGTCCCTGGCTACTCACAGAGATTTGTTAGGTGTTCAAATCACCTCCAATGCAAAGTCGGTCGAAATATTCAACTCTAAACACGAGTAGTCTGAGTTGTACCTCTCTAATTTGATCTGCTCTTATCAATGGTTATTTCTCTCTAATCTCTCTCTACTTTAATCTTCTCTCATCTCTTCTCACTTAATATACCCTCTCGACAGTTGATCTTTTCTCGTCTCTATATCGACTCTCCAAGGAGGAAAGCGTCTTGAGATATTGCATCCATTTTATATCAAATGCTCTATTAGAAAACTTTTCTACAACCTTTTCTCCATTTGACCTCATTGATTCGAGCACTGGAGGAGCCACTAATTGTGGATGTTCAATAAAGATCTCACTGAGCAACTTTGCAAACGTGGGATATGCGATTATCGAGTCACCAGCCTTGAAATTCAACATATTCTCATCTTCTACTTGGATAATAGGATCAAAATCAGGGTCTTGTTTGCTTTTGAAGAAAAATCCGGTATTGTTATACCAAGATTTAGAAGGCTCGTCGTTCCAGGGAGTCACGATATCCAAATATGGACCGGCAGAAGCATGGACTAAAGGAATGATTCCGCTACTTAAATATTCAACAACACCAATGCCAAAATGTTCGTTCCACATAGCATTGAGACCGTAAGTGGCCTTGGATAACCAGTGGACGACCTCGTCGTATGAACAATCCACAACAAATTCAACATATGCCGTCAACTCCAACTCTTCTACTTGCTTATACAAGGCACTCAAAGTAGCGGTATCGTCGGGAGTACGACAAGAGCCCAAAAACACAATAGTAGGCAACTTTGCAATAGCCAACTTCTTCGATTTGGCTTGTGCTAAGAAATCCAGATATTCTTCAAGTATCAAATTGTGACGCTTTTCTGGTCTAAATTGACCGATGTACAACATTTTGTTTTCACGAACAGTATCCAATCCTTTTGTTGAAGTTAAACCTTCACCACATGGAGGATATAAAGTGTCAATTGTACTTCCTGTCAAGGTATTGACGGTGAAAATCTCAGAGATATGGTTATAAGTCCACGTCCCATTTGTCAACACAACATCCACCAAGGATCCCAAATATGTGTAAAAATAGTACAAACCTGACCAGTACATCAACTTACCAACTTGGAGAATGTCTGCTGGGTCTTTAGTAAACTTTACCTGTCTGATCGACTTGTACTTCAACTTGTTGAACATTTCCTTCTGAATAATTGGATAGTGGATATAAGCTAAAATTGGAATCTTCAATATCACACGAACTGGAAAGTAACTACAAGGAAGACCCATGGTATCAATCCAGACGTCTGGGGATAATTCGTTCATTGCTTCAAGAGTCAAGAGGAACGTTCCCAATAACTGTCCAATCATTGTGAAATGTTTCCAGTAGTTCCCGTCAATAAACTTCGAGAACCTACGCAAGTAGATAAACACGACTCTTGGGGAGTCTAAGTTGATTTGAAACTTTTCTTCTGCTTTTCTGATGATCTGAAGTGGTTCCTGATCACTACTGATGTAGACGACCACAATGTTTCTGTCATCTTCCAATAACGTTGCCTTTACTGCTTCCCACAAAACTCGTTCACCACCCCCTCCATTGTTGGCATATGGATGGAAAAACCCGTAAAGAAGTTTTCTTGAGGGATCTTCCACGTCTCTTCTCTTCATTTCATTAACAAAAGTGTTTCCTTCGTTTTTGCGATCATCTTCTTGAACTTTCAACTTGTTGTTGACGAAATTCGTATAGAAGGACGGCTGACAACTTGCCAATATAAGTCTTCTCCGAAAACTCGATTTTTTGGTGCCCACTTTCAAGTATATTGGTGTGGGATGATCCAAAACCTTTTGAATTTTGTCCCTCCAATTTTGGGTTGGTACAAGGAAATGGTGCGGAAGAGCAACCGTCACCACCTGGTAGAACCCATAGACTATGCATGCCACTATAAAGATCAAATACATGGTCAATTCACAAAGAAGGTGTTGTGGAAGTTACTTAGAAACTTTTGTCTCGATAAGCTAAAAATTCGCTTATATAAGAATTGAGATTGCGAGCCAAGAGTTGATCCAGATAAATACTACGGAAGATACCGAAATAGATCATGAAGGCGGATATCAACTTGCTTACGAGAGCCAGTCACGAGAGAACCAGTTAAAGCTTAGAACTTCCAATTACCAGAATCTAGCACATGTTGATCTGGCGATTCATGAAACTCCGCTTGACCCAATCATAGAACTCGACTCTAGATTCTAACATTATACAATTTGAAATCATAAATCAGACTCACGGTGTGTTACGGGTCTGATATTTAGTGTGTTGGTAAAAATTTCCAAGATTCTAGTAAGATTCGGCCCATCATCAATCATATCCAAAAATTAGCATCCGGAACAAGTTCTAATTATCTTGTCCAGCATCAAAAATCTGTTTATATTTTCTGGTCCAGTGCCGAAACGATCTCAGAAGAATCAGAATATCAAAGATTAATCAAGAGTCCAGTTCATTGAATCTAGAAGGTATCTATTATCTCCAAAGTGTGACAAATATCGGGCTCAGAATCCGGTTCTTACTAAATGACTAGTCCAAGGTCTCATTTATCAACTAGGCGCTCCTTGGCCACAAGTACTGTCAACTCTAGGACTCCCAAGGGAATTGCGGACCAATAAAGAATCTTGAGTCTTAGCATTTCATTTTCCACATATTTCATTATAAAGACAGACTTTTATTCGTTGATAATAATGATTCTATAGCGAAGATCTAATCATCAGTATTAGTAGTCATTCAGTGATTAGTGAATGCTAGAACATTTGGCTGCAAATTGAAGGTCTTGGTTTCTGAGTCCTAGTAATGTCGTGCAAGAGAGCTGGTAATGTCGTATAATAGAGATGCTAATAATGTCGTACTATATCTTCTACTGCAACTACTTTCCAGACCTCCTTCAACTAAGACAGGTATTAATAATCCATACCCGTCATCTCCTACTCTGATCCTAATATCCTGAACTCGATTCTTACCCTTGTCTCCTCCCACAAACCCATCTCCTCCTCCTTATATTACTGGTCCTTGTTAATCCTTCCTGGGACGCGTTGCCATTTCACCTGCATATAACCATCATTCTGTTTCTAGCACCATTCCATCCGACATATACCACCAGGTTGCCTGATGGATTCGCTCCAGCAGCTATGCAGACCAATTGAGCCGTGAATGTCTAAAGAGCCATATCTGAACTGAGAATACTCAGAAAGACTCTGGAATACGTGTTGTGGCTCTGTGGTACTCTACAATGTCGTTTTTCCATACCATATCCATCCATTGATTATCACACATCCACAAATAGAACGATAAAGTCCCACTTTTCACTCTATCCACCCCTCCCACAAGCTTCTGTACAGTTTTTGTTGCTCTTGCACCGATTATGTTGCCCCAGGATTCCATATTTAGGAGAAATTCGGAACCTGCATATACACAACATTAACATATCCAACTCCAAAAGACTCTATTAAGACAATCAATATCCAGCAAAAACATACCAAATACCACACTAGACACTCTAACCACCCATCCAACCACTCTTACCCACCGACCCCCAATTCTAACCCTTCTAGCCTCACCAGTGGCCAGGAATGCTCCACCTGGCTGTCCTGGCAATTTCCGCATTTGGCTAAATTGATACGCGTACCGAAAAACTCATCCTGCCTCAAATCTACCACCCTTCCTCCTCCATCGCTGCCACATCCATGACACTAACAGATAATACGAACATCTACTCGTCGCCAGATTTAAACAGATCCGAAGCCACCCAGGAATTCAAGCAGTTCAAACAGTCGTCCAGTCTCGGTACTCCCAGCCATACCCCAGCCGCCTCCTCTCCCACGATGTCGAAGCCTAAAACTCCCCTTAAGAAAGAAGAGTTGGAAAAGATCGCCAAACAGCTTAAGAAGAAACTATCGAAGGCGTCTATCACAGCCAAGGCTCATTCGCCGATTTCTATGCTTAAATCGTCACCGCTTAAGAATCATTTACGCAAATCGTTGGCGTCTTCCCCAATCCAACTCTCATCGTCGCCCACAAACCTCTATTCTCCCAACGGAAAGTCTCCCACACATATGAGGACGCCAGCTGCGATCTATTTGTCGTCGTCTCCGTTGAAAAATATGGATTTACCCGAGGAAGACTCGCCTACAAAGAGACGAAAACTCTCTCCTAAGATAATGATTTTGGAAGAAATCAGTGAGGACTTATCGAGAAAGACGCTGAAATCAACGAGAGGAAGTCCAACCAGACCTTTAGCGATGCCTTCAATAGCAATTGGATCGTCAAGAGCTACTGGCTCGTCAGCATCCATAGCGACGGCGACCTCTTCCACAGCAACCAACGAATCCACGGACTCAGAACTCTCGCTAAAGCCCTCGTTGGACTTGACCTCAGGAACCCCCAAAAAATCCACTCCACGCAACCAAACAACGCCGACATTGTCGAAACCAGAAATAACGAATCCTCTTCTTAAAACTCCCACACAATCAAAACCAAACGGATATGCCGATGAAGAAGGTGCCGATTTACTCATGTACTTGGCTACATCACCTTCCCCTGCCAAACCATTCTACACCCCCAGATCCAGCCAGCAGAGTCAGCCACAACCATCTCAAAATGGCTCGTCACAACCTGGACTCTCCTCGCACTCAACATTCTCCCAACTCTCTTCTCAAAAGCATAATTCTTCCATGGGCTCTGCGAGCTCATTCATAGCACCACCGCCGGTAACGCCTAAACGTCATATTGGTCATAATTCACGTACTCCAAACAGGCTAACACCGTCGATGAATTTGTTCAACAACTTAGCAAACTCGAACTCAGGATTGCCTTCTTCCGGGTTGACCTTGACTCCGACGGGATTCAACATGAATGATTATGTAAACTTCTTTACGCCATCCCCGGGCCACTCTGCGCTTAGCAAAAACCTTTTAAGGACGCCTGATTTTAATAACCTCTTGAATCAACAGGGAGGAAATGACTCGAACGTTATTAATAGTAACCTAGGAAAGTCCAGAGTCGATGGAAAGGTGTTAAATTTTAATAGAGTATTGTTTGGAAGTGGAAACTCAAGTTCCGAGGGAACAACCTCAAAAGAATAGATGAGAAAGTGGTGATAAGAGAAAGTGGTGATATAAAAAAAGATGCATAGAAAAGAAGATTATGACACGCAGTCATAAGGGAGAGATTGGCGGATCCTGAGACTCTGAGACTCTTAGACTCTTAGACTCTTAGAGCTGAGTCACTGTAAAGTATCATTCTGTGAAATACACAGACAATACTTTTCTCTAGGAGGACTCCAGGAATACTGACGTCACACTTCTAAGAGTATATGAACGCAGCCTTTTGAGCTTACATTTCCGAGTCTTTTGAGTTTAAGCTAAGATCGCTCGATGTAATTCGTCGTTCTACTGCGTTCCTCCTCGCCCTGTTCTCGCCCTGTTCTCCCTCATGCACTCTCATCTATCTTTCATCCACCTCTGCTCTTAATTTTGATGAGTTCACATTTTATTTGTTGGTACCTTGGTTTGGTTTTCGTTCTTTGTTTTGATTTCTTGTTCAGTGGCTTGATGCCTCTTAATTTACATTCCATCATAGTTAATTCTCTATATCTGTTAATATCATTTGATTGGAGAAAAGAAGGAGTGGAAGACTCTGAGTTTGTGTAGTGATAAGTCATTAGGTGCTAGTATTAGGTGCTGGTATTAGGTGCTAGTGTTACTATAGTGTAGTGACAAGCTAGCCATGAGGTTGCATTATTTTGGTCCTTAGTTTCTGCAAATAATTTTGCATTCATATTGGTTTAGTCAGAAATATTTCAAATTCAGATTTTGTTAGTATTTCTTTAAAATCTCAATGTGTGATATTAAACGACTCAGGTACTCCTCTGGATACTCCTTCTATCCAGAGTCACGATACGTCAGCTCGTAAACCTTCTATAGGTGTGATCGATCCTGCATACTAACCACTTTTTGCACCCAAAAGAGTTTAGAGAGAGTCAAATAGAGAGAAATAGTTAGAGAAAATAAGGAGAAGCTAATGAGAGTTTAAGGAGAGGATAAAGAGAAATATCCAGTGAAGATAGAGAGAGATTAGCCTCGGAGGATAAACGAAGGCATTTCTTTATATAGAAGTCTTTGAGGTGTTTTAAACATCACGTGACCATTTATTATTATCTGAAATGTCGTGAATCTTCAGAACTAATAGCTAAAATTGGCATTAGTAGTACGTCAATTATAATCCTACTCTTCAAACTCTCTTTATACAGTTGAAACCTCCTAATTTTTTACCAGGCCATCACTGAACTATGTCAGGTGACGAGTTAGAAATCAGAGAACACCATAAACCAATTTAGAACAACTCTCCCCGTAGTTTTCAAATATCTCAACAGCAATTAGGAGCTCCCCTACCAGCACGCTGCCCATAATAAACTGTTACCCCAAGTCTGTCTTCCCCTGTGTCGCTATCACTCCACGTCTGTCTTCCCCTGTGTCGCTATCACTCCACGTCTTCTTCAATAAAATATCCTGCAGGAATGATCCACACACGACTTCCGTGATACAATTTTTCACGCAACCATTAAAGTTTCTAGAACATTACATCATACTAAGAAACGCAACCATGAGTGAAATTAGCGCCAACGGTATTGCGTCAGAAGTTAACGATCTCAATCTTAAAGAAGTAGCCGTGGAAAACGGCGTGGACAATGTAGTGGAGTCCGAAGTGGAAAAGTCCGAGAATTCCGGTGAAAAGAAGAAGAAGAAGAACAACAAAAAGAAGAAGAAGAAGTTGACCAGTATCGACAGTTCATACCCCGACGGAGTATTCCCTGAAGGAGAGTGGCAGGAATATCCTCTTGAAGTGAATTCTTACCGTGTAACCTCTGAGGAGAAGAGATATTTGGACCGTCAGGAAAATAACAAGTGGGAAGATTTCCGTAAAGGAGCTGAGATCCACAGAAGAGTCCGTCACAAAGCACAGTCGTCCATTAAGCCAGGGATGACCATGACGGAAATCGCCGATCTTATTGAAAACTCAGTGAGAAATTACGCTTCTGCTGACCATACTTTGAAGGCAGGGATTGGATTTCCAACTGGTTTGTCTATAAACCACGTCGCTGCACACTATACGCCTAACGCCGGGGACAAAAACGTTCTCAAACAAAATGACGTCATGAAAGTCGATATCGGAGTCCATGTGAACGGTCGTATTTGTGACTCTGCATTCACCATGGCATTCAACAACGAAGGAAGATACGACAACTTATTGCAGGCCGTGAAAGAAGCCACCAACACCGGGATCAAGGAGGCTGGGATCGATGTCAGATTGAACGATATCGGTGGAGCCATCCAGGAAGTTATGGAGTCGTACGAAGTCGAACTTGATGGAAAAGTTTATCCTGTCAAGTGTGTCAAGAACTTGAACGGCCACAACATTGGAGACTTTGTTATCCATTCGGGTAAGACCGTTCCAATTGTCGCCAACGGTGATATGACCAAAATGGAGGAAGGTGAAACCTTCGCTATCGAAACCTTTGGAACAACCGGTAACGGATATGTTTTGACCGAAGGTGAGGTGTCTCATTATGCGTTGAACCAGGACATTAGTGACTTGACCCCTCCTACCGACAGAGCAAAGTCTTTGCTCAAGACTATCCAGTCTAATTTCGGTACTCTTCCATGGTGTAGAAGATATTTGGACAGAACTGGCGAGGATAAGTATTTGTTAGCTTTGAACCAATTGGTGAGAGCAGGAATTGTTGAGGATTATCCTCCATTAGTTGATAT
>Ga0065707_10083075_pt1 | contig 10603 bp, 10 predicted proteins | sample SwiRhicommuniRL3_FD_59094 | JGI IMG/M metagenome (GOLD analysis project Ga0065707, IMG submission 59094) | Switchgrass rhizosphere bacterial communities from Rose Lake, Michigan, USA - RL3 v2 (version 2) | ecosystem: Host-associated > Plants > Roots > Rhizosphere > Soil | place: East Lansing... | reverse complement strand
GCGCGCCGGTTTGAACCTTCTGCGCGGCCGGAAACCCCAAAACGGCTGCCGCGACAGATGCCAGTGAGATTGAAAAAAGAGAAAAGCCCCGAATAATCATCAACGAACTCCAATTCTAAGGTTATGCCTCTCCAGGCATCGCTATCACCGTGCAATTGAGATGCCCAGCAGACTTTGTTTGTCGTGATGGGGCGGTGTCGGGGGACTAACTAGCCGAGGTTGCTGCCTGGTCGCCGTCGCTGAGGGCGCGCCCGGTTGATTGCGACCCCTGGGTTTCATACCACTCGATTGTTGTGCGCAGGCCATCTTCGAGAGTGGTGCGCGCCTGGAACCCAAACTTCTCCAGCGCGCGCGAGACCTCCAGACGCCGCCGTGGTTGGCCATCGGGCTTATCACTCTGCCAGCGGATCTCACCTTCGAAGCGCGCGAGTCGCGCAATCAGTTGCAGCAACTCTGAAATCTTGATCTCCCGTCCGGTGCCGATGTTGACTGGCTCACTCTCGTCATAGAGAGCCGCGGCCCGGAGTAGACCTTCGGCGCAATCCTCGACGTAAAGGAACTCCCGCGACGCGTTGCCGGTTCCCCAGGCTTCGACGAAATGCCGGCCGGTGTTCCGGGCTTCGATGCACTTGCGAATCAGCGCTGGAATAACATGCGAGCTCTCGAGGTCGAAGTTATCACCGGGACCGTAAAGATTCGCGGGCAGGAGGAAAATGGAATTGAAACCGTATTGCTCCCGGTAGCTTTGCGACTGGACCAGCATCATCTTTTTAGCCAGCCCGTAAGGTGCGTTTGTTTCCTCGGGATAACCGTTCCATAGATCCTCTTCGCGAAAAGGTGTAGGAGTGAACTTTGGATAAGCGCAAACCGTTCCGGTCGCGACAAACTTCTTTACCTCGTGCAGCCTCGCCTGTTCGATAAGCTGCACGCCCATCATCAGGTTTTCGTAAAAAAACTTTCCCGGGTTTTTCTGGTTTGCTCCGATGCCCCCGACAACCGCGGCAAGATGTATCACGATATCCGGTTGCGTTTCCGCAAACAGGCGTTTGATGTCGGTTGCTTCGACCAGATTGTAGTCGGCGCTGCGCGGGACAAACACTTCAACGTCCGAAAGGGCGCGCAAACGCTGAACGATAAATCGCCCAAGAAAACCTGCGCCGCCCGTGACGACCACCCGCTTGTAAGGAAAGCTCTCGCTAAATTTTTCCATAGTAACTCTTAAGTGATGAGTACTGAGTGATCATCACTGATTTCGGTTACGAGCGCACCGAAGTGGCCGATTCCGCCGAGTCAGTATCGCCGAAAGCTTCGTGCTCGTGACGATTGATCATTGACACGTCGGCGTCGACCATCAGTCGCACCAGCTCCTTGAAAGTCACCTGCGGACTCCACCCAAGTTCAAGTCGGGCCTTTGAGGCGTCGCCGACCAGCAGATCAACCTCCGCGGGTCGCAAATACTTGGGATCCAGCTCGACATACTCACGCCAATCAAGATTGACGTGGGAAAACGACTCCGTCAAAAACTCTTCAACGGAGTGAGTCTCTCCCGTTGCGATAACGTAATCGTCGGCCTTGTCCTCCTGCAGCATCAACCACATCGCCTCTACATATTCCCTGGCGTAGCCCCAGTCGCGCTTAGCATCCAGATTACCAAGGTAGAGCTTCTTCTGTAGACCGGCCTTTATGCGCGCAACCGCGCGCGTGATTTTTCGCGTAACGAACGTTTCACCACGTCGCGGGCTTTCATGGTTGAAGAGAATGCCGCAACAGGCAAAGAGATCGTACGACTCCCGGTAGTTAACCGTCGCCCAATGTGCATAGACTTTGGCGACGCCGTAAGGCGAGCGTGGGTGAAAAGGGGTGGTCTCCCGTTGCGGTACCTCGTGCACCTTGCCAAACATTTCCGAACTGCTGGCCTGATAAAACCTCGACTTCACCCCGGTCTCGCGAATCGCTTCGAGAATGCGAATGGCGCTCAAGCCCGTTACGTCGCCGGTGTACTCAGGAATATCAAAACTGACCCGGACGTGACTCTGCGCCGCCAGGTGGTAAACCTCATGCGGCTGAATTCGATAAAGCAGTTTGATAAGGTTCGTTGAATCCGCGATATCCCCGTAGTGCAGGAAGAGCTTTACGCCATTGATGTGCGGATCTTTATAAAGATGGTCGATACGACCGGTATTAAAAGTTGAAGCGCGGCGGATGATGCCGTGAACTTCGTAGCCCTTGGCGAGTAGAAACTCAGCCAGGTAAGAGCCATCCTGCCCGGTTATCCCTGTGATCAAAGCTTTCTTCACTCGATGTAGTCTGCCTTTCGAATATTGATAGCCGCGTTTTTGCAATCACGCCGCGGCTGGTGAACAGGTATCGGTGCCGGCGGGAATTTGCCTTGGAAGCCCATGCACCTCGGCTCTACTCAGAATTCGTCGAGAGCATAGTCATCATATCGCTAATCTCGTTTTGCCTGAAGCCACGAAACAGGCTCGGAAAAGCGGCTTTGAGAAGAACGGGCTCAAACCTCGTAAGCCTTAAGAGGGAGAGCCACTTGCGACTGAAGGCCAGCTTTGGTCGCGTGCGGCAACGCAGAAACAACTGTTCATAGTTTGAGCCAACATGCCGCCCGTAAATTGAAGCCAACTCTATGCGGCGCTTGTCGCCGCCGACCCCGGTCTTGTGTTCACCATGTATTCGATAGGCGGAGAGATATCGATCTTCAACCTTGAAAGCTACACCAGCTTTCATTGCACGTATGAACCAGTCCCAGTCAAAGCCGAAGTGCAACGATTCGTCGAGGGTGCCAGTCTTTAACCACGACTCGCGGGTCCAGAAACTACCTGGTTGGATGATGTAATCGGCGAGCCGCAAGTCTCTCTTTTCGTGTTCACGCCGAACATCGCTGCCATATGCTCGTGGGTTGTTATCTACGAAGTGCAGGCAGTTGCCAAACAATAATTCCGGCTTGGATGGGTCAAGCTGCTCCGCAACGAAGGACAGCGTGCCCGGCAGATAGAAATCATCAGAGTTTATCCAGCCGAAAATTGTTCCCGTGGCCATGGCGAAACCCTTGTTAAGAGCGTGAGCCTGGCCGCGATCTTTTTCACTTTCCCAGTGGGTTAGCTGGCTCTCGTATTTTTTTATGATTTCGACGCTATTGTCGGTGCTCCCGCCATCCATGACGATGTATTCCAAATTGGGATACTGCTGGCCAATGACGGACAGGATCGTTTGTTCCAGAAAACGGCCCTGGTTGTACGAAGGCGTGACGATAGTGGTCTTATCGAAGGGCATCTAAATTTCCGTCGCGAATGCTCAGTCGTAGCTGCCGACCGATTCGCGAGATGCGCTGCTTCTGCCCGCGATGGCTTCGAGATCATTCTGCACCATGAGTTTCACCAGGGCCGGGAACGTATGACGAGGCTTCCATTTGAGTACACGCCGAGCTTTAGAAGAATCGCCGATGAGCTCCTCTACTTCCGCCGGCCGGAAGAAACGCTCATCGACGACGACGTAGTCACTGTAGTTGAGACCGACTTCGCCAAACGCAAGCTCGCAAAATTCACGGACTGTGTGGGATTCCCCACTGGCAATCACAAAATCATCGGGCTCGTCGAGCTGTAGCATCAGATTCATGGCGCGGACGTAATCCTCAGCGTGGCCCCAGTCGCGCCGCGCATCAAGATTGCCGAGACGCAACTCGGAGGCTTGTCCATGCGTGATGCGCGCCACGGTCGACGTGATCTTCCGCGTCACAAACTCAAAGCCACGGCGCGGCCCTTCATGGTTAAAGAGAATTCCACTCGAGCAGAACATGCCATACGCTTCGCGGTAGTTCCGCGTCAGCTCAAAACCAGCGACCTTGCTGATGCCGTAAGGCGAGCGCGGATGGAAAGGTGTCGCTTCGTTTTGAGGAGTCTCGTGTGCCTTACCAAACATTTCGGAAGAGCCCGCAAAATAGAAACGACACTTGGGCTGCAACTCACGCAGCGCCGCAAGCATGTAATGGGTGCCATTGATGTTGGTGTTCATCGTCGAGAAGCCGTCGGCAAACGACTCAGCAACGAAGCTCTGTGCGGCCAGGTGGTAGCACTCCTCGAAGTTCTGTTTGGCCAGGACACGGAAAATCGATGGGTAACTTTCCAGGCTCGCTGCATGAAGTGTCAGCCGGTCGAGCAAATGTTCGAGACGAGTGAAGCGTCGCGTCGGATCTTCCAGAGCGACGCGGCGAACCAGTCCATGCACCTCATAACCAAGTTCTAGAAGATGCTCGGCCAAGTAGCTTCCGTCCTGTCCCGTAATGCCGGTGATCAAAGCTTTTTTCATAGATAGAATCCGGGCACGGTCAATGTCTTCCCGGTGAAGGAGCGAGCTTGGTCGATTCCCACGGCGAGAACACTAACCACTTGAACGCGCGAAGTGTCACGGCCCGACGAGGATTTATCTGAAGCGCGCCTGCGAAGTGCCGCAACGCTGATCGGAAAGAGCCGTTTGCCCAATCGGCTCGCGATTCAGTGATTAGCACCATTGACAGCATGTCCAGCCACTGTTGATGGACTTGTTTGCGTTTGGTGGGCGGAACTTCCAATGCCCGCGGGAGGGCGAGAGCCTGGGCGTGTCCAATCGCTAACATCTGGCAGATTCTTAGACGGTTTGATGAAGTCTGCCCGGTGTGACGTTCGAACATGCGGTAGACACCAACGGGCCCTTCAACCGCGCGGACGGGTCCGCGGTTAGCTAGACGGATCAACAGCGTCCAGTCTTCCGCGCCTACTAGCGCAGGATCGAACCCCCCGACGTCCTGGACCAATTTTTTGCGGGCGACCACCGAGTGTAGATAGATAAAGGGGCGCTCGAGAAGAGTCCAGAACAGGTCGCCTTCCTGACATTGAGCAGGGCTAATCCCGCCGGTGGGAATACAATTCTTTGCATCGCCGATCATGACCGATCCGTAGACAAATCCGAGGCTGGGATCGGATTCCAGTAAGTCGACCTGGCCTTCGAGTGTATTCGGCAGACGAATGTCATCATCATCAAGAAAGAGAAGAAACTCTCCGCTACTGGCCTCAATCCCGGCGTTGCGCGCACGCGACTGCTTCACGTTTGGGTAAAGTCGGATGTAGCGTATGCCGCTAATCCCTTTGCAGACCTCTTCTGTGTCGTCCGTCGAGCCGTTATCAACGACGATCACTTCCGGATTTCCGCCCGCAGTTTTCGCACTCTCAATACACTGCGGCAGCATTCCGGCCCGGTTATAAGTAGGGATGATGATGCTGACTTTTGTCACAGTGTTTATGTGTTTCGACAAGGCACCGCTATTTTGTTTGCTCGCCCCAAAACGATCAACGCGAATATCAGCGGCAGCAGGCCTAGGCGCGAAGTTCTTCGCGGTAATATTCGCGAAACCAATCGATAGTTCGCTTGAGTCCTTCTTCGAGACTTACTACCGGTTTCCAGCGTATTGTTTGGCGAGCGCGGGTGCTGTCCGCGTACATGCGCCAGATTTCCGTTGGACGGTAGGGTAGGGCTCCAATTTCTAGTTGTGCATGCGTCCCGGTTAGCGCGGCTATCTTGGTCACCAGATCGCGGATGGGAACCTCTTCACCGGCCGCAATATTGAGTGGCCCATCGATGTTCCCGTCGTAGGAAGCAGCCATGACCAGCGCATCCACTACGTTAGAGACGTAGTTAAACTCGCGAGTCTGTTCGCCTTTGGTAGTCCTGATTGGTCCGCCGCGGAGGCAGTTAACGATCAACTCCGGGATAACGGCCTTGGCACTTTGATAAGGGCCGAAGGTGTTGAACGGTCGCAGAATGACCACAGACCGGTCACCACCGATGCGTTGTTTCATCTGGCAATACAATTCGCCGGCATACTTCGTAATTGCATAGGGTGAGATGGGCTGCGGACACATGCTCTCAAGGAAGGGAACCTCTGTTTGGTACCCGTAAACCTCGGACGTGGACATGTAAACAAACTTCTCGACGCTCTTCCCAGCCGTGTCGAGGAGGTTTGCCGTTCCTTTGGCATTGACGTCGAAGCATTCCTCCACTTGTACAAAGCTCTGGCCCACGTGGTTATAGGCTGCCAGATGAAAGATCACCTCTGGAGCGAATTCATCAATGCAGGCGAGCGCGCCTCGGTTGCGCAAGTCGGCCTCGATGATACGGATATCGTCCCAGCAATCGCGCAATCGCTCGTTCTTCATGACGTTGCCATAGCGCACGGTCACGGCTATTTCTGCTCCCTCGGCAAGCAATCGGTGTACAAGGTGCGATCCAATGAACCCAGATCCGCCAGTGATCAAAACACGCTTTCTTTTCATTCCGCTTGTCCGTCCATGTAAGTGAAAAATTCGATCATCTCAGTTTCCGCAAGGGCCCGCTCCTTTTCCGTGTTCACAGTAAGGTGCTTGCCCCGGTGTTCGTAAGTGTAAAGACCACCCGCTTCTGCCAGGCTTGACAGGAACTCTGGCATTCCCGAACCGCGCGCCACGAAGTCGAAAGCCTCGGGCTCGCACAGAAGGAACCCGATGTTTATCCAGTAAGGCAATCGCGGCTTCTCGGCAAACGTTGTCACCTGTTTGGAGTCGTCGAAGTGCACAATACCAAAGGGACTGTACAGGGGATAAACCGTAAGGGTCGCAAGTGCCCCGCTACGGCGGTGTTCTCGCACCAGTCCCGCAATCTCAACGTTGGCCAGTGTATCGCCATAGCAGATAAGGGCGGTCCCTCGTATGTGCGGGCGTGCCTCAAGGAGCCGGTCCGTCATACTCACGTCGCCGGAGTTAACACAGGTGACCTGCCCGGACTGAGCCCAACCTTCGTTGAGGAACGACTCTATAGCCTCTGCCTTGTAGCCGACGCAGACGACGAAGCGACAAACTCCCGCGGAGGAAAGGTAACGAAGCAAATGGGACAATAACGGTTCGCCGTTCAGCGGGACCAGTGCCTTTGGCAGCGTTTCAGTGAAGGGTCTGAGGCGTTCGCCCTTACCGCCGCACAGCAAAATCGCCGTCAACTCGGGACTTGAATTTTCAACCTGGCTGCGACGTTCCATCAAGTGATTGTTATCTTACGCTATTAAGTTCCGCAATGCCGTTTTCCGATGCCTAATGCACCTTCGGCCCCACTTTACAACCGAGAGGTTTTTGGTTCCGTATTTACACGCAAAAGATCATAACGGTTCAGAGATCCTTGCCAGCGCTCGTGGCCGACTATTAACGGCGGAGGACAAACAACTTCTCGCGGTCAATAGCCAGGCTTGCGCCCGGAAGGTGTATCCATGCGAGGCGAGATCGCTCTTTTCAAATTCGAACCGCGGTAACGCGCCGAGTTTGCAACGCGCGCACGAAAGTATGCGGGCTGTTTCAGGATGCGAATAGATGCCAGCGTTATGGCGCGCCCATATTTGCCGCCAACGAATGCCCGATGTGCCGCCTTAAAGCCCTCGGGACGCATCGCCCTGCCGATGCCTGCATTTCGAAAGCACAGTTCAACTATGATCATCCACCTCAAGCGTAGCTTCTCCAGGAAGCTCAGCGGCGACCGCCCAACGCTTTCCATGAGATCTGCCGCCAGATCGCTCCAACTAACGGACACGGTGGAGTCGGAAGTGCTTACGGTTTGTGCCACAGTCTCCGCGGTCTTGGCAGGATAGTAACGGTAATCGAATAGTTTGTCCGGAACCTCTGCAACCTCGCCGCGCAAGCACAGTTCGGCCAATAGCACTACATCCCCGCCCCACTCAGATCCGATCTTCGTTTCCGCGAGCGCTCGGCTCCTCATCAACGAGTAAGTGTCGAACCATGCTGTTGACCGGATCAATGCGCGCAACCGCTCGCACGGCGTAGAGCCAGTCGGGTGGAAGCTCCGAAACGGAAAGCTATCCGAGACGTCCTGACCAGCATCATCTATTAGTCTCACGCCGGTGCAGCAGAAAAAGGCGTTTGGGTTCGCCTCGAGGGCCGCAACGCAGCGAGCTAAATACTCTGGATGCCGTAAGTCGTCATGCGCCGCCCACATGAAATACTCACCGCGCGCCAGTTCTTGAACGCGCGTGAAGTTCCAAATCGCGCCCATATTTTGATCAGGGCGATAGTATCTAATGCGGGCATGCTTACTGGCGTACTCTCGGCATATTCCTTCAGTTTCATCGTTTGAAGCATTGTCCGAGATGACGATCTCGAAGTCTGGATAATCCTGAGCAAGCAGGGAATCAAGCGCACCCCGCAGGAACCTTCCTCCGTTATACACGGGCATACCGATGCTTACCATTCCCGCTCGCAGGTTGTTCAGAGGCTCATGATTCAAAGTTCTGGCTCTCACCCGACACGCTTCAGGAACGCCGAGGGCCAGTAGGTCACACGCTCGCGAACATTGCCCTCGTTGAAAAGAAACGGCGGTTCTTCGATGACGAAATCGGGATTTACTGCCGCGAATTCGACGGCCGCCTGCTTTGGGTTGTTCCAGGTCCAGTCCGCTTGCGTGCGCGGAGCACCCGCCATTTCCTCCATGATGCCGTCCATAGCCACGATGTACGAGCCGTTGCTGACCAGCGGCGCATAGGCGTTCAATTCTGCCAGCACATGCTCCTTCGTGTGGCACGAGTCCAGCAGGACGATGGTCGTTTCCCCGTCGCGCACCTGGGAGCGCACTCGCTCGACGACTGACGGTTCGACCGAGCTGCCTTCAATCAAAGTGATGAAGGCAAAGAGCGGATGCGCCTCAATGTCCCGCCGGTTGTGCGGGCGGACCTCGATGTCTATGCCCACGACGCGACCCTTCTCCATCGTTTTGCAAAGGCTGGCGTAGAAGATAAGGGAACCACCATGCGCCACGCCCGTTTCGATAATAACGTCCGGCTGCACAGTGTATATAACTTCCTGAAGCCGGATCATGTCTTCCGGAAGTTGGATAACTGGGCGACCCAGCCAAGTGAAGCTGTAGACGTACTTGTTGTCCCAACCTGCTCTCAACCAGACCTGCGAGATGACACCGAACGCCTCCGGCGTATCGAGTTTGTAGCTATCGGTTCGTCCGCCGCTTTCGACGCTGACGAGACCCTGTTCGAGATCAATTTTGATCATCCCTGTTCCCCAACCGACTCTTGTACAAATTAACTAATCCTTCCAAATCTTCGAGCACGCTGTGGGGGCTGAACCCGAACTCCGCGCGCAGGCGCTCGATGCTGTTTGTTGGAAAGGATACCCGTGCTGCGTCGGGCAGAAACTCCACTTCACAACCTGTTATCCGGCTAAGGCCCTCGACCAGCGCGCGGTTCGAGACATTCACTCCGCTCGCCAGGTTGTATATTTCGTGTTGTCCGCCGCTCGCGATCTTGATTAGTCCTTCAGTCACGTCGTCGATGCCGATGTAATCCTTCTCGGAGTCGGGTGAAGTGCGCAGCACGATCTTTCCTTTCGTGACAGCGTCCCCGACTATGGACGAGAGGAAGTTCTCAGAGGTGAAATCACCACCATATACGTTGGAGATTCTGGCGACGCGCACCTTTCTGCCGCTGGACAAGGCGAGGGATTCACCCATCAGTTTGGAGATATTATACAGGTCACTAGGGCTCAACGGAGCCACCGAAATCGGGTCCTCCTCCTTCGCCAATCCGTGGTGGGAGTTGTATAAGCGCGTGGAAGAAAGATAGAGAAGAGAATCGAAATCGCAATCGCGGAGCACTTGCAACAACTCGCAGACGTGGGCGTTAACTGTGTCCAGGGGCCTAGTCCTAAAATCAGATGTCAGCCCGACGCAGTAAATGACGTCTCCGAGATGCTGCCCCGAAATCTCAGCGCCGCGAGCGGGCGCTAAAAACTCCGCTCCCGTTTCTCTAAGTCTTTCCGCGAGCTGGGAGCCAATGAAGCCCGACGCTCCCAGTATCGTGATGTGGTTTGTGGGTTGTGCCATGTCCAGGAGCGCCCTGCAGCTTCACATCGAGCTGAACCGTGGGTGGTGCAGCGCGGGATCTTTATCAAGGAGCAGCTTAGGACTAACATCTTTCACTATTCGGAGGTCGAGACGCTGCACAAGGTCAGGATCCTTTGTCGCCAGCATGTTGAATCCATGAGGCGGCCCTTCCAGGTAGACGCAATCAACTGGAATTATCTCGATGGGACAGCCAGCCGTCGGATAGTTGCTGTGAAAGTCGCGAATGGCGAACACGGTGTAGCCGAGTGATGTCAGCAGGTTAACTATCGAAGTGTTCTCAAGTCCGTTGCTCCAATCGGTGAAACTGCGATGGATTTCAAAAACAACGTGCGGCGATTCGAGTGACGGACGTGAAAGAAGTTCACGAGCGCCTTGCAATGCTTTCTCCTCTCCGCCTTCCGTATCCAACATAATCAGGCCGACGGACGCTAACCGTCGAGACTCAACGTAGTCATCTATCGTCACTGACTTGACCACTTCGCCGGGCTCCCCCTGCACCTCATCAACGGGTACAGACGAAGCCAGCGCTAGATATCCATCAAGACTAAGAGAGGTATCAGTATGATCCCACAGTCCCAAACGGTGGGGAGCGACATTAGTAATACTATTGAGATCCAGGTTGCGTAAGAGCCGGGTGAACGCATGGTCCATCGGTTCGAAAGCGTGAATC
>Ga0065707_10083074_pt1 | contig 10607 bp, 1 predicted proteins | sample SwiRhicommuniRL3_FD_59094 | JGI IMG/M metagenome (GOLD analysis project Ga0065707, IMG submission 59094) | Switchgrass rhizosphere bacterial communities from Rose Lake, Michigan, USA - RL3 v2 (version 2) | ecosystem: Host-associated > Plants > Roots > Rhizosphere > Soil | place: East Lansing, MI... | reverse complement strand
TATATCAGCCGTCCCGCCGACGATGAACTATTCAGGTTGGTGTCTGCAGGCGAATATTGCAACGTTCTGGCTGCCCGGCAAATGGGGAAATCCTCTCTTATGGTCCAAACAGCTAACCGCCTCCGCGAGAGTGGAGTTCGAACTTCCATTCTGGATATTAGTACGCTCGGCGGAGGGATTTCCACCCCGGATGCCTGGTTCTTTGGGTTTCTCGATGAACTGGCCGTACAATTGGTCTTGAGCGAGGATATTAACTTCTGGTGGGAAACGCACACAAACCATAACGCCGTGCAACGCTTCAGTAATTTTTTGCGCGATGTTCTGTTGCCAAATATCACTGGTTCCATTGTGGTCTTTGTGGATGAAATTGATTCAGCGCTTGGAATGGCTTTTACCGATGATTTTTTTGCAGCCATTCGGGCCAGCTATAATGCCCGCGCAAGTCATCCTGAATTCAAGCGCTTGACCTTTGTATTGCTTGGGGTAGCCCGTCCGGCAGACCTGATCCATGACCGCAATCGTACCCCGTACAATATTGGTACACATATAGACCTCAGTGATTTCACCCTATCAGAACTGGATCCATTTCAAACGGTATTTGAAAATGTGTATCCAGGCCAGGGCGCCAAGATCATTCAGTGGGTATTGGACTGGACAAACGGACAACCCTATCTGACTCAGAAACTATGCGCGGAACTTGCTCGTACTTCAGAAACATCTCTTACACCGGCAAGTGTGCAACAAACCGTCACCCGCCTATTCCTTGCAGATGAGGCGCGTAAGGAAAGCAACCTGCGCGCGATCCAGGATCGCATCGAAAGTAGTCCGAACAAAAGTAAAATGCTTCAAATCTACGGGCAGGTCTTGAGTCGGCGAGCTGTCATGGATGAGGAACGCTCTCCAGCTAAGAATGAGTTGAAACTTACGGGCCTGCTCCGTCCCACTTTACATGGCAAGTTGGAGGTCCGCAACCGCATTTACGAGACGGTATTCGACCTGGCTTGGGTCCGAAGAAATCTGCCTCAATCTCGTACACGCCAGGTTGCCTTGCTGACCTCGTTATTAGCGATCGCGGCTTTCGTCATCGCTGGCTATGCCATTTACCAGCGACAAATTCAAACCTCTCTCACCTACGTGGGGCAGTTTCGATCCAGCAACAGCCCTGACGTGAAACTTACCAGCTTGGCACGCCTCCTGGAACTGGATGATCGGCCCGGCTCTCAGGCACTCCAACTCTATCATGACCTGCCATATGAGCAGAAACTCAGTCTCTTTGATGGACTTGCTGATCCGCAAAATATCGCTGTGGAACTTGTGACCGTGATCGAGTCTGTTTACCAGCTCAATGAAAACACTCCAGAAGGTAATGAACTTCTCAGCGCAATGAGAACGGTATTGGGCAGAATCGGCGCCACTGGCGCACCCAGTCTAAAAACTGAAATCGAATTCTGGCTCAAGGGTCGCGAGGAAGCGAATGAAAACCAGAATGCATCAACGGCCGCCAGCTTTTACGATAGCGCTCTGGCAGAGAGCATGACACGCGGACACCCCAACTATGCGGTGCGGTTCGACCGAGCTATAGCACTCATCGTTCTGGAAGATTACTCTTCTGCTCTGGATGACTTTCGAGCGGTCTGGAATCAGGACCCGGACCGGCAGGCAGAAATAAGAGTCGCTCTCCAATCAAATCCCGGCCTGGCTGCTTATGTTCTGGAACATCCGTCGTCAAATCCTGCCTTTCTCGAACTCATCAGCCCTCAAGTCCTCACCTTTATAGTCGAAGCCATTCCCACGCCGAGCCTTGCCATCACAGTCTCTCCAGCTACCAATGCGCAAAATCCAATCCCTTCTCCATTTACGGGCTGGATTGCCTTTGGATATGGAGAGGATAACAATCGTGAGATCATGATCATGCAGCCGACAACCGGTTCCCGCCGGCAGATCACCAATAACGGCTCGATCGAGGAAGCACCGTCTTTCTCGCCGGATAATTGGAATTTGGTTTATGCCTCCTATCGCACACAGGGTGGCTGGGAATTGTATGCTTATGATCTTCATCGAGGCACAGAACAGCAGATCACATCCTTTGACGGAGAAGCTCATTTTCCATCCTGGTCGCCTGTACCCGGCGATACGCGGATTCTCTTTGAAGGCAGAACTTCAGAACCGCAAAGAGCGACGAATGTATGGATGGTGAAAATTTCAACAGGTGAGGTGACTCAGCTAACCCACGGCGGAGCCGATACTCGTCCCTGCTGGTCGCCAGATGGATCGCGGATTCTCTTTGGACGGGCGACAACGGATACAAGCGGCGATGGATACGTCACGGTCAGCGATGCCGCGGATATTTACGAATTGGATATCGCTTCGGGCGAAGAGCAGAATCTGACCAACACACCTGACTTTGGCGATTTTAATTTTGCCTGGTCTCCAAACGGAAAGTGGATCGCTTATACCAGTATGCGTCGCGATGTAAATGGTGATGGCTACATCAATCTAAATGACAGCGAGAACCTCTTCTTGATCCCTGCAGATGGGAGCGATGAACGACTCCTCAATCTGGGAGGTCGGGCGGTCTTCTCTCCAAGCTGGTCGCCGGAGAACCGCTTTATCCTGGTGTTGGTTTTGGGAGAGGCAGGGCAGAACACGATCTGGCGGTTTGACTTGCAGACAGAGGATTTTGTTCGAATCACCGAGCCGGGTCCGTATTATCACCCGCGATATTCAAACCCATCGTAACGTTCACCTTTTCTGTTTCGACCTCAATGGAAATATTTCGTCGTTCCCTCTAACTCATTTCTTATAACTTCTTCGTGCACATTCGCCCGCCTTCTGTTTGCGGGCTGCTGTGATTCCAAGATAGGCAGTCGGCGAAAGCGAACGACACACCAGTGACACAAGTTTGGGGTGTTGCCAGACATGCGAGCGTGCGAAGATGTTGAACAAATAAATTCAATGCCAGCACTATTCAGCATTTGACATTCTGAAGCAAGGCTTGGAACCAGCATATATCTGAAGGAGACGTTTATGTCACACAAAAATCGCCTGCATGTTGTAACAGTCCTCTTGACCATCATGGGATTAATTTTCAATATTGGAAATGCGAGGGTTGCGGCCGCAACTTCGAAACTTCCCACCGAGAATACTGCGCCGGCGCTGGCACTGTCAATTACACCGACACCCAGGACACCAATGGGAACGCCAACTCCCACTATCCAGTCGAATGCCGAGCCAGAGGCATGGCTCGATGGAGCGATCGATCCGGAACAGTTTGGACCGCTAGCGGCACTGATCATTCACTTTAACACACCCATATCCCCAGAGACCAGCTCTCAGCCGATCCTCAGTTGGCCCGCGGTGGATGGTGTAAGTAGTTGGGATAGCTCACAAACTATCTTGACCTTTAAGCCAGCCGCTGCGCTCAATAGCTTGAAGACCTATACTTTCTTCCTTGATCCGTCCCTGCTTGCTATGAATGGGAAAGCAATGAAGAATGCCGCTGAATGGATCGTGCATGTGCAAAGCGGACCGAAGGTCGGAAGTGTTTCACCCAAGCCAGGGTCATTAGAGCAGCGCTTCAGCGTGATCGAGGTCCATTTTGACCGCCAGATGAAATCGGCTGCCTCCGAGGGAATGGTATTGATCGAGCCGCCAGTTGACTTCCAATTGAAATGGAAAAGCGATCGTGTCTTGCAGATCACGCTTCAACAACCCTTTGAACCTGACCGACGCTATGACCTCACTTTAAAGGGTGGAAACAATGACAAAGCATTCGTTGCCGCGGATGGCACCTACCTGGCTGAGGATTATCGCTGGTTCTATTGGCAGAAACCTTTTGAAACTAAGGCGGAACTGCTTGGAGCAACAACGCTTGGAGTAAAGTTCAACTATACGTTGGATCAAAATAAAAGCAGTCTTCCTTTTTCCATCACGCCTCTCTTGGACGGCGAATGGAAATGGATTTCCCCACGAGAAATCCGCTTCATTGCGAAAGAACCTATTCCAGCCTCAAAAGAATTCAAGCTTGACCTTGTGCATCCGCTCGTGGATTCCAATGGGTTGGAGACAACTGTCATACCAGCCATTTCTTTTTCTGGTCTACCTCCGGTTCGTTTGGTTAATCGAAATATTGTGAAAACCGAATATAGCGATGCCTTAATCGCTGATCCCGATATCCAAGAGATCCGGATCGAATTTAGCCATCTGGTAAATCACGCCTCGGCGGAAACGGCTTTTTCGCTGACTCCGACAATAACGGGTAAATTTCAGTGGGTACAGGACTCCAATGATTCAAAAGAAACCCTGGTTTATACACTGAATGAATTATTAAAGCAGTCCAACACGTACAAATTGAAAATCGATTCTTCGCTTCAGGATATGCATGGAGAGAAGATCATGATTCGCCCTTATGAGCAAATGTTTATGACAAATACATGGGGGAGCTATCTTTCTCCGTCATTTGGCGAAGTTGGTGACAATATTCAGGTCGTGGATGCCAATGGATCGCGCAGGGTCCAGTTTGGGGGCGGGAACGATGCGACCAGCTTTGTCGCCTACCGGTTTGATCTGATCGATTTTGAAAAACTATATGCTGAAAACTATCATTACCGTAGTAGAGGCAATGTCCGCGACATTCCGATTCCATCTGATTTGAAACCCGCAGCTACCTGGAAGGTTGTCATGACTCGTGGAACAGGAGATGGCACAATTGTGGAAACGATTCTGCCAACGGATATGGCTCCTGGCTTGTACGTCATGAATATGCGGCACAATAATATCTTGTATGATCAGATATTCGTTGTGCTCACAAGCAACACGATTGTGGTCAAGAACAGCGGTGACGAACTCTTCGTGTGGCTGACGGATATCCATGGAGGGAATATTCCAGATGCCGAGATCAGAGTGTACAGTTCCCGTGGAGAGAAGGTTCGGGAGGGCAAAACAGATGAGAACGGTCAGTACCGTGTTTCAGTTCCAAATGGGGTAGAGCCGATGTTAGTCTCTGCGCGGGTCGAGGAACATGGCTTGTCTGGCGACGTTACGCTGGCTGGGCTAAACGGCTGGAATTCTTATTTCCCTTATGACGATCGGGATCGTTCTTCCTGGTACCTGCCAGATGGACAGCCCTATCTGGTATATCTCTACACCGAACGTCCCATTTACCGACCGGGCCAGGCTATTAACTTCAAAGCAATTATTCGCCGCGATGATGATGTACGGTACAACCTGCCTGACGATGGGACGCCCGTGAGAGTACGCGTATTAGATGCGCGGGGGAACACCATCGAGAACATGGAACTGCTCACCAATCGTTTCGGAACCATTAACAGCACCTTCACTATTTCCGAAGGGGCGATGCTCGGCCATTATCAAATTGAGACAGAAGTAGATGGCGTCATCACAAGCAAGACCTTTCAAGTGGAAGACTATCGCAAGCCCGATTACCAGATCAAATTGACCTCCCTCCAGCCTGAGAAGGAGAACAAATTTGTGCGCGGAGAGGAAATGAAAGTAAAAGTTAACGCCGCTTATTATTTTGGTGAGCCGCTGGCGAATGCAAAACTGGATGTGAAGTTTTTCTACAACTGGCAGCTGGAGACGAAGATCACCGGCTCTCTCCAAACGGATGAGAATGGAGATGCCACCCTTTCCTTCCCGGCTCCCTATAATCCGGATTACGACAATTACTACTATTATTGGAGTGATGAGTCTAAATCTCAAAAAGTTCGTATGGAGGTAACAGCCAATGATGGCAGTAATCAAACTGTAACAGGCGTATACAATTTTTCTGTGTATGCAGCTTCGGAACAGATAAGGCTTGAGACAGATGGCTATTTTGCACAGCCGGGCCAGGCTTTTTCCGTTACGGCGGCGGTCATGGATCTATTCGACCAGCCCATTTCAGGACGCAACTTAACTCTGGCCACCTCTTCGTGGAATCAGAAAAGTTACAAGTTCAATTCTCCAGAACAAGAACTGCAGCTACTAACAGACGCCAGCGGCATTGTCAGGCAGGATCTCAAATTGAATTCCGGCTATCACGAACTGACTTTGAAAGGCAGGGATCCTCAAGGACACAAAATCGAGGCAAGCCGTTGGGTGTATGTCTTCAAAAGCAAACAGGATTGGTTCGAGCGCAGCCAGAATGAATTTCTGACGGTATCCGCAGAAAAGGATTCCTACAAACCGTATGAGACAGCGCGGTTTGCGATCGAGTCCACTTTTAGCGGACCTGCCTTGCTGACTTTCGAGCGCGGCAGCGTCATCAATACCGAAATGGTTGAGTTGACGTCACCTCTGACCATTGTGGAAACCGAGATCATTCCCGAGCACGCTCCCAATGTTTATGTGACAGTCAATGCCTGGCAGGCGGGTTCACAAGATGTTGGGCGTTATCCATGGTCATACTACAGTGACACATATGCCGATAGTTATCTACGTCTGGCGAAAACACAGATCCAGGTTGACTCCAGTGCCAAGGCACTCGACATCACCATTGTCACAGACAAACAGACATACGCCCCAGGCGAAAAATTAAACGCAACCATTCAGGTCAGCGATTCAACGGGAAAACCGGTCGCAGCAGAACTCTCCCTGGCAGTCGTGGATGAAGCCATCTACGGGTTAGCCGACGATTTTTCAAAGGACATATTTGATGCCTTCTACGGACCACGCGGTCACTCTGTGAGCACATTTGATTCAATGGCGCCTTATCGGATTCTGATGCAAGGTGGAATGGGCGGAGGCGGCGATGATACACCACCGGCCGCTCGAAGTGATTTTCCCGATACATCTGCCTGGCTGCCAGTCATCGAAACGGATCAGAATGGAAAAGCAACGGTCACGATCGACCTGCCAGATAACACGACCAGCTGGCGGTTGAGCGTCAAGGCGGTCACACTTAAGCACCAGGTCGGTCAGACCTTGAAGAACGTTGAAACGAAAAAGGATGTATTTATCCGTCCAATTCTGCCGCGGGTGCTCACGAACGGCGATCAGGCTACGCTGACGGTCTTCATCCATAATTACAGTGATCAAACCCAAGTTTTGACGGTCCAGCTAGCGGCACCAGGTTTGGAGATCCGCAACCTGGATGAAACTTTGGTCTCGTTGAAGCCTGGAGAAGTATTACCAGTGGGTTGGCAGGTCCGTGTTAAGAGTGCAAAGTCGACACAAGTGACCATTACCGCAAAGAACGGAGCAAACGTTCTCGACTCGATTCTTTTACCACTTGCCCTTCAACCGGCTGCGATCCAGGATGTTCAAAACCAATCCGGTCAGTTTAGCGGTACGCTGACGTTGGCGCTGCCGCTGCCAACTGTGGAGAGGGAAACAAGTCAGGTGCGCCTAACTCTCAATCGTTCGATGAGCGGAACATTGCTGAATGGATTGGAATACTTAACGGGTTATCCCTATGGCTGTGTGGAGCAAACCATGAGCCGCGCCCTGCCAAATGCTGTAGTGGCTCACGCCGCTGAGGAGCTGGGCGTGGGCGGTCTGGAAATGCAGTCGCGTCTAGAACCGCTGATCAAAGCCAGCATTCAACGCCTCTATGGACTGCAGCATAGTGATGGAGGTTGGGGCTGGTGGACTGATGATATTTCTGATCCGTACCAGACGGCCTGGGTATTATTTGGACTGGGCGTGATGGAGGATTCTGGTTATTCGATCGAACCCAAGGTGCTGGACCACGCTGCCAAGTGGCTCGAGGATCAAATGGGAAGCGACTCACAACTGGACATTCGGACGCAAGCATATGCTCTTTACAGCATGGCACAGGCGGGCCGAGGCGAACTTGAAAAAACGCAGGCGCTCGTAGCCACCTCCATTTATGAGCTTGATCCTTTCAGTCAGGCGGCTCTGGCGCTGGCATTGAATCGATTGAATGAAAAAGAACAGGCACAGGCGATTCTTGACATTCTTTCACAAAGTGCGCTCAAAGAAACGGAGTATGTATATTGGCCGCAGCCGAGTTACGATGGCGAGTATCACAGCAAGACTATGGCTTCGAGTGTTCGTACTACCGCCTTGGTATTGCTGGCTTATGCAGAAATACAGCCGAAGAATATGCTTGTGCCAGGTATCGTGAAATATTTGGCTGACCAGCGCCAGGGCATTTATGGCTGGGGCACGACGAATGAAACCAGTTTTACCATTCTGGCGCTGACTGAGCATCTGGTACACGTGGAAAACACCTTGGGAAACACACCATATGAGGTCCTTGTAAATAGCAAGAGTCTCGCTTTTGGAACGTTGGAAGTTGGAAATTCCAGCGCTGGAATTGATATTCCTCTTGCCGAGCTGAAAGATGGGCTGAATTCGCTGGTTGTGAAAACACAAGCTGATAACCTCATCTATTTCGACCTTTCCACCCGTTATGATTTGTTGCGGCGTGGAGTAGACGCCGGTGGAAACATACAGGTCATCCGCAGCTATCTTGACCCCAGCACAAGAAAACCGATCGAGAGCTTTAAAGCAGGACAGTTGGTCAAGGTGGAAGTACGTGTTCAGATTCCTGAAAACACATATTTCCTGGCAGTGGAAGATTATCTCCCCGGCGGTCTGGAAGCGCTAAATGAAGGTTTAAGCGCAGCCAACCAGGTAAGCATGGATAGCTGGGGCTACGAGGGCTATCAACCGTATTACTGGGAAGAGTATGGCTACAATTACAAGGAGGTTCGCGGTGATCGAGTGGTGTTCTTCATTACCAGTTTCGAGAAGGGCACTCGTACATTTACATATTCTGCGCGGGCGACGACTACAGGGCAATTTGTCGCCTTGCCAGCGCAGGCATATGCCATGTACGATCTGAGTCTGTGGGGCCGCTCAACAAGTACCAATGTCCAAATAAACAAATAGATCGCTGCATGGAATACAATTAGAAACTTACGGGCATCTCTATCTGCCCGTAAGTTTCTAATTCTGCGGAGACATGCTTTGCGGCTTGACCCACAGCAGAAGAATCCTATAATTGTGGATAGAAGCAGAGTATAAAATACAAGTTGTTATTTTCATCGTGGCTACTGCGTACTTACTTTGGCAGGATCATTGAGAGGAAATATGAGTCTCGTAACTGATCTGAACTCTGTATTCATGAAAATCCCAAAAATAATTTCAACCTGGGGTGGGCATCTATAATGACTCAGCGCTCTGTTATTGTCGTTGGCGGAGGTCTTGCTGGCATGGTCGTTGCACGCGAGTTGGCGCTGCGCGGCTGGCAGGTGATAATTCTTGAGCGTTCCAAACGTCTGGGAGGCAAGGCCGGCTCCGACGGCAAGAATGGACTCCGGATCGAACATGGTTATCACGTCTTCCCGCAGTGGTATCCCAATGTGCGTACGATCGTTCAGCGTATTGGCGTGCAGCTCATCGACTTCGACCGCTACCACTTCCTTCTGCCTGGAGGATATCCGAAAAGAGTGACTGTGCTCGGACCCTCGGGACTTTCCGCGATGTGGCATTTCATCTTTAACGGTCTCCTGCCATGGTACCACAACCTGTTATATATCTACTCGGTGCTGGATATGATCAGCCGGCCGCTCTCCGATAAAAGATTTCTGGACCGCGTCAGCCAGATCGGTCTAATACGCGACAAATGGTACACGAGCGAATCCGTCGCAGAGATGGGTCAGGAAAATGTTCTCAAAGCCTCGGCGATTCCAGTGTATGACCTGAGCGCAATGACTGCCAAACGGATCGCCGGCTACTGGGTGCGGCAGGCTAGTCCATTCCTGTCCATCCTGCCCGGAGATCTGCAAACAGTTTTCATCGATCCACAGGTGCGCGAGTTGGAAGAATTGGGCGTCGAGATCCGCTATGATTCGGATGTCCATGAGCTCGCGATGCAGGCTGGAAAAGTGAGCGCCATCACTCTGCGCGACGGAACCCAACTGTCGGCTGATGTGTATGCCCTCTGCACGCCCTTTGAAATCACACGAAGCTGGCTTCACGATGATTTTTATGAAGCAGACCCCGAGCTCGGCAACATGCATTTTCTGGAGGCACAGCCCATGTCAGCCCTGCACCTTCGTGTCCGGAAGAAGCTGCCAGACCTGCCGCGGGAACACGTTTTCCTTCACGGAAGTTATTATGCGCTGTCGTTCATTGATATTACGCCTCACTGGCAGGGACAGGCTGCCGAAAAAAGCGGACACCAGCTTTCGTTCATTTCGAGCAATTACGGTCCGTTAAATCAGGTCAGTAAAGAAGGCGCGAAAGACCGGCTGTTGAAAGAGATCAGCGAGTACCTTCCTATTACACCAGCCGATATTGAAAGCTGGGAATTGAATCCAAATACAGATGTGCCTCTGTTCATCAACACCATCGGCGCCTGGTCAAACCGGCCGCGTCCAAAAACGAAGATCCAAAATCTTTATCTGGCGGGAGATTACATAAGAAACGCCATCGATCTGGCATGCATGGAGGGTGCAGTCTCCGCAGCTTTGGAGGCTGCGGCTCAAATCCTCAGCGATCACGGAGGGACCGAAACTCTTCCCGTTGTACAGGTCCCCCCGGAGTGGCCGCGGGCATTTTTGGTGTTCGTCCGTATCGTACTGATCCCCATCGTGGCGGTGGCGCGGGTGATTGCATGGCTCGAAGAAATATTC
>Ga0065707_10083068_pt1 | contig 10619 bp, 9 predicted proteins | sample SwiRhicommuniRL3_FD_59094 | JGI IMG/M metagenome (GOLD analysis project Ga0065707, IMG submission 59094) | Switchgrass rhizosphere bacterial communities from Rose Lake, Michigan, USA - RL3 v2 (version 2) | ecosystem: Host-associated > Plants > Roots > Rhizosphere > Soil | place: East Lansing, MI... | reverse complement strand
CTCATACAACATCACACCCGTCGCCACCGACACATTCAAACTCTCCACCACGCCTTGCATGGGGATGCTCAACAACGCATCGCAATTCTCTTTGGTGAGACGACGCATGCCGCTGCCTTCTGCGCCCATGACTACTGCCAATGGACCCGTGAGTTTGGCTTGATGCAATGGCATGTCGGCTTCATCGTCGGTGCCGACGATCCACAGGCCACGTTCTTTCAACCAACGCAGTGTGCGGGCGAGATTCGTCACTTGAATCAACGGCACGGTTTCCGCGGCACCGGCTGCGACCTTGCGCACTACTGGCGATAAACCCGCCGCACGATCGCGCGGCACGATCACCGCGTGCACGCCGGCGGCATCGGCGGTACGCAGACAGGCGCCGAGATTGTGTGGATCGGTCACGCCGTCCAGCACTAATACAAACGGTGACGCGCCGGCCTTGTCGAGAATCTCATCGAGCGCACCTTCACCAAGATTGTCGACCTTCAACAACTTGGCGATCACGCCTTGATGACGTTCGCCATTGGCCAACTGGTCGAGTTCCGGCGCGCCGCGGAACTCCACTTTTACTTGTTGTTCGCGCGCCAGCTTCAACACTTCGTTCATGCGCGCATCTTCGCGACCGCGCACGATCAACAATTGAGCGATCTTGTCGGCATGCCGTTGCAACAGCGTGCGCACGGCATGCAGCCCGAATGCCAGTGACGCTTCGCTCATCGATCTCTCCGACGACGAAACGGGTTGCGACTCTGATTAGAATTGTGATTGGGATTGTGCTGATTCTTCTGACCAAACTGTTTACCGCGCGGCTGGAATGATTGAATCGCTGAACCGCCGCGCGCCTCCACCAATTCGAAATCGATCTTGCGTTCGTCAATCACCACGTTCACCAATCTCACCTTCAGATGATCGCCCAGCCTGAAGACGCGACCGCTACGTTCGCCCACCAGGCGATAACCCGATTTGTCACGACTGAAATAATCCGAACCTAAGCCGCTGACGTGAATCAAGCCATCAATCTGCATACCTTTAACACTGACAAACAAGCCGAACTCCACCACGCCAGTGACAATGGTGTCGAACTCCTCACCGATGCGGTTCTGCATGAACTCACACTTGAGCCAGGCCATGGCATCACGAGTTGCTTCATCGGCACGACGTTCCAGTTGCGAACATTGCTGACCCAGCATGTCCATGTTGGCCATGGCTTCGGGCCAGTCTGCAGAGGTGCCGCCTTGCAACACGTGACGAATACCGCGATGCACCAGCAGGTCGGGATAACGACGAATCGGCGACGTGAAGTGCGCATACTCCGCCAACGCCAAACCAAAGTGACCGATGTTCTCCGGTTGATACACTGCCTGCGGCATGGAACGCACTACCACGGTTTCGATCAAGCGCGCCTCTTCGCTTTCATGCACGCGCTTCAATACTTCGCTTAAATCCTGCGGGGTGATCGCTCGCTCCTGCGGCAGGCTGATGGCAAAGCCACGCAGAAATTCACGCAGTTTTTCCAGCCGATCTTCTTCCGGCGCACCGTGTACGCGATACAACGTGGGAATTTTGTGCTTCTTGAGAAACTTCGCCGCCTGCACGTTGGCGGAGATCATGCACTCTTCGATCAAGCGATGCGCATCGTTACGCGATGATTCAACGAAGGTCGCAACTTTGCCGTTCTCATCGAAGCGAGCCTTGATTTCGGGGGAATCAAATTCCAGTGCGTGACGTTCAACGCGCGCAATAAACAACGCCTTGAATACCGCGTGAAGATTCTGCAATGGCTCAGCCACCGAGCGCGCCTTGTCAGTGTTCAATGCATTCGGATTGGCAAGAAACGCGGCCACTTCGGTGTAAGTCAGGCGCGCTGCAGATTTCATCACGCCTTCGTGAAATTCCGCACGTGTGATCTTGCCCGCCTGCGAGACGCGCATATCGCACACCATGCACAGACGATCCACATTCGGGTTTAACGAACACAAACCATTCGACAAGGCTTCGGGCAACATCGGAATCACGCGATTGGGAAAGTACACCGACGTACCACGCTGCAAGGCTTCGGCGTCCAGTGCGCTGCCCAGCGCAACGTAGTGACCAACATCGGCGATCGCTACCAGCAAACGCCAGCCGCCACGCGCTTTTTCGCAATACACCGCATCGTCGAAGTCACGCGCATCTTCGCCATCGATGGTGACCAACGGCAGCTCGCGCAAATCAAGACGATTGCGCTTCGCGGCAGCCTTGACCGTCTCGCCAAACTTTTTGGCTTCAGCCAGTACTTCAGGCGGAAACTCATTTGGCAAACCATGCGCGTGAATGGCAATGTCCGTTTCCATACCCGGAGCGCCATGATCGCCCAGCACGCGCGTCACATGACCCACGGGCTGCGCATTGCGTCCTGGCTGTTCGATCAGCCGCACCAATACGACCTGTCCCGATTGCGCACCATGCAACTGCTGCGCAGGCACGATGATGCGATGACTGATACGCACATTGTCCGGCACCACAAAGTAAGTGCCAAAGTCGGCGTATAAACGACCCACAACCTCCTTGGTGCCGCGCTCCAGCACATCAACAATAGTGCCCTCGGGGCGACCGCGACGATCGTGACCGGTAATGCGCACCGACACGCGATCGCCATGCATCACCTGCTGCATCTGCCGATGCGCAAGAAACACCGGATCGCTGCGATCATCGGGATACACAAAGCCATGACCATCGCGATGACCACCGACCTTGCCCACCACTAAACCAATGCGTTCACGCAAACAATATTCATCGCGGCGATTGCGCACCACTTCGCCACTGCGTTCCAGTTCCGCCAGTTCGCGCTGCAGTTTCCCTACTGCCGCCTTGCCAGAGCGCCTGCCGGTGGCAAGCAGTTGCTCCAGCGTCATCGGCTGACCTGCTGCACGCAAGCGCGCCAGCAACTCAGACTCACCTTGCACCGGGTCTGCAATCACCGGCGCGGTCGCACGCTTGTGCAGCGGCGCGCTGCGCGTGGTTTTTGCGGGGGTGATCTCGGCTTTATTGCGAGATCGCGTCTTGCTACGTTTCATAAGGTCAATTCACTGTGCGTCAACACCGGACAACGTCATCTGGCGGGATGCCAAGCGTCGCAAGTGTTTGTTTCATCCCGCACTTTGCCACGTTCGCAAACGCATTGACACTCGCAAATTGCGCCGGTAGAGTTGCGCGCCTTGTGCAGGCCAGCCCTGCCAAGTCCAACGTCAATGTGCCCAGATGGCGGAACTGGTAGACGCGCTAGTTTCAGGTATTAGTGGAGCAATCCGTGGAGGTTCGAGTCCTCTTCTGGGCACCAGTTGGTCATCCGGAGCCGTCCGTTCAGGACGGCGTCCTTTCTAAAATCCCTTAGTTTCTCGGTAAATTCGTCCATTGCTGATTGGTGCTTGCCATTGACAGCCCAATATGGCCGGGGGCCGCGCGCAGGGTCTGGACGGCGAGAACGGTGTGCCACGCTCCACCGATCAGCAATCCCGCCCTCTTCTTCTTTTCTGATTCCGTTGCTTGCGTTGCTTTGGACTAAGAAGCCTCACGCGCATCGCTCAATACATTCAGCACAGCCACCAAAAAAAATGCGCCGAGCGCGAGAAGCGCCCGGCGCTACTGGGTCATAGCAACCCAGCTTCAGCAAACGAATACATCGTTTCACCCACAATCAGATGATCCAGCAAGCGAACGTCGACCACCGCTAATGCTTCCTTCAATCGCAGCGTGATCAGCTCATCTGCGTGACTGGGTTGTGAGTGACCACTGGGATAGTTGTGAAACGCGATACAGGCTGCCGCACTATGATGGATGACGGACTTGACCACTTCGCGGGGATGCACTGAGGCGCCATCAATCGTGCCGCGAAATAAATCTTCCACCGCAATCAAATGATGACGATTGTCCAAATACATCAAGCCAAACACTTCGTACTCTAATGCCCCGACATGCAGGGTCAGGTATTCACGCGTACGTTGTGGACAGGTCAGCACCGGTGAACCCGAGCGATATCGGCGGGTAATCAAGCCTTGCGCACTGGCGATGACATCGCGCGCCTCGCCAGGATGGCGATGTGTCGGGAGACGAAGAATAAATGGCTATCCGCAGGCCTACGCATGCCAGTGGAGCGCTTAACGATCCAATTGCAAATATACCAATACGGTATATAATGTCGGCCATGCACATCATTGCCAAGCCTGCCTTGGTCGCTTTTTGGAAGAAGCACCCGGATGCAGAATCTCCGTTATTGGCTTGGTATCGGATCATCAGCACCCAAGTGTTCACTGACTTTAATGATCTGTGCGCAACATTTGCCAGCGCCGACTATGTGAGCGGGCTGACCGTTTTTAATATTGGTGGTAACAAGTATCGATTGATCGCGGCCATCCATTACAACCGGCGCAAGGTGTATATCCGACACGTGCTTACTCACGCGGAATACGATCGTGACGGCTGGAAGCAGCGCAAGAGGAAATAATCATGACGCATGCACTTAAAACCACACCCGAACCCCGCGCCATTCTCCGCGCCTGGCTGCCGTTCAAGAAGCTGGTCGGCGTCACCGCCGTGCGTACCAAGGCGGACTACGCACGCGCCACGGCAACTATTAACGTGCTGCTTGACGAAGTCGGTGATGACGAGACCCATCCGCTGGCCGAAGTGCTGGATTACTTGGCCGGTCAAGTGAAGACCTACGAGGATAAGCACGTTCTCATTCCAGAGGCGGAGCCACGCGAAGTATTGCGCTTTCTGATGGAACAACACGGACTCAAGCAGGAGGATCTCAAAGACTGCGCACCTCAAAGTCGGGTCTCTGACATCCTCACCGGCAAACGGTCGATTAGCAAAGAACTGGCAAAGAATTTTGCGCGGCGCTTTCAGGTGCATGCTGAGGTGTTTCTGTAGCCAATAATTTGGGGGTACTGCTGGGGGTACCGAGTGGCTGTCCAACTATAGAACCACTGAAATTGCGGATGCTTGCACACCCTGCGAGTCCTCTTCTGGCACCAGTTGGTCATCCGGAGCCGTCCGTTCAGGACGGCGTCCTTTTCGTACTAACCAGCAAGTACGGTACTTCTCCAGATTACTTTACGAGCAAGCCAATTGTGCGCGGCACACGCTGTGCATAGCTGATTCGGCGCGAGGGAACGATGCGTCCCACACACTGCACTGACAAACTCATAAAACGTCAGCTAAGTGAAGGCCGCGCGCATCAACAGAAACGTACCCCAGCCACACATCGCTACGCCGATAAGTTGCCGCACGGATTTATTGGCATACAGCAAGCGCTCTGCATTAATCGCCACCGTCACCCACAACATTGCCCAGCCATTCATCACGCCAGCCACAAACAACGTTGCTGTTAAACCAGCGCAGCAACAACAGCATCGATAGCCGAGTTGCAAGCCGTGCCGCAATGCATCGCTTCTGCCGTGTGATGAAAATTGATATGGCGCCGCGTGACAACCAGCAAGCAATGCTGTTTTCCAGGAAGTGAACTGTATGGTGCCTGCAACTAACACCACGATGGCATCGAGAAAAGGAACGACGCGTGTAAGCGACGGGAGATGTACTGCCGCACTCACCAGCGACGCACCGACAGGAAAAGCAATCGCACCGAGCAATGCCCAGACGCAGAAGTAGCCTGCCGTCACGATGAGCACTGACTGCACGGTGCTTTTCACATCTGGTGCAGCACTGCAATGACAATAGCGCCACAACACTGGGGTCAACGATGGCAGCATCATTGCCACCATCATTGTCAGCCACATGGCGATGAACGATGTCGCAGCGTCGAGCCATGTCTGGCCACACATCGGCATCCAGATCGGCGACACTGCCCAACCACCGGGCCAACCACCAAGCAAGGGCAGTTCGTTCATCGCCATGCTGGTGCTGCAACGAATCGCCAGCACGGCGCTGACGCTGAACACCAATGCCGCAATGCCATAGAACAAACGTTGTGAGATACGCGCCGCTGGTTGTTGCGGCGTTTCTCTCGGGATCGATGCGCAAGCGCTGCTCATCGCAAACTACCGCACATACTCATCGCGCCGACGCCACCACATACCTTGTTCGTTGCGTCCCTTGGGCGCACGATCGAGCCATTGGTACATCCCCCACAAGCCGTCGAGGCCGCGCGCATACGTCGAATAGGTGTGATACACCACGCCATCCTCCAGCACGAAGGTGCTCATGCCCGGGCGATCGCGCTGAAATGCAGGCACATCGACGCCACAGCCTCGTGCAGTGTCTTTGACCATCTGCGGTGGATCTTGCCGATCGATGGGATGCGTACCGCGCGCGTAGTTGTACTCGACATCACCGCTGCGTTGCTGCTGCTCGGTAATCGATACATTGAAATCGAAATTGAAATCACCGTCGGCTGACGATGCCCAAGGAAACATCCAACCCAATCGCTTTTTGTACGCCTGCAGCTTTTGTAGCGGCGCACGCGAGATCGCCATCAGCATCACATCATGATTGGCAAGGTGCATCGCCACGCCGTTGAATCCATCCGCAATGGCCGAACAGGATGGACAGCCGGCCGTGTAATCCGGCCCGAACATGAAGTGATACACCAGCAACTGCGAACGACCCTGGAATAAATCGGCTAGTGTCGCGCTGCCCGCGTCTGTATCGAAACGATAGGTTTTGTCGACACGCACCCACGGCAACGATTGCCGCATCTGCGCCAGTTCGTCGCTGCGCCGCGTGTGCTCCTTTTCCAATGCCAGCAGTTCGAGCCGTGCGTCTAGCCAGTCTTGTCTCGCGCCAATGGTATGTTTGGTCATGATGAGTCTCCTCAGGTGTTGATCGAGTGATTCGCCGCAATCGTTGGTCATGAGCTAGGCTAAGCGGCAGCACAGAAATGCTGGGAGTGACAAATGTGACGCGATTTCAGGGGAAGGCAGATCAATGGATTCATTGATCAACGCTGCCGCACAGGCGCTGGCCGTTGGCGACCCGCTCGGTGCATTGAAGCGAGTGGCGTTGCGCAACGACGCTCCAGCACTGGCGCTACGCGGCATTGCGATGGCGCAGCTCGGCGATCTCGATCGCGCCAAATCATTACTACGCAGCGCCGCGCGCGCCTTCGGCCTGAAAGAACCCGTTGCGCGAGCACGCTGCGTCATTGCTGAAGCCGAAGTCGCCCTCGCCGCGCGCGACCTCAACTGGAACGCAAAAGCATTGGCTGCCGCGCGCGCAACACTTGCCGCACAGGGCGATCACATCAATGCGGCGCACGCGCATTGTCTGCATGCCAGACGTCTGTTGTTGATCGGGCGCGTTGATGAGGCCGAACATTCGTTGGCGGTGCTCGATGGCGTGTTGCTGCCGCCCGCATTACGCACCGTGTACGAATTGATTGTCGCCGGCGTCAACCTGCGCCGCTTACACATCCAACCGGCACGCGCCGCCATTGCCCGCGCCGAACTTGCCGCAGCACAGGCGCGCATTCCTGCGTTGTCTGCTGAAGTTGCCAACGCTGCGTTCACTTTAAACACGCCCGCCGCGCGCTTGGTCATGCGTGGTGAGCAACGCCTGCTGAAGCTCGACGACATCGAAGCACTGCAACGTTCCACTGTGCTCACGGCTGACGCCTGTCGTTATGCGATGCGTCAAGCAAACACAGAGATCTCGCTCGCCACACGCCCCGTGCTGTTTACATTGGCGCGTGCATTGTTTGAGGCGTGGCCGAGTGATGTTGCTCGCGATGCGCTGATCGCGCATGCGTTCCGTCTGAAACTTGCCGATGAATCACATCGCGCTCGCCTGCGTGTAGAAATGGGACGACTGCGCAAGCTGCTGCAACCGTTGGCCGATGTTCACGCGACGAAGTCCGGCTTTATGTTGTCGCCGCATCACGCTCGTGAAGTTGCCGTGCTGACGTTGATCGCCGAAGACGAACACGCTGCCGTGCTTGCGTTGTTGGCCGATGGACAAGCCTGGTCCAGTTCGGCATTGGCATTGGCGCTGGACACCAGTCAACGCTCCGTGCAACGCGCACTTGATTCGCTGGCCACTGCAAACAAAGTGCAATCATTCGGGCGCGGCCGAGCACGCCGCTGGTTAACGCCGCCCACACCGGGATTCACGACGAGCTTGTTACTCCCACCGGTGCTGCCGATTGGGTAAGGTTGTTTCCGTCCGTTGCACATGCTTCGATTCTTGTAGGTCGGGTTTAACTGTCTTCAGCGTTACCCGACAGCGATGCCGAATGTCGGGTTAAAACCCGACCTACAGATCTCCTACGTTGAATGTGCTATCCATAACTCACGATCAGAGAAACGCAGACATGAAACACTCCAAAGCCGAAGTCATCCGCGAATACGGTCCCTTCCCCGGCATCAGCAAAGTTGCTGGCGTCAGCTATGACGGCAAGCGAGGCTGGTTTGCATCGGATGACAAGTTGAATGCATTTGATCTCGACAGCGGCAAAGTCGTGCGTTCGATTGATGTTGCGGCGAATGCCGGCACTGCCTTCGATGGCACGCATCTCTATCAAATCGCCGAGAAGCACATTCAAAAGATCGACCCCAAAACCGGCAAGGTGCTCGCAACCATTCCGTCACCGGGCAATGGCGGTGATTCAGGCATGGCATGGGCTGAAGGTTCGCTGTGGGTGGGTCAACATCGCGAACGAAAGATTCATCAAATCGATCCCAGCACCGGCAAGATACTGCGCACCATTGAATCGAATCGCTTCGTCACCGGCGTGACCTGGGTGGATGGCGAACTATGGCATGCCACTTGGGAAGGAGAGGCAAGCGAGCTAAGACACATCGATCCACAAACCGGCGCGGTGCTGCAAAGCCTGGAAATGCCGAGCGGCATGAATATATCGGGATTGGAATCTGACGGCGCCGATCGTTTTTTGTGTGGCGGTGGTGGCAGCGGCAAGATCAGAGCAGTGCGACGACCGAAGTAAGGCGGCACATGTAATCCAACGACAGCTCAACTTTGTCATTGCAATTGAAAGGAGAACTCCATTTGGGATGCTCGTGAAGTTTTCGACGTTAAGAAGATTTCTCCCTTCGGTCGAAATGACAGACACGCGAATCATGCGGCCAATATAGCAACACCCCAAACAACATAAGCCACACCCAAGGACATCACCGTCCAGCGGCTCCATTGTCTAAAGGAGGCATCGGTTAATCGTTCAAGCACTTTGCGTGACAGCGATGTGCCGATGAATGATAGCGTAACGAGCATGGCGACGAGTGCCGGGCTGATTGGGTTGCGTTGCAAGGACACCACACTGCCGAAGTAAAAAATCTTGGTGAGGTGGCTGAGTGTCTGCGTCATTGCCTTGGTGGCAACGACATTGTGGCGCGCCATCTTCGAGCGCACGAAAAACACATCGAGTATCGGCCCGGCGATACCGGCAGTGAGTGAGATCACGTTACAGATCAAACCGCAAATGAAGGAATGCCCGCGTCGTTCGACATTCAAATGCAGGCGTTCGGGCAATGCTAAGGCCACGAAGGGCAGCACGCCCATGGCGATGAGTGCCACGCCTTTATTCACAATCAGTCGTAGTGCAATGAATATCGCCAGCGCGATCACCAATCCAGCAAGATAACCGCGTATGACGCGCCAATCGATTTCACGCCGCAGCATCAGTGCACGCCAGCCGTTGGCAGATAACTGACACACACCATGCATCAACATCGCGACACGCAGCGGCAACAGTGCTAGCAGCACGCCCATCAAGATCATGCCACCGGCCATGCCGAGAATGCCGGAGATGAAGGAAGTGGTCAGCGAAGCCGCAGCGATGATGATCAGCGTGATGGCAGAGAACATGTAACGCAGCTAGTTTGGATATCGCGCAAATTAGAACTGATTCGCTCGACAAAGCCAATGCATAAGCAACCACCGGCGATCAGTTCGGCGTTGCCGGAGCCTGGAGCAAAGATGCAGGTGAGCTGGACATTTGCCGCTTCAGAAGCAATTCATAAAGTAGCGAACCTATTTATAGCCGGGACATTTTGACCTCGCTTAGTAACGAATTCGGGAAGTTTATTCACGATCGGGGTAATTAAAGCGTCGGTCACTGAGCGAAGTCGAAGTGTCTTATTCATCAGTAATTTCAACCTTACCCAGGAACCTCGCCATGAATGCTCAAACTCTCGACGTGATATCCACTATCAACACCAACACCACTCGCTACGCTCGCTGCGTCACTCAATCGAAGAAGGTCGAATGGCAGATCGACCGTGATCTGTTGCGCGGCCGCGGCTTTGACTTTTCTCGTAAATTTCTGCCCGATGGGCTGACAAAAATAGATCGCCTGCAGTTTTTGTCTGCGGCAGAAGCATGCCTGCTAAGCCAGGTTCAGGGCAGAACTTATGCGTATCTGTTTGGTTTGGTCGAACGCTTCATCAGCGCCAAGATGCTTGAACGAGGCCAAGCACATGCATTCGGCGATCAGTTCGCATTCGAAGGTCTGGTGCGCTTTTCCAGTGAAGAAATCAAGCATCAGGAGCTGTTCCGTCGCATGGAAGAAATGATTGCGCCGAACATGCCCGCTGGATATAAAAAAGTAGCCGACCCCAACGACGTTGCACGCGCCGTGCTTGCTGCCAGCACTTGGTCAGTCCTGG
>Ga0065707_10083071_pt1 | contig 10620 bp, 4 predicted proteins | sample SwiRhicommuniRL3_FD_59094 | JGI IMG/M metagenome (GOLD analysis project Ga0065707, IMG submission 59094) | Switchgrass rhizosphere bacterial communities from Rose Lake, Michigan, USA - RL3 v2 (version 2) | ecosystem: Host-associated > Plants > Roots > Rhizosphere > Soil | place: East Lansing, MI... | reverse complement strand
GAGAGTATTATGAACCGGATCGTTTAATAGGGACCATGGATTGACCCCGTAAGAAGTCCTAAAATTCAATTATTCAATAAAAGAACTATTTGCCTCACAGGATTATGCTGGCTATAGTGATAGGAGTCCAAGGGCCTAATTTATTTCGACAATGGCACGATTATCGTTGAGAGCTGAATTGGTTTGGCCAATTCCCTACTGATATTGGAAATACAGTACTTTAGTCTACGTTAGCCTTTGTACCTAATCTTCGATTATAGCACTTCAACATTGGGCTTGCTGATTAAATCTTGATAGCCCCCAGAAGGCCCATACAGTAGAAAATCGAGTTGAAAGGTTTATGTGCATTTTGAGCACAGTCTATCAAGTCTTTGAGTTCAGTCCATCAAGTCTTGAGCGGTCAGTATTTTACATTATGCTTTCTAAATGTAGCTCGAAATGTTGACTGAGGTAATCGGAATTTGTGAAGGGTTTAAACTTTAAAAACTTATATACTGTTATTTTAGGTAGAGCAGGTAGTTTTCGAAACAATCAAATTGTCCTCTTTTGGAGCCAAGACCTTTGATGGAGGCAGTTGATGTCGCCAGTGATGTCGCACGAATGTCGCACGAATGTCGTCGCACTGAAAAATCAACATCTCAAAATAACATTTCTCTACTAAAATTAACCAGTACACAATTAGAAGCAGGAGTTTGTGGGCTACCTTGGATTTTAAAATTATAAGTTAGCAACCATGAATGGCAACTTGGGCATGAATGTAGTTAATATGGGCATGAACATGAATATGGGAGGCCTTAACAGTAACCCACAAGCAATGGCTGCACTAATGCAAAGCCAGGGACAGGCCCTGGGACAACCGATGGGTCAATCACTGGTGCAAGGACACAATCAAGGACAACAGGGCCAAGGACAGGGATTTCAAGGACAAGGATTTCAAGGACAAGGATTTCAAGCACAGAGTCAGTCACAAGGGCTGGGTCCACAACTTCCTGGCCAGGGCCAGCAGCTTCAGGGAGCTCCGCAAGGACAAGTTCCTGGAGGTCCTGGAGGTCCCGGTGGTCCTGTTCCTCCTGGAATTTTTAATCAGAACCCAGGAATGCAATACGGTATAAATCCTAATGGCATGAATGGAATTCCTCAATTAAATCATCAGCAATTATTTGCACAACAGCACCAGATGCAACAGGCAGCAGCTCAACAAGCGGCAGTAGCACAACATCAACAAGGAAGACCGGGAATTCAAAGAGGTGTAGTCATGGTCAATTCTGCTCCTGGAAACGCTTCTCTTGGGAAGACCCAGTATAATCCCAATATGATGGGACCAAACTCTGCACCAAATTCTGGGACGCTTCCTTCTAAGTCAGAAGGTACTTCACAGGACCATACACCCCAAATGTCAAGTCAACCACAACCGTCTTTTAATGGACAACCACAGCAACAATTCGTGCAGATCAAACAGCCTCCGAATAATAAGTTGAATGGATCAGGTAATATACTGAACACTGTCACACCAGTGATGCCACAGCAACCGACTCCTCAAAGCCAACCAAGGGCTGGTCCTAATTCTCAACATGGAAATATTCTGGGTCTCCCTGGTCCACAAGGACAACCAGCCCCTCAGCTGGCACCTCAAGCTCAACAGGGCCAGCGTAAATCTATACAGGGTCAGGTGGTATCTCCATTGCAAAAACAACCTTTGATAGGTGCAAATGGAAATGTTCAGATGATCAAGTCTCAAGAACAAATGCAACTTCAGAATGAATTGAACGCAAGAATATTCAAACGGAACATGGGAAACTCAGCTGTTGTGAGAGTCCTTGATATGATAGAGCAAGCCTCAAACGATTCAAGGGAGTTGTTGTCTACTTTAGAGTACTGGCACCGAATTGCAGCTGCATTCTTTGTGCCCTCAGCAATACTAAGATTTACAACAGCACCAACTTCGCCTTCAACTAATTTCTCTGACATTATAGACAACAGTCCTAAGAACCCCAGCAACAATGGCCTCAACGACAACAACGGATCTGAACCAAAAATTAATCCCCAGTGTCCTCTTTTTGGAATGGAGAGCCTTTCAAATGGACAATCTCAGCAATTCGAGTTAAACACCGATACAGCCCCGCGGTTCTTCGTGGCCAACATCGTCACCGGTAATGTCGCCAGTTTCAATATTACCTTACCAGGGATAAAGTTTCAAGTGATGAATAACGGATCAGTATTCCTTGTTTCTCGACTTAATATGCGCTACATATATACCGATGGGTCAGTTTCCGATGTATCAGGAAACTTAAAAATTTTGATGAACCGTGAGTTGCGTATTGAGTGGATCGACTGTCACTGTCTCAATTACCAGGGATCCTTAAGCTTTGGAGGATTGGATGCGAAATTGAAAGCATTTATCCTGACCAACCTGGCACAAGGCAACTTGAAGGATCTCTTTGGGCAGCTTTATGACTCTTCGCTTGCCATTGCAAACACTGCTACTAGCGGGATACACGATAGCGCTATGCGCATCATGAAAGTAGGGGACGCCATGGGCCAGTTGCGAGCTCTCATGGGGTTCACCATGGTCAACCAAATCAATTCACCCATTAGTGCTATGGAACTTTTCATGTCTGCAAATAATAGCCAACAAGCAGCAGCTTTGGCTGCACATCAGGCACAGCTTGCAGCAGCACAATCTCAAAGCCATCCAATATTGATAAATCAACAGGGAAAAAACAGTGCCGGCTCACCATCCCCAGACGATGACTCCAAGAATACCGTGAAAAAGAGACGAATGAGCAATGCCGTTAATAGTTCAGCTGGCAGTCCCATGGGAATAGAACCCAAACGGAGGAAATAAAATTTAGATGGCGAAAGAGAGGGTAACAATACTTTTCTAGACATTACAAGTTTCAAGCAGGATCTATTGCTTGAAGCTCACAAAGTTCAAACTGACATTTTGTCTCATTCCAAACAATAATCCTTAAGAGATAAGATTTTTAGCTTTTCGGCTTGTAGCATTTTCACGGTGTAACTAAAACCTCAAAGTTCATTGTTATTTAGACAGGTCTATTGAAGAAACATCGACCTAAGGTTTACACCTATTACATATGCTTTAAATACTACATTCTAAACGCATCCACATCTTCAGCCTTTATAGCGAACCGGTAGAGCAGAAAAACTAAAACTTTAGCAACATATGTATAACGAGATGAAATGAATCTAGAGTCTGATGTTCCACTAGCGAAGTTTAGATCGAAGATCACGCTTCCATTATCTGAAGCCATTCGTCCTACCAGTCTAGATGAGTACATTGGCCAAACCCACTTGATAAACTCCACCAATGGGGCCATCACCAATTTCATGAGATTGGGTTACTTACCTTCAATGATTCTCTCCGGACCACCAGGGGTAGGCAAGACTACAATCGCGTCATTAATATCTAGGGAGTGTGGTTATGTATTTGTTGAACTATCTGCTACAGATGGAACCGTGGCAGATTTGAAGGCACTTCAAAACACCATAGATACTGAAAACTCTAAGCGATTAAAAATGGATATTTCTAATGGAAGATTGGTTTCAGGAATTTCCAGATCAGAATCAGACGTGACGAAACCATATTATGACTCAAACGGACACCGACTGGCGAAGAAACGACACTCGGGGCCAAATACGACCAAAAATAGTGAAACCAAGAGGCATTGTGAAATTTTGAAGGTGGTTGTGTTTATTGACGAGATACATCGATTCTCCAAAACTCAGCAGGATTTTCTTCTTCCATATATCGAAGGGGGAAATTTCACGTTTATCGGAGCTACAACAGTGGATCCTCAAAAGAGAATACGACGTGCTATCTTATCACGATGTCAGGTTTTTAAGCTTCAGCTGTTAACTGAACCAGAAGTATCACAAGTCTTGGGCCGGGCTATTCTATTTGAGAACATCCGAAGAAGAATCCTTCATGGACTAAAATTCATCCATTACGACGATGCATGCATAACATTAATATCTAAGAGAGCTAATGGAGATACAAGGGCCGGGATTAACTTGATTGAATTGATCAGCACACAGTATACCGAAGATAAGTACATATATACAGTTGGGAACATGGAACCCCACTCCCTCAAAGTTCAGGATTTACAAGAATCAATAAAGAGCTTAAAGCATAGCCAATCTGGTCTTCAAGACCTGAATAATATTCTTTTATTCAGAAAAATGTTTGATAGCTTGAACGGGGAGAACATTCAAGATGACAGAGATGAAGATTTGGCAGATAATCCATTGGTCCTGGATTCAAATTCCCAAACGTCTATAAAGCACAAACTTAATAGGTCCAAGTCCAAAAGCAATGGAGAGATTCCAGCTCCTCTTGAGCTCGCTGCCGAAGAATTTTCCTCCATAGACGATAAGAACAACGATAGGCAACATTTTGATTATCTTGAGATATTCAAATCCGAACCTCTTGATCCATCTGACCCCAACATACAATATCTACAACAAATGCAAGTATCCGATGATAGTGATATCGAGTACGGGAGTATTTATAGCGATGATGATTTGGAACCGCTTGATTTGTCTACCGTCGAACCTGATACCTACTTCAAGATTCTGGCAGTTTTTTATCTCAACCTTCTATTGAAAAGAGGTGAAGCACCATTTTTCATAGGGAAACAATTGCTTCTATACATTGTTTCGAATATAAATAATACATCACTTTCTTTGAGAACCGCGTTGGGTTTCTTGAAATCTTTGAAACACGCCAATGTTGATCAAGAAAGAGTCCTCTCCAATCTCATCGAATGGATAATTCAACAACCCAAACTTGAAATTTCGGAGCTGAATGATATAGCTCAACAAATCAAATTGATGAAATCCTACTTTGACAGTATCAATAGTCATGTGTACTTTCTGGAACCAAGCTTAGACAATCTAGATGTCGATTTTGACCTCAAATCAATTGCTGAATTGTTGAATGCAAAATTACCAGACTTACTTGAGAAAGATCAGAACCCAGAGTTTATAGTCCGGCTAATTAGCGATTTTGAAGGAGACGATATTAATATTGGTGACAAGTCGTTGCTAGAGTAACACAACAATGGGAGGCAATCTAATGTGTTTTGATTTATTATCGACAAGTAGGAAAGCAATTTGAAATTGCTTTGATGGTATTGGAGCATCTGTAATTTCAGAATGACTGACTAGTTTTATACTCTTTAGGTTCAGTGTAAGTAAGGATCATAACAACTGGGAGAAGTTTTAAGTTCCTAAATACCTCGTTAATATATTTGTAAGTTAGTTATAGAAGAAAGTATATTCTTTAAACTCCAAATCCAGAATGAAGTTGACATAGTCTGCATCAATCGTTGGTACTAAATTCATTTGACTATTCAAATCCCTTAGTAATTTTTTGACCACTAATTCTTCTTTATAGTTCCTGGTGAGTTGTTTTTATTTATGTATTTTGGTTGCAAAAGTGAGCGCTACGTTTCCACATTTATTCACCATGACACAACTACAGTTCAAAGTAAAATCTTCAGAAAAAGAGACTAATCGTATTAAACGTACCGAAGCAAAGTTTCTAGCATTTCTCCATTTCAATTTGATATTTGTGGCTAGAATTATCTCGAATGGCCTTGTAGTCACAATTATTGTCCTATTCAAAGCACGAAACGTTGCCACCAGGATCCAGAAATATACTTTACGCGCCGTCCTTTGTGCACTAGAAACCGTGATATATTTGAATCTTATTGGTCTTAAAGTATTACATCGGTTGAGCGTTAGTACGACAGATATCCACGAAGCCTACTGGTCAGGACATGAAATTTCCATATCTCAATTGCGGGATACGCATCAAGAGCTCATTGGTGTGACAGGGGTAAATGGTAGTCTTCATCAAGATACTAATGAAGTTCTCATGATGACAGAAGTCACTGAAAATGTCGAGGAGGGTGATATCGAAGACCAGAAAGAAGTTGAACCAAGCGACGATCGACTTGACGACATTACAAGAGTTAAACAACCAGCAACGGCCACGGATAAAATATCAGTCCATGAAGATACTACTTATGAAACCAATCTGATCAGCTCCAAGGAAGCCTGGCAAAACTATTTCCATCTTAAGAAAAAGGCAGACGATGAAAGTGCGCCGTATAAAAGGGTACACAAATCACTCTTCAAAAACGGGTTTGGGTTTAATAAATCCTCACAGGATATAGTTAAATAAACTAAAGAGCATAAACAACAGAAAGATTAGAAACGAAGAAGAACCAGAAATAGGTCAAAACTATATTACAGATAAGTTTTTATTATGCAATAAAATGAACAAAAGATGCTAGAAAACGAGGAAACTAACTATGCAGATTCTAAATTTACTTAGACATGTCTCTAATCTATTCAGTTGTTTCTGCTTCTTCATTATCGTTAGCATCATCATCGTCACCAAGAGCAGCAAATCTATTGATGTGGGTAGATTCTGATCTCTTTGATGTTTCTCTTTGAAGACCAGCATCAGATGTAGCACTAGAATTAGATCCATTGAATTGTTGTCTAGCAGTAGCAAAAGATGGTGACTTTTTCATACCACCAAATGAATTATTGGATGAGTTGTTATTATTGTTCCACGAAGAGTTGGCCCTTGAAGAGTTTGATCTACTTTCGTTATGTCTTCTTTGCTTCTTTTCATTGCTTGCCTTCTGATCTTCCATTCTCTTAATTTCAGCATCTCTATGAATCTCTTCAATAGTCTTTGGACCAGCATCGGCCTTTTCTGATACCCACTTGCTTCTTCTTAAATCTTGCAAGTCCATCAACATAAACATGATTCTGGATGACAATTTGCAGTTATCTAAAATCTTTTGTGTGTTTTCAAACACAATCTTCAAAATAGTCTTCTTTCTTTCATCGGAATCCAATTTAGGACCAACCGTCTTAACCAATTGGACCAAGTTTTCTAAAATATCATCTGAAGGATCAACAACGTTCTTACATTGATCTCTCAAACAGACGTAGATAACTTGGTCGTTCAACATACCCAAGTTGTACAAGTGACCAATGAATTTAACCAACCCAAGACCTCTTCTTTTAGCAGCAGCCTGGGAATAGTAATCATCAGACATCATTTCAGGTTCTATTGGAGAACCATCTTCATTAGTTGGCAATTTGTCAGACCAACCCTTTTCATATTCAGTTTGACAAGTAGTTAATAAAAGTCTTCTGGTCAATGCACCTCCAGAAGGATGCAGACCATCCTTAAGGGTTATAGTTTCATCTGTTACTTCTTGTGGAATGTTGGTACATAACTTAGCACAGAATTTGGCGTACATCTCAGACCAGTATGGTTCATCACAAGCCTTAGCAAAAGTCAACGATATTATTTGCCTTACGGTCTTGGAATCCTTTTCCCATTTGGATTGCGAAGCAATTTGTAATACTTCATCTGTAATTTCAGTGAACATTTCCAATGTTAATTTATTCAACAAGGACTTAACCTTTCTTTCAATATCTGCTTCTTCCAATATGACAGAACCATCTTCTGCATATTTAACTTCAGCAGCAACAGTTCTGGATCTTGGTACCCATCTGTTTGCTGATACTTCCAATGGTTTGACATCCTCAGCTGGTTTGTCATCGTCCTTTTGACCATATTCTCTACCACCTCTCTTAGATTGGTTTCCCTTTCTGACAGACTTGTCTCTGGATGAGCCACCACCTCTTCTCTTGGACCCACCTTTCGAGTTCTGTCTTGTGTCGTTGAATTGTGGACCTCTTCCTGGCATTTGGTTGCCGTATCTACCAGACATTTGGTTTCCAAACTTACTCATTGATCTATTTTGAGATCCGGCACCACCCTTCTTACCAAAGTTAGGATTGATATCAACCTTTTCCAATTGACTCTTGAATTCGGCATCCATAGGGAATTGAACAACACTACGGAATTGAATCAAAAATTGTGGGTCGTATCTGTATTTCTTTCCTTCCAATTTCTTGGTAGCATCGACTCCAACAATATTTTCAGGATATGTAACCGAGAATGGATCTTCGATTGAGGTAGATTCCTTAAGTCTATCAAGGAATTTGGAAATAGTGAAGCCTGATTCTGGTTCCTCTTCTTCTTCATCTTCTTCCGGCTTTTCAACTTCTTCCTCTTTGTCCTTAGTTTCAGCATCAGTGACGGCATCATCTTGGGTAGTTTCTGTTGTTTCTTTAACAGATTCAGCCTCAGCTTCAGGTTCGACAGATGCAATCTTTTCTTGTACTTCTGGTTGAGAGTCCTCAACAACAGGTTCATTGATTTTTTCATCGCTAGACACCACTGATTGCTCAGATTCTTCGACTTCCTTTGACTCAACCTCTGAAGTTTCAACATTTGGAGCTTCGACATCCGTAGTTTCAACCTTTGGAGTTTCAACCTGAGTTTCAGCCTTTGGAGTTTCAACCTCTGGAGTTTCAGCCTTTGGAGTTTCAGCCTTTGGAGTTTCAGCCTTTGGAGTTTCAGCCTTTGGAGTTTCAGCCTTTGGAGTTTCAGCCTTTGGAGTTTCAGCCTTTGGAGTTTCAACCTTTGGAGTTTCAGCCTCTGGAGTTTCGGCCTTTGGAGCCTCAACCTTTGGAGTTTCAACCTTTGGTGCCTCAACCTTTGGAGCCTCAACCTTTGGAGCCTCAACCTTTGGAGCCTCAACCTTTGGAGCCTCAACCTTTGGAGCCTCAACCTTTGGCTCAACAATTTCGGCCTTTTCTTCTTTCTTTTCTTCAACCTTTGGTTGGGTGGATGCAGGTGGGGCAGATTTAGCATCAGCTGCTCTCTTTGCAGCTTCTGCTCTTTCTCTGATTTTTCTCTTGAACTCTTCAGCAGCTGAATTAGCTGGAGGAGCTTGGACTGGAATGGCTGCTGGAACAGTTGGAGATGGTGTTACATGAGCAGGTGAAGCTTGAGCAGGGGAAATAGGAGAGGCCACTGGGATAACAGGAATTGTCGCTTGGGAAGCTACTGGAGATGAGTATGCAGAAACTCCAGGAGAGGAACTTGCTGTTGATTGAGTGCCTTGAACATTCTGTTTTTTCTTCTCAAGGTCAACCACCTTTCCATCTTTAGTTGTAAGTTTTACCTTTGTTCCCCCTGGAATTGGAGCGTATGCTTGAGGTTGAACACCATATGGCATTTGCATGTTTGGCATAACCTGGTAACCACCATAAGGGATAAATCCGTAAGGGTTATAAACAGGAGGATAAGCATTGTAGTTATAATTTGGCTGGTTGTTCAACTTTTGATTATAAGGTTTTCTATTAGATGGTGATGAGTTAGCATTTGGAGCGGTGGAGGAATTGTAATGTCTGTTGTTGTTATTGTTGTAGGGTCTACCATTGTAATTTTTGTTATTGTTGGTGGTATTGTAATGTTTGTTGTATTGCCCATTATAGTTATAAGGGTTAAATGTTCCTGCTGGATTTGCAGGAGTGGAAGAAGGGCTTTCACTAGCAGCACTGTCACTGGTAGCGGCAGCGCCAGTGGCGTCAACGTTTGGAGTACTTGTAGGAGCAGGACTCGTAGTTCCAGCTACACCAACAGCACCGGGGTTTCCACTACCGTTTCCACTAGTAGCACTAGGGCTTCCACTGGTATTGCTACCAGCAGATTCAATAGAATTATCAGTCATAATGATTGATAATTATTAGGTTTGATGAAGAAGAAATCAATGTCTTGATTTAAAAAAAATTTTCCTGTTTTTTTCGGGCGAGTACAACGAGCAGGTAAACTGCGAAAGTTGAGATCACTATAAAAGTCCGGATGTAACGAACCACAAATACAACGGACAAGCGTAGCAAATTATAGAATTAGAGAAAATAAAGCCATGTAGACACCGTAATCCTTTGAAATATGCATTTAGTAACTTAATACTGTATTTTGAGACTCTCTTCAAAACAGTTGTGGACCGAAACCTCAACACAAAAGATCGTTAGGCTAGCTGTAAACTTGCCAGAAGAATATTCAAGACGGTTTCGAATTGATCAAAGTGTTCTACTTAAATAATATCACCCGCTAGAGGGTAATTACTGTCCAATGGCGAATAAATTGGATTAAAATATAATCGCAAGACTACAATCATTATGCTAATTACTCTGGGGAACGAAATATGTCTGCTGCTTCCATATTCGACGCTCCCATGAATTTTACAAATCATCAGAATCGCTACTTTTGACATGAGTGACTGTAGTACTAGGTGAGCTCGTGTCTTGTTTCTGAGAACTGAAAAATGAAAATATCTGAAAAATCTGATCTGAAAAATAGTGTGATTACAAAATGTTTGTTGAGGTCTATATGAGAGAAGACCGTAAGAGATCAAGAGGAAACTATTAGACCACTCATAAGAAAGTGCTCATACATTTTTTTGGAAATAAGCCCGTGAATTAGCATTAAGCAGAAGGATCAGAGCCGTTCTACAACTTAGAGTATTCCGGGGACGCGTGCATCACACGAGTGAGAAATAGTATGAGATTTACTGTTGGGTGATACTAATTACGCGTATGGAAACCCCTCTAGCAAAACTATGAGTAGTATTATAGAGAGCGATTAGGAAACTTCCAAGCTGATTAGTAGAAATTCTAAAGTAATTGCAAATCTCAGAAAGGAGTAGTTCAGTG
>Ga0065707_10000821_pt1 | contig 10622 bp, 26 predicted proteins | sample SwiRhicommuniRL3_FD_59094 | JGI IMG/M metagenome (GOLD analysis project Ga0065707, IMG submission 59094) | Switchgrass rhizosphere bacterial communities from Rose Lake, Michigan, USA - RL3 v2 (version 2) | ecosystem: Host-associated > Plants > Roots > Rhizosphere > Soil | place: East Lansing... | reverse complement strand
AGCCCATACTTCGACGAAGCGACACCAGAGAGTCTCCGCCTTACCGTTCACCAGGACCTTCCTGCGATGCCCCACATGGGGAATCTCGCTGTCGTGCCGAACCTCGAACTCCATCGCGAACTCTTGCGTCACACTTCCCCCCATTGATGCAGTGCGTGCTTCGTCGTCCCACACGCGACGTGAGCTCCTGGATGCTCTCGCGTGCGCGTGCAGAAGTAGACCCGATATGGACTTCCGTCGGGCGGAGAAGCATCGCAGCAGCGGTCGTCCTTCAAGAGCTCAGGAGAACCAAACCAGAACCAGCGCAAGAGCGGAACCTGAAGGATCCAGAGCTGCCAGCGCGTCGATGTCCACCGCGTAAGAAACCCAGCCTCGTAGTGGCAGTAGGCGCAGCTCATTCGAGCACCTCGGCCACGAGCCGGATCCGATTCCAGTTGCCGAGCTCCCGCAGCTTCAAGGGCACCAACCCCTTCTTGCTTCGCAGCAGGAGACTGCACTCGACGGGGTCCTTGGTGAGCTGGACGCAGTCGTAGAGGCCGTCGGACTTCGAAGCGAAGAACCACGGATGGCCTTCGCCGAGCACGACGCGCTTGGTATGCTTGGTCATCACCCCCTCCTCCCAGAGGTTGAGCCCGGGGAACAGACGGAAGCAGCATCACCGGGTTCGATCCCGGCAGCCCGGCTTCTAGGTCCGGGCCTTCGACCACAGAAGTAGCTGCCTCCTACGCCACCGGAACTCAGGGTCGAGTCGAGGAACGGTCGAGATCAGCAACGTGCCATTTCCTCGGTCCCGAAAGACCGATTTCGGACTCGAACCGAAGTAGCTGAGCCCTTCGCCATCGACTCACACATCCGGTCGGGCTCGGGAACCAGCAGAGACGGCGTNGCCTCTCCCCAAGAAGTAGCCGNCTCCTTCGCCACGAGCCCATAAAAGAGAACGGGGGAACCAGCGGGATCAGGATCGTTCTTGCTTATGAAGTACCTGAGTCCTTCGCCACCCGCACTCATCGGAATCCTACCGCCAGTGTTCACCCCTGCGCAACCCGCTGGCGGCCCCGAGCTTGGAAGTCTGGGAGTGTCCGCATCCCCCAGCCGCGCAGAACCCCTAACGTCGGGCCGTCGCCCGAGTTCGCGTCACCTTGCGCCGCACGAGACCCTTGGTCTTGCCCGCGCCCTTCGCCTCCGTCTTCCTCGGCTCCCCTTCGGCCGGCATCTGGATCTGGATCAGATGCTCGACGGCCTCATCCGCGCGCCGCTTCAAGACCTGGAGCGCTGCCCGGTCGTTGATGAAGGAGTCGAGCGCGAAGGTCATCTTCATGTTCGTCTTCGGATCGGGATGGATCCCGATCTTCGTAAGCGCCGTGAAGATCGGACGCCGAGCGCCCTTATCAATCTTGGCCACGTAGCTCGACCAATCCTTGACGCTCGTCACCGGCACCCGCAGGCGGGCGCCCTCCGACTTCTCGAGCTGCGCGAGGTCGCCGTCGCACCAGTTGAGGAGCACGAGACGCACGGTGTTCTTGCACGCCTTGCCCCGTCCCACGTCGGACGAGCCCCACGCATTCTGCTCGCAGCCGACGCAGGTCGGATGCTGCTTGGTCTTGAGCTCTGCCGGCGGCGCCATCGTCGCCTCGTCGTACGCCGTGTCGAGGGCGAAGCAGACCGGACCGGTCGGATTGTCCTGATCGAACTTCCCCTCGTAGTAGACGTTCTCCCGCATCGCTCCCAGCACCACGACCTGAAGCTCCTCGCCCAGCTCCTCCTGGCCCATGCGGAACTTGGCGCCCCGCGTACCGATGAAGGACCACCCCGCCGCACGAGCGGAAGCCAAGTCCTTCACAAGATAGGCGGAAAACTCCTCTTGGAGATCCGCCGGGAGTGCAATCTCGCGGCTCGTTCGAACCGCGACGGCTTTCGTCGTCTGTCCATTCGTCTTTCGCTTCATGCTCTTCACCTCTTCCCTGTAGTTATCGTTCCCGAGGTCCAAAACCAAGCTTCCAAAGCCACCAGCCCAGCCAACCCCAACGTCTGTAGGCATGGATCTCCGCGCTACAGACAGGATCGGGACAGTTCCCCATCTCGTTGAAGTTCGGGCAGATGTCCGGAGGCTTCATGCGTTCCTCTCAGGTCTTGAAAGGTCGAATCATTCGCTTGAGTCCAAACGCGTCATCCTCTGCAGGCGTCGTCGTCTCCTCCCACACAATGCCCGACCCCTTGCAGGGCTTGCACGGCCACGGGCCCTTCGCCGTCGAAGGAATCCCGTCCAAAGGCGGATGATCGGGATCCCACGTGATCTTGCCGAAGCCGAAGCAGATAGGGCAGCGGTGGGGGTAGGACATCAACCCCCCGCCGGCAGCGGCAGTCCATCCGGGAAGGTGTAACCGACGTCGGCGAGCACCTCGAGCCGCGGCTCATCGAACCAGTGGCGCTCGGGGACCTTTCCCTCCTGCAGGCTCGGAGGCTGCACCGCATAGGAGACGCAGCTCGTCAGCTCCTCACATCGAGCCGTCGCCACCCCCTCGAAGCCCGTCACTCGATCTCGCACCTTCGATCCCAGCGTGATCATCACCTTCAGTCTCCCTTGCAGTCTTCAGTTGGCCCAGTCTGACAATGGTGACAGAACGAATAGCCACACCGCACGCAGACCGGCCCATTGTGGTGCTCGTACTCCAGACCCCAGATGTCGATGCTTCCGTCTTTGTCTCGCCGCCACTCATGACCGCGATTCTTGGGCGGTCCGTACACTTCGTCGTACGCATGCAGCATCAACTGCCCCCCATCCGTAGGAGAAAGGCGCTTCGATCTGCTCCACGCCCTTCTCTATCGCACCCACGAGTGCGGCCCTTCCGGAGCCGGCCTTTGATTCCCCGGCGCGACCGGGGTTCCTATCGTCGGAGGTGGGTCTCCCTGACTAGCCGGTCGCGACACCGGCTTGGCTCTTAGCTCTTTCGACTCGTGATGTGCAGGTCGAGCACCGTCTCCGGCAGGATGCCGGGGACGTTCCCGTCCGCCTCGACGCGGTCGCGCCACGCTTGCCGGTGGATTCTCCTTTCGAAGAGGTCCGTGGCATCGTGCTCGCGCACGAACTTGTAGACTTTCTCCCAGTCCTGGACGGTCGGCACCTCGCGCGAGACCCGCGTGATGGTGGCGAGCTTGCCGCGCGCCGTCTCCGTGCGCTCCTTCGCCATCTCACCGAGGGCGTGCTCGCGCAGCGCCTTCTCCTTCGTCCGCAGGACGTCGACCTTGTCCTGCATCGCCATGCGCTCCGCGCGCAGCCGGTGCAGGGAATCCGCGATGCCGCCTAGAGTCTTCGGGTATGCCGTGGCCATCTTTCGTACCTCATTGGGTTTGGTTGTGGTCTTGCGTCTTCAGGCTGCGTTCATCGACTTGTAGATCGACTTGTAGAACGGCAGATGCGCCAGCTTGAAGCGAGATCGAGGGAACTTCTTGCGCACCTCGGTGACGATCGTCTTCGGCTTGCGCCCCTGCGCCAGCCGGGCGAAGACGAGCGCCTTGATGGTGCCCTCGCGCGGAGCCGTCTTGGGAACGTTGCGCTGTCTCTTGCTGCTCATCGAGCTTCCTTTCTCCCCTCCCAAGAGGCGGAGTCTACTAAAGTCTGGAGTCCCCGGTCAAGCAATTCCTAAGTGCTGGATCCTTCTAGGCTTTCTACCACCGCTCGAGCCAGGGCCACAGCGACGGGTAGAGCCACCGCGTTGCCCAGAAGTCGATGTTGCCCTTGCGCCGTGAAGGGCGAGTGACGGAAGAAGTCCGTCGGCAGTCCCTGCGCGCGCAGCATCTGGGCCATCGACACTCGGGTGCGTACCGAAGCATCACGCCTCGCCTGCTGGATCTCTCCCCGACGCAGCTGGTCGACGATCTTCTGACCGCCCGGAAGGAAGGAGCGCCGCGGATCTCGCCCTCGCACGCCGAACCAGAAGCGACGCAGCCGCTCCTGCTCGGCGCCGAGGTCGGCGTTGTCGAGGGTGAAGTCCGAAATCGCGTAGCCCTCGAGCTTCAAGGGCCGCGCCTTCACGATGTTCTCACGCAGGAACCAGCGCGGCTGTGCCTCGCGCACGACGCGAAGAGCTTCCTTCGACAGATCTCCGAAGCGCGTCGTCATCCCCTTGGAGCGCAGCAGGTTGGCGTAGCCGCTGAAGGATTGGCAGGGATCACCGAAGCACACTCCATCGAAGACGCCGGGCGGCGGATGAAAGCGACGGATGTCGTGCAGCGCTCCCCAGCAGACGTCGCCGGCAGAGACCACACACCAGCCCTCGCGACGAAAGCCTTCATCGAGAATCCCGAGACCGCTGAAGAGCGAGAGTACGAGCGGACTCCGTAGTTTCGAGCCGATCACGGATTGGCCCGAAAGAAAGCACGTGCGAAGCCGTGCGGCGTCACCGATCGTGCCGCCTTCGTCCGCTCCGAGGAGCCCCCATAGCGCTGCAGCCACGAGCCCTGCGCGCAGGCACGGATCGGCTCCACGTCCCACCGAGGGAGGTCGGCGTTGAAGTTGCCCCACAGGCCCGTGCGCTTCGTGTAGGGGTCGCCGTACCAGTGGGGCTGCCAGTAGAAGGGACGCCCCAACTCGGGCACGAGCTTCGGGAGCCGCCCGACGGGGTTCTCCAGAGCCCACCAGCGGGGCTGCAGGGCCCGAACGAGCTTGAGGACGTGGCGCACGAGGGCGACCGCTGCCTTCGTGCGTCCATCGGCATCCTTGGCCTTCCAGTACTGCGCCCCGGAGCCGGCGAAGTGGGTGCAGGGGGGTGCCGCGAGGATCCCGTGGACCCCGTCGCAGCCGACGCCCTGCGCATACGCTCGCACCTTGCGCGGCGTCCACTTCAGCACGTCGCCCTGCTGGCACCAGTAATCCGAGCCTGCCGGCAGCTTCAGGTCGAGGGAGAGGACGTGGTACTGCGAGGCGCGACGCGCGTAGGGGCGCGCCCAGTCGCCGGTATGATCGAAGAGCGAGAGGATGAAGCGCTTCGCCATCACTCCTCCGGATCGACCACGTCGAGCCACAGCTCGGAGGGCGTCTCCGACGCCAGCCGAAGCACGAAGCCCCTGCCGTGCCGCAGGATCGCCACCGGCTCCAGCCTCTCGTTGGCGCGCTGCTGCGCTGCGCGGCGCACCCGGCGCGGAATCTCCTCGACCTCTCGCGGCTCCATGATCTCCCCCCTAGTCGATCCCTGCTCCCCGCCCGCAGGCGACGGGGAGACGGCAGCGGCTAGAGCCAAGCGATCTCGCCCGGACGTGCCGGCATCGTCGCCCCCGAGAACTCGGGGTAGCAGGGATCCTCGACGATCTCGACCCGATAGGCCTTGCTGCCATCGAAGATCCGCTGACAGCCGATGACGCGGCAGGTGACCGTGCGCGGTCTCGCGCCCCGCTTCCCCATATCGAGCGTGCAAAGACGACCCACGTTCTCGTCATCGGGGAGCCCGTCCTCGTCCACGGTCACGAGGATCTCGCGCCCTGCGGCAGCGAAGCCCGCAGCGACGCACATGCCGCCGGTCTGCCACAGCTCCATCCCCGTCTCGCGGGCGAAGCGCTGGCACACTGCTACGTCGTCCCGCGGCACGCGCACGTCGATACCGCAGGTGTCGCACGTGGCGTTGTGCTGGCCCTCGACCTCGGGGGTCTTCATCTCGCGGGCGCGGGCGTCGCCCTGCGCCACGAGCGCGTTGTTGCAGGCGACGCAGAGGATCTGCGCCCACGGAGTGAACACGCCGGCCTTCACCATTACAGCACCCCCGGATTGCGCGGGCCGGTCGGCGGCGGCCGGACCTCGACGTAGCGGTTGCCGCCCGAGAGGATCTCGCCGCTCCGCTCGTCGCGGCGGATCGACTCGGCGATGCGGCGGGCGATCTCGGTGGCCTTCGCCACGTCGACCTTCGGGGAGAGGATCCGCACGTCGACGCTGCTCCCCATGCTGAACTCAGAGGAGCGCACACTGATCTCGCGGCGCCCCCAGCCGAAGGCCTTGTACTCGGCCCGGATCCGGGCCGCGTCCTCGGCGGCGCTGGTATAGGTCTGGCTCATCTCGTCTCCTTCTAGGCTCGTTGGCCTAGGCGCAGAGTACTAAATACTAAGAAAGGCGTCAAGGTCTAAAAACCTGAGCAAATCCTGGTGGTTACGCCTCTTCGTCCGAGCGGGTCCACCGGTAGACGACCTTCGCCGCCGAGGCCGCGGCCACGCCCGGGTCGAACATCACCTGCGCGATCCGATACTCGCCGTTCTTCTGCTTGGAAGAGGAGCACGTCCAGCACAGGTCGACCTCGAACTCGCCGCGCGTCGTCGAGATCTTCACGAACGTGTCGGCCTTCTCCGTCTTCTGCGCGAACTCATGGCAGTGATCGCAGACCTTCACGACTCCTCCCCCGTCACCCGCTCGCACAGATGCGAGGGCACAAGGCCCAGCCCAACGAGGGCGAAGCGGATCACCCCGTCGCGACTGCGCACGATCTCCGTCACCCGGCGCTGCTCTCCGCGCCCGATCACACGAACGTACTCGTTGACCCGTATCCGCATCGCGTCAGTCTTCGTCATCCGAGCCTCCGAAGACACCCGTCGGTGTACGTATAGTTGACGGACTCGTCGACCTCGATCGTCCGCACGTCCTGCACCGCCGTCCAACGCAGGGCGAGGTCGAGCCCGTAGTCGTCGGCCTCCTGCTTCGTCCTGAAGACGAGCTGGTTGCGCGTGTAGACCCCGCGGTCGCCGGGCGTCGTCACCTCGATGGCGTAGCTCATCTCGCCGTCTCCCTGCGCCAGCGATCGATCACGGTCTGCGCCTCGACCTGCGCCGAAACCCGATCGCGGCAACAACGGATCCGCTCCACCCCCTGTGCGTCGATGGAATAGATGCGGTAGCCCTCGTGCTTGTCCCACTGCACCTCGACGCGATGGACCGCGCCGAGGCCCAAGCCTTGGATCCGATGCGACTCCAGTGTCACCGTCACGATCGATCCCCCTTCTTATCGGCGACGATGCGCCCGTCGCAGCCGCAGCGCATGCCCTCCTCCAGCTCGTCCTCGATGAAGCGGTTGGGACAGCGGACACAGTGGTACGTCAGCTCCGCGTCGCACGCCGCGCACACGTTCTTCCGAGGCAGCGCATCGGCGAGGTGGCAGTACGAGCAGGTGAGGATCCTCATCGCCCGCTCCCGAGGCGCAGCGCGCCGCCTGTGAGGGTGGCCCGCTTGCCGCCGAGCGACACGTTCGCCCCATCGGCACGGCCCTGATAGTAGGCGCTGGATCCGTTGACGCGCGCCTTGCCGCGACCGATGCCGCTCAGCGCCTGCGCCTGCGCGAAGCGGTCGAAGAGCGCCAGCGCGCGGGGGTTGCCCTCCGCCTGCGCGCGGGCGTTGACCCACTCCTGCTTCAGCGTCTTCGCCATCGCCGACGCCACCCCGTAGCGGTAGGCATTCGCCTGCCGCCCGTTGCCCCCGGCGCGCTTCCACTCCTTCGCGAGGCGCTCGACCTCGGCCATCGCCAGCCGGGTCAGGTAAGCCGCCGCGTCGCAATCCGACTTGCGTCCGAAGAACGCCAGCAGGGGGCGACCGAAGGCGTCGCGCTTCCACAGCGTCGTGCAGCCTTGGTTCGCGCCGATGCGGTAGCCGAGGATCCCGACCCACGTGCGCGGAGTGCTGCCCTTGCCGCCCTGCGGCACGTCGTGCTCAGGGTGCCAGTCCATCCCCTCGTCCTCGGCCACGCCATCCTCCAGAGAGGGGCGCACCTCGGACTCGGAGAGCTGGTGCTCGCGCATCATGCGCTGCGCCAAGGCGAAAGCCGTAGCGGCCTCGGCCTGCGAGGCGCCGCGCTCCTCGGTGAGGTTCAGGAGCTTCGCAATACGGGCTCGGATCGTTTCGAGCGGGGCCATGTTAGTTGCACCTCCCGCACCAGCCGCAGTCGGCGGCGCAGGTAGAGCCCTCGATGGACGTGCCGTGGCGGGGGTGGACGCAGTCCTCGCAGAGGTCCCAGCCAGTGGTCGTGCGCGTCACGGCGGGCTCGACGCCGCAGGCCTCGCAGTCGGGCGCCACGTGGAGGCGCTGCGCCACGATGGGCGGGCCTTCGAGGCACGCATGCTTGCGGTTGGTCACCACGCGCAGGATGTCGATGCCCTTGCGCCCGGGGCGCACGTGGAAGGTGACGGGGAGGTTCCCGTCGCCGCGGTCGAAGCGCGGATAGGTCTGCGCGAAGTCCGCCGCCAGCTGCTCGGCGCGGGCGATGGCTGCCCAGTAGCGGTCGTTGAAGGTCTGGCTCATCTCGTTCTCCTTGGTTCGGCTCGTGGGCCGTTGGGTACAGAGTACTAAAGCTTGAAGGAAACCGCAACCTCGACCTCGTAGGTCGGGCAGAGCGGGCAAGAGTCGCAAGGCTCCATCTCAGCGATGTGATCGGCGTGGAAGTGCTCCGGCGCGCTGCAGTTGTCGCGCTTGCAGGCGAGCCCCTCGCACTCACAGTACTGGCACTCGCCGTCGATCACGCTGTTCTGCGCCTTGCACACGTTGCAGAACCAGAAGTTGCCCTTGCTCTTTCGCATCTCGTCTTTCCTCCCTTGCTGCGCAGAGTACTAAACCCACCAGCCCGTGTCCAGCATTATTTCGAGAAATCTTTTAGTCCTGATTTCTCGAGCGAAATCAAGGACTTAGGGGCCTCGGCCTGGGGCTGCCTGGCCAGTACTAAAGATTTGTGTGGACAAGGGGCGGGCGGTCGGCCACACTGGGCGCGGGTCGATGAACCGAAGAGAAGGAGAGCCAGTCATGGAGCCGCAGTCGCCGCGTCGTTGGCAGATCCGTCACGACGGAGAGATCCGCGTGGCGGTCGAGGTCACTGGGCACCAGTGGGATCGGCTGGGGGAACTCAGCCGGGAGATCCTGCTCCTGCCCGAAGAGGGGATCGTCTTCGTCCGCGTGGAGGCGCGCTGATGCACCTCGTCCTCGGACACGTCGCGCGCATCTGGATCCAAGAGGGAGTGCGCGGGCGGTGGGTCTTCGCCTACCGTCTGGAGGAGGGCCCGTGGCTCGGACGCTTCCAGACCCAACAGAGTGCCGACGCCGCCCTGTGCTTCCTCTTCGCTGCCTTGCAACATGCCCACTGGGCAGAAGGGTAACACACATGATGAAGAAGCCTGATCGCAAGGGACTGCAGAAGCTGCGCGCTTTCATCGCTGCACTTCCCGAGGAAGCGTTCGAGTGGAGCACCTTCGTCAGCTCGGACGAGCACGACAAGGACGACGTCGTCCTGCGTCACATCACCCGGCACCTGCGCACGATCGCCAAGACGAAGCGGCCAGTCTGTGGGACGTCTGCCTGCATCGCCGGCTGGGCGACGGTGTGCCACCCGCGACGGCTGCGACTGATGGGCCATGGCGTCGTCTGCACCCCCTCGGATACGGAGCCTCGGTACGATGACGACGCCTTCGCCCGCGCCTACGGTCTCAGCTCGAAGCAGGCCCACCGGATCGTCTACGGCTACGAGGTCTACGAGCACAGCCGCGAGGGGGCGCTGCAGGCGCTCGACGACCTGATCGGGAGCCTGTGATGTGGGGCTCTCTGTTCCGCTCCGTGCGGCGCGGGGTGAAGCTCACCACGGTGAAGCCGACGCTCACTCCGAAGGGGAAGCCGAAGCAGCCGGGCAGCCGGCCGCGGCGGCGAAAGTCATGAAGATGGACAGCGGCGACCTGCTGCTCCTCGCCATCGTCTGCCAGCTTTGGGACGAGCACGCTATTTCGGTGGGCCTCGCCTGCGCGTGGTGGACGCTCCTCCTGCTGCAGGCCCTCGCCCTGCGGAGGCGCTCGTGAACTTCCACTCCTACCACGACACCATCGATCAATGCCCGACGCGCCACGCGCACGTCGCCATCGAAGCGCTTCCGCTCAGCGCCTTCCCCGAGGCCTGCTGCCTCGACTGCGGCGCGCGCTTCACCGTGCAGGTCGACTTCGAGGGCACCTCGGAGGGCTGGGCTTGCGAGGAGCCCAACGGACACACGTATCGAAGGAGGCAGAGATGACCCTCGTGCTGGAGACGCATACGTTCCGCTACTCAGTCCCGACCACCCGCTGGCAATTGGAATGGGTGAAGGACGGCGGCTACCAGATCCGGAAGGATGGGGAGCTGGTGACGGCGCACGGAAACCTGGCGGACGCGCGCCGGCTCTTCGCGCTGCACGTGCAGCGCGCTGCGCTGCGGATGAAGGTCTGATGCACGCCGTCCACTGGTCGAGGCGCAAGCCGGACTGGCAACTCGACCTCTGCCCGGCGCAGGGGATCGATCTCAAGCCTTGCGGGCTGTGGCTCTCGTGGGACGAGGACCCGGATGGGTGGAAGGCGTGGTGCAAGGCCGAGGCCTTCGAGCGGGGGCGTGTGCGCACCGTCTTCGAGGTCGACGAAGCGCGACTGCTGTGCATTCGCACGCTGAAGGAGTTCGACGCCTTCCACCGCCGCTTCCGCGCGCCCACGGAGCGCTTCGAAGGCAGCTTCGAAGGCCTCGACTGGGGCGCCGTCGCGAAGGAGGCGGCGGGGATCGTGATCCGACCGTACCAGCCGAGGCGCCGCTTTACGCCAATGTGGTACTACCCGTGGGACTGCGCCAGCGCCTGCGTCTGGGATCTCAGCGCGGTGCGG
>Ga0065707_10083069_pt1 | contig 10627 bp, 8 predicted proteins | sample SwiRhicommuniRL3_FD_59094 | JGI IMG/M metagenome (GOLD analysis project Ga0065707, IMG submission 59094) | Switchgrass rhizosphere bacterial communities from Rose Lake, Michigan, USA - RL3 v2 (version 2) | ecosystem: Host-associated > Plants > Roots > Rhizosphere > Soil | place: East Lansing, MI... | reverse complement strand
AGACACGGCCGCCAGCGACGCGGCACGCGCGCAACTGGAAGCGCTATTCGGCAAGCCTGCTGCATGCGGTAATCGGCAAAACGATGCTCAGGAAAAGGCTGCTGCAGCAGTGCGGGATTTGTTTGACGATAAAAAAATGTAACTGCCGCGCGATCGTCATACATACTTGGCAGAATAAATACGAACGATTGAACCGAGTGGATTCAATCGAGTCAGTGGGGATTTCTGAAGCGGAGGTCAGCCATGGCCCAGATGAGTTGGATGATGTGGCAGCAGCAAGTGCTGAACAAGATTCGCCGCGATTACGCCGATATTCTCGAACACTTGACGCTTGACGATATCGATTGGCCCAGTTGGCGTGATCTGTACGACCAGGGCAGATCGGCATCCGATGCGGTTGATCATGCTTTCGTGCGCACCAGTGATGTGAAGCGCCGTCGTACTGATCGCTACTGATAGCCGCGCGCCTGCAACGAAAACAGATGCGCGTAGTGACCGTTCTCCTGCATTAGCTGCTGATGGTTGCCGTGTTCGATCACGCGCCCGTGTTGAATCACGGCGATCTGATCGGCCATGCGCACCGTGGAAAAGCGATGCGAGATCAGAATCGCAATGCGGTTGCGGGTCAGTGTCTGAAAGTGCGCGAATATTTCGGCCTCCGCGCCTGCATCCATCGCGGCGGTGGGCTCATCCAGCACCAGAATGTCGGCATCGGTGCGCATGAAGGCGCGTGATAACGCAATCTTCTGCCACTGGCCACCCGATAACTCGCGACCATCCTTGAACCACTTGCCGAGTTGCGTGTGATAACCGGCGGGCAAGGATTCGATCAACGGCGTCGCCATGCCTTGCTCTGCGGCTTTGCGCCATTCCAGTTCGTTATCGAAATGCCGCACGTCACCCACGCCGATGTTTTCACCCAGCATCAACTGGTAGCGGGCGAAGTCCTGAAAAATAACGCCAATGCGTCGTCGCAATGTGGCTTCGTCCCAATCCTTGAGATCGACGCCATCCAGCAAGATGCGGCCACTGCTGGGTACGTACAGGCGCGTCAGCAATTTGATCAAGGTGGTTTTGCCTGAGCCATTCTCGCCAACCAGTGCTAACGATTGTCCGGGTTGTATGTGCAGATTGATGTCCTGCAGCGCAGCCTGCGATGCACCGGGATAGATAAAGTTGACATTTTCAAAACGAATGCCGTCGGCAACGGCGGTGCCGACCGTACGCGTGCCAGTGGACGGGACAGTCGGTGTTTCCAGGTATTCATACAACGTCGACAGATACAGATTGTCTTCATACATGCCGCCCACTGCCGACAAGCTCGCCGACACCGCCGCTTGTCCCTGACGAAACAACATCAGGTACATGGTCATCTGACCCAGCGTGATACGCAACGCAATGGCGGTGAGTGCAATCCATGCATACGCGCCGTACAACGCGCCGGTGCCGATCAAACCCATGAAAAAGCCCCAGGTATCGCGACGAATGGTGAGGTTGCGATCTTCGCGATACAACCTGCGATAAATCTGTCGATACCGTTCCAGCATCAATGGGCCGAGATCGAACAGCTTCACCTCTTTGGCGTGATCTTCACGGGCAATGACCGTTTCCAGATAAATCTGCATCCGTGTTTCCGGCGAACGCCAGCGAAACAAGCGAAACGCATCGCCGGAAAACTTGGTCTCGGCAATAAATGCGGGCAAACCTGAGCACAACAAAATGATCAGCGCCCATACCGAAAAGTGCACCAACAACGAGGCGTAGCTCAGCAGCGAGATCAGATTCTGGATCAGGCCGAAGGTACGCATCACCAGCGATAATGGCCGCTGCGATGCTTCGCGTCGCGCGCGGGTGAGTTTGTCGTAGAACTCGCTGTCTTCGAATTGCGTGAGATCCAGCGTCAATGCTTTTTCAAGAATCATCACATTGACGCGTTGCCCGAGCTGCGCGCGCAACAACGATTGGCACAGCGACAAACCACGTTGCGTGCCGGCCAGCAGCATGACCACACCTGCCTCCGCCAGAACCCAGTTAAGCGTGGCGTTTCTTGCCGCCACATCGGTGTGATGGTTAATGGCCACCACCACTGCATCGACAATATGCGCGCCGATGTACGCCACACCGGCAGGCAGTGCACCCGCCGCCAAGGTCAATATGGCCAGCGCCAAGGTCAGTGTTTTGCTGGTGGTCCACACCAGCTCCAGGGCGCGTTGGCTGTACGCAAATACGCCGAGCAGCCCGCGTTTGAGTTGCGATTCAGTTGCGTCGGAGGGCGGCGGATGGGCTTTCAAAATGCGTCTCGAATTGGCTTTGGAGGGCGCCGTAAAATTTTCAGTGTGTCGGCTGTCACAGAGGACTGCAACCGATGCGCCGGATATGCGGGAATTCTTGGGGTTGCGGCTTATAGTGCCCACCAACAGCCTTGGCTATTCTGCCGCTGGCCTCGCCGGTTCAAGTGGGCATAGTCAAGTTCTTCAGGTCAGTGAGCATGAGTGACAAAGAGTCCAAACCACCCGCAGGTCGAGCGCCCGGAGCGCCTAAGCAGTCCGGTCGTGTTGCCTATGATTCCAAGGGTAATCCCATCTGGGAATGGGAGACCTCGACCGGTGTGTTCGATCGCAATGTCACCACGCAACGTTTGAAGAAGCTGGAAGCCAAGTTGACGCTGGAAGAAACCCAGCCCGTCCCAAAGTTTAAGCCGCTGACCGTGCAAGAACCCGATCGCCTGCCCGGTGGTGGAGTGAATCCCTATGATACTGGCGGTCGCAGCAATGCGGCGCCCACCGCGCCGGCAGCGCTGCATCCCGCATTGGTGCACAAACACAAAGTTGCTGAACGCGCGCCAGTCAGCAAGTCATTAGTCAGCAAGTACGCCGCACAGCGAAAAGATGCGCCGGCCAAGCCGCAGGGTTTGTGGGACAAATTGAAATCGCGTTTGAAGGGTGATAAGTGATACCAACAATGTAAGTGGTACATGCATAACGAGGCGCATGATTAAAAACAAAAAGGCGAACCGATTGGTTCGCCTTTTTTGTTCGGTGTATTGAGCTGTTAAGCCGCATGCACAGATCATGGCGTAGGAGCGGCCTGCTTTTATTAATGGGGCCGCGAATAAAATCATCGCAGCCCCATCAATCCAAACAGGCCGCTCCTACAACGACGATAATCACAAGGCATGACGTCGTACAACGCCACGCCTCTGCCTCGCAATTACTGCGCCGTAATCTTGTCGAACACACCGCCATCGGCAAAGTGCTTCGCCTGGGTGGTCGGCCAGCCGCCGAAGTCTGCAATCGTTACCAAGGTTGGAATCTTCGGAAACACCTTGCTGTACTTGGCTTGTGCGTCGGCACTGCGTGGTCGATAGAAGTTGCGACCGATGATGTCCTGACCTTCCGCCGAATTCAGATATTCAAGATACGCAGTGGCCACATCGCGGGTGCCATGACGCAACACATTCTTGTCGATCACCGCCACCGAGGGTTCGGCAAGAATACTGACCGACGGGATCACGATTTCGAATTTATCCGCACCGAATTCCTTGATCGACAGAAACGCTTCATTTTCCCAGGCCAGCAGCACATCGCCGATGCCACGTTGCACGAAGGTGGTGGTTGAAGCGCGCGCGCCGCTATCGAGCACCGGCACGTTCTTGTACAGCTTCTGCACGAAGGCTTGTGCGGTGGCTTCATTACCGCCGGGTTGTTTCAATGCATAGGCCCAGGCTGCCAAGTAATTCCAGCGTGCACCGCCTGAGGTTTTCGGATTGGGCGTCACCACCGATATGCCGGGTTTGATGACATCGTTCCAATCTTTGATGCCTTTGGGGTTGCCTTTGCGCACCAGGAAAACAATCGTCGACGTGTAAGGCGACGAGTTGTTGGCAATACGTGTGATCCAGTTGGCGGGTAACAACTTCGCGTTGGCAGCAATAGCATCGATATCCGACGCCATCGCCAACGTTACCACATCGGCTTGCAAGCCATCGATCACCGAACGTGCCTGTTTGCCTGAACCGCCGTGCGATTGTTTGACGCTGACCTTGTCGCCGGTTTTCTTTTCCCAATATGCGGCGAAGGCTTTGTTGTAATCCTCGTACAACTCCCGAGTCGGATCGTATGAAACGTTGAGCAAGTCGATGTTCTTTGCCTGTACGGGCGCGGCGAGCAGTGTCAGTGCGCTGACTGCAACCAGCACGCTACCTTTCAGCCAATGATTCAAAGACATGATGTGTTCTCCAACAAAATTCAAATAGATTCGTTAATGGTGAGGTGACTTAGAACGCCAGTGCAAAACGCGTCACGTAAGCATTTTCGTCTTTGCGATCAGTGATGGCAGCAGCAGTGCCGGCGCCACCGTCGAAGCTGGTGTGGTCGTATTCAACCGTCCAGCGCACATTCTGATTGAGATACCAGTTGATGGCGACGCTGTAGCCGGTGGCTGCGCTCACTGCGGTAGCGGGATTCGCGAATGAAGTCGAGCCACCGACGAACGCGTTGTCGTCGATATCCAGCTTTTGATAACGCGCGGCAATTTCCCAGGCGCCGATGCCCGGTTGACCGATGCTGAAATTGTTACGCGGCGTGGCGCTGTTGTAGGTCGCATCTTCACCGGTGAGGAAGTAGGTAGCCGCGACCTGCCATGCCTTGTTTTTCAGCGTCGCCGAATTGGTGCCGGCGCTGGTGTGACGACTCACTTCCTGCTTGGATTCGACGTACTCGGTGATCACACCCAGGCTGCCGTAGTAGTAATACGCCTGTGGCGATAGGCGCGTGGCTCTGCCATCGGCATAGGTGGCTTCATTGAGATTCAACGTCACAGCGTTGTCGCCGCGATAGCTGAATAATGTTTGTTGTGCAGCGGTGCGATAAGTAGGCAACCAAGTGTTGGTGGTAACGACCGGCACCACTTGCGTGGTAGCGCCAGTCGCAGAGCCGCTGGCCAGCGATACGTCGGCATTGCCGCGCTTGCTGCCGGTGGTGGCGGCAAGGCCAATGCCAAGCCCACGCAAGTAGTAGTTGCTGCTGTTGGAGAACGGCAGCACGAACACACGGGCGGCCACTTCGCGTTTGTTATCGCTGTCGGCATCGGGATTGGGATTATTTTCCGAACCGTTGCCATCGATCGTGCCGTCGAAAATACCAGCGGCGTAATTCACAACGCCGTTAAGCACCGCGCCCGAGAACTGCACGCCGAGATCGCGATTGGGCACCAGCGAACTGGGAAAGCCTAGCTCCAAGAACTTGTTGAACTGCTCGGTCTGCAAGCGCTCAAGACCGACCGGATTCTTGAATTTACCTGCGGTGACTACTGCCCATGGCTTGAAACGCGCAGCGACGTAGCTATCGAGAATCACAGTGCGGCCGCCGGCAAACTCCGGTTGAAAACGGAAGTCATAAATGCTGTACAGCGTGCCTTCAATGACGGGACGAATCTTGCGCGTCAGAAAGCCATTGGCCGATCGGTATGCGCTGGTGCCGGCCACGCCATTGGTGAGATTGGCGGTGTCGTCGTAATCGGCGAAATAACGACCGTCGAAATTCAGCGTGCCGCGCAGCTTGATGGAATTCTTGCCGTCAGCCGAATTGAGCGAAAAGCCGCTGCCTCCGGCCTTTACCACCGGGGTTGAAGCGGCCGCAGCGGTGGAGGCTTCGTTCGCCAGCTCCAGCTTGCGCTCGAGAATTTTGATGCGTTGTTCTTGATCGGCGAGACGCTCCTCAGTGGTAGGTGCGTCGGCACTCTGGGCCAGCACTGCTGCTGCCGGTGTGATAGCCAGAGTCAAGGCAGCCAGGGTGGCTGTGCGCATATCGATACTCCTGATGTCGTGGTGAACAGCGTGATGTCGCTGCGATGACGACATGCTAGGAGCGAGATGGTTACAAGGTCAGTAACGGAGCGGTTATGAATCGGTAGCAATTCATAACCGCGTCGACTGAAGATATGACGGAATATATGGCGCGTTATCGCGAGCGCAATTACCGCACCGGCAATTGAATATCCGCAAACAGCGCGTCGACTTCTTCCTGTGATTGCGTGTTGCTGGCGCGATCGATCAGGCGGCGATTGAGATGCGGCGCCAATAATTGCAGGAAGTCGTACATGTAGCGACGCAGCACGCCGTCGCGCGAAAAGCCCACCCAGGTAGTGTGAATCGGGAACAGATGTGAGGCATCGATGGCCACCAGATCGCGATCTTCTTTTTGATCCACGGCCACATCGGCGATGATGCCGACGCCGAAGCCCAGGCGCACATAAGTCTTGATCACATCGGCATCGCGCGCGGTCAATGCCACATTGGGTTCGAGTCCGGCTTTGGCAAAAATCTGTTGCAACGATGACGGGCCGGTAAAGCTGAACACATAGGTGACGATGGGATATTGCGCCACTTGCTTGAGCGTCGGCTTCTTGATCTGCGCCAGCGGATGATTGGGCGGCACGATGATCTGCCGGTACCACTGATAGCAGGGCAGCAATACGAATTTGCGGAAGTGTTCGATGGAGCCGGTGTTCACCGCGAAATCGATGCGGTCCAGTTCCGCCATCTCACCGATCTGTTCGGATGTGCCTTGATGCAGATGCAAGTGCACATTCGGATACTTGGCGCGAAATTGCTGAATCACACTGGGCAGCACATAGCGCGCCTGGGTGTGCGTGGTACCGATGGATAAGGTGCCGCGATCCTCGTCCTTCAGGTCGGCGGAAATGCTCTTGATGTTCTGCACTTCACGCAGGATGTGCAGCGCGCGTTCGATCACCTTCTGCCCCGCCGGGGTGATCTTGGTCAATGTGCGGCCGCTGCGGACAAAAATGTTGAAGCCCAGTTCGTCTTCCAGCAGCTTCAACTGCTTGCTGACTGCAGGTTGAGAGGTATGCAGTTTTTCCGCAGCGGCAGTGATGTTCAGGCCGTTCTGGGCGACTGCGGCGAGGTAACGTAGTTGTTGTAGCTTCATGGCGCAGTGAGGCAGGTGGTCTTCATGGAGCGCAATAGTGACACAAAGGAAACGACAGTGTCCCGCGCCGCGTGCACCTGCGCGCCGGGGCGTTCGCCGACAGCATCGATGCGTGCATCGCAGGCATAGTGAACATCTATTTCAGCACGATTGTTTGCGGGGTCATACTGACTGCAAGCACTGGTTGCCAAGAGGAGCGTGATCGAGATGAGCACTACTATCGATATCGGCATCAACGAAGCAGACCGCAAGAACATTGCCGCTGGCCTCGCCAAGCTGCTGGCGGACACTTACAGCCTGTATCTCAAGACGCATAACTTTCACTGGAACGTCACCGGCCCGATGTTTCAGACCCTGCATCTGATGTTCGAAACCCAGTACACCGAACTGGCGCTGGCGGTGGATCTGGTGGCCGAACGCATTCGCTCGCTGGGCTTTCCCGCACCCGGCACTTACAGTGAATACGCCAAGCTGAGTTCCATCAAGGAGACCGCCGGCGTGCCCAAAGCACTGGAGATGATCGAGTTGCTGGTGGAAGGTCAGGAAGCCGTCGTGCGCACTGCGCGCAGCATTTTCCCCGCAGCGGAAGCCGCACACGATGAAGCGACGGCCGACTTGCTGACGCAGCGCATCCAGTTGCATGAGAAGACGGCATGGATGTTGCGGAGCTTGCTGGATAAGTGATGTGCGAGCGCCGATCTTATTTCTCATACCCACTCCCTAAGGGAGAGGGGAGGGTGTCTTGATAACTTGAGGGTAAGGTGATTTTTCTCGCTACACACCAAGGATTTGCGTAACTACGGTCTGCATTCCTTTGGGCTTATGACCCTGGTCTTTCATATGCGAAAGAAGCAAATTTCGAAAGACCTCGTATGAAACTGATGACGCGTGTTTTCCAACAAACCTCTTTAGTACGTCTCTGCCGCGCACTTTAGATGTCCACGTTCCGTCTGCAATGCTTTCGACATATTTAGCCCTTATTTCAGCTTCACGCTGGGTCAACGCTTGCTTGCTTAAATCTGAGTTACTCATCTTGTTGACCCTTTCAAGCGAGCGAGTTAGTGATTGATGTAGAACGCCAGCGAGATCGGCGGCCTTGGGGTCGGTGCCCAGATCGATGGCGCGTACTAAAACGTTATTTGCAAATTCAGCCAGCTCATGGCGTATCAATTGCGGAAGTGTGTCTTGGGCGCACTGTCGCAGTTCATCCCACGTTTCTTCTTCCGTAAGACTCGGAGCTAATTGAAAAGAGGACAGAACCTTGACTATGAACTTCGGTTCGAGGAAGTAATTTTCAATGTGATACACGTCCCACGTGAACATATTCATTGAAGGGGGGATGGGGGGTTGGGCTCCGGAATCACTATCTGTGATGGAATAGAACTTAAACGGAAGCTGTCCCTTCTTTGCTGCTGATTCCAAAATTTCTTGAAGCGCTCTGACCCTTACCTTGTTGCTTCCCGAAACAAGATTTGCATGCTCTTGTAGTTCTGGGAAGAGTGTGGATGTTACCCGCTGGTCAAAATCAGAATCGCCACCGCCTTCAAAAATTACGACCTTTCCCCCTGGGCGATAGGAGGCTAAGTCTCCGACGAGATCTACCAGAGCCAAGTCGAGGTCTGCGGTAACGGATAACCTTTTGAGCTGACTTTCGCCTTTTCCTACGTTTCCGCAGGAGAGCATGTGAAAGACGTTATAGCTCTCGCGACCTACTACTTCTCTCAACAAAGCATCCGAGTGCGTGACTAGCCAAATTTGATTGCCAAGAGCTTCTCCCAAGTTTTTCTTATAAAACTGAGGAAGTCCGCGAATCAATCTTGGATTCAGATGTAGCTCAGGTTCGTCAAGGAGAATGATCGAATGCTGTGGAGCTGAATTGCGTATACGCAAATAGCCATAAAGGATTTCCTTTTCGCCGGCACTTAGCTCATCGAGATCATGCTGATTTCCGGATTGTGTTCTTACGGGAAAGCTAAGGCCACCAGATGCAGTTGGTTGCGGACCTATAAATTTTTTGTCGGGGAAAAATGTTGAAAATAAATCTTGGAGCGTATTTGTTAATGAGGTTTGTTCGACGAGAGGAACACCAGCTCGCTCTGCTAAGATCTCTTTAACGTATGAAGCCGCCATTTCGCCTTTTACATTTGTGTACTTGTTTGCGTAGTTATAAAGAGCGGATTGGCTGCGTTGTTGTTCATTTGCTTCGAGATTGAGATTGATGCCTTGTACGTTTTCGCGTCCGTAATGACGTTGTGCTCCATGATAATCAATTACCCCAATATCAGTAGGGCGGAACGTGCTGAATACAACGGAAAGTGCAATCGAATTTTGAATTTTAGGTGTCTCGCCAGGAACGATGAAGAATTCGCCGCGTACTGTTTGTGCAGCCAGTTCTTTCATAAGTATGTCGTACTCGGACTTTGCTTTCTCAGCGACTTCTGGCTCACGATCCCGAAATTGAGCTGCAAACATCGCCATTCGTAAACCGCCCCAGCTATATGCTTCTGGAAGGATGGTCCTCCATATTTTTTCACGGATGAGTTCATCGGCGTGGTCTTTTATGTATCGCCGCTCCGGCTCGGACAGGTAAAAATCACATGTGATGCGCAATTCATTTAGAGGGTTGTTAAACATCGAAACAAAGTCGCTTGACCGGTTAGTAAGGCTAATTTGGAATTCACCCATCCATTGTTGCCACTCATTTACCTGATATCCGCCATATATGGATTTAAGTAAGCGAATTGCATCGAATAAGCAGGACTTCCCAGACCCATTCTGCCCAGCGATGATCACTACGTTTCCGAGATCAAAAAGCGAAACGTCACTAATTCCTCTGAAGTTAGTTATTCTGAGAGTTTCGATTTTCATTTTTTGATGTCCTTTTCTTTTGGTTTTTAGATATGCACTAACGAAACGGCGCGGCAGGAATTATATGTATTTTTTGCCGTATTTATGAATACGCTGCAGCGTGTTGAAAATAATTTTGATGCATTATTTTAAATAGTTATCGCTTCCGCATCTCATTAATCAACTCCATCTGCACCTCCTGTATCTCCACCAATCGTTCCCATTGATGCGTCAACAGGTGATCGATCTTTTGATGCAGCTGGCGAATCTCCAGCTCAGCTTTGAGATTGACCTGATAGTCATGTTGAGCATGCAGTCGGTCGCGCGCTTCCTGTCGGTTCTGACTCATCATGATCAGCGGCGCCTGTATGGCAGCCAGCGCGGACAGCACCAGGTTCAACAGAATGTAAGGATAAGGATCGAACGGCTTGCTCATCAGCAGCCATGAATTTAACGCCATCCAGCCAAACAACAGCACGGCGAACAGCATGATGAAAGACCAGCTTCCGCCAAATGAGGCGATGCGATCTGCAAGGCGCTGACCGAAGGTGAGGTTGGCCTCGATCTCCTGTGGATCGCGCGACATCAGTTCGTGCTTCTGCAAGCCTTCCAGCACTTGGCGATCGAGCTGGCTGAGTTCGCCTTGTTCGTCTTTCAACAACGAGCTCACGTACTGCTGTTGAAAGCGTTGCAGGTCGTCGACGCAGATCCACTGGTCATCGTCCCAGTGCCCCGTCTCGCGCTGGATCAATTGCGCCAGCGCGGGCCGGATGATGGCGGCACGCCGCAATTTGCTGTGTTGAGTGGTGTGGCAAATCTGGCAGGCGGGG
>Ga0065707_10083066_pt1 | contig 10630 bp, 9 predicted proteins | sample SwiRhicommuniRL3_FD_59094 | JGI IMG/M metagenome (GOLD analysis project Ga0065707, IMG submission 59094) | Switchgrass rhizosphere bacterial communities from Rose Lake, Michigan, USA - RL3 v2 (version 2) | ecosystem: Host-associated > Plants > Roots > Rhizosphere > Soil | place: East Lansing, MI... | reverse complement strand
GCTGCTGGCGCTGGGACAGGGAGTGGCGACGGCGGCCACGATCAATGTCACAACAAAAGATTCTCGCGTCAGATCCGATGGCCGGTGCTCGCTGATCGAGGCCATCGTCAATGCCAATGCCGACGCTGCGTTCTTCTCTGATTGTCCTGCAGGCGATGGAGCGGACACGATCGTGCTGCCGGCAAAGGCTAATGTGGGAGTAAGAGACGCTTATGATGACACGTACGGCCCGACTGGCCTGCCGCTCATTACCAGCTCGATCACTATTCAGGGCAACGGTGCCAGGATTCGCCGCCAAACTCAATTGTTTTTCCGCCTCCTGACAGTCAGTAAGACGGGAGACCTGACGCTTGAGGATGTCGATGTAAGCCGTGGTCAATTATCTAAAGGTGCGGGCATACTTAATAATGGCATTCTCGCCATGCACAACAGCACGATCTCAGGAAACCTGGGCGATGGCGTGCAAAATCAAGGGACGCTGACGATCGAGAACAGCACTATCTCCGGTAACGCAGGCAGTGGCGTGCGGAACGGCCGCTTCGGTTATAACTACGCTGCGAGCTCAGTGAGCTCGCTTAAACCTAACGCCTTCTGTTCCTACCATTCGGGTTATTACGGTTTTTACGGCTACTATTCGCCCGGCGTCAACTGCTTTTATATATACTCGGGCGCTCTTACCATTTCCAACAGCGCGATCTCGAAAAACGGTACTGGGGTATTCAATCAATCAGGTGTTGTGACCATTAACACCAGTGCCATCTCAGGCAACAAATACGGCGGCGCGTTCAACTCCGGTGGTCGTCCGTTAGACTTTTACGGCAAATACTTTCCCCCCGGCGATTTGAGCATCGCCAACAGCACCATCTCGAAAAACTCGGCTCAGCGGGGGGCTGGCATATTTAACGGGGGTATTCTCACCATCGAGGGCAGCGTGATTTCAGGTAACAAAGCCGCGGATGACGGCGGTGGAATCTTTAACTCCAGCAACTATAACGCTCCTGCCGGCGATTTGAGTCTCCTCGACACCACTATCTCGGAGAATCGCGCGAAGGATTCGGGTGGCGGCTTGTTCAATGAAGGATCTCTTGTCAATTCCAACAGCAACATCTCGGGCAACAAGGCGAGAATCGGCGCCGACGTGTTCCCCTAATCAATAAACCAACTTTTTTTGATTGCAGATCTCCAACGAATAAGCCGTCGTCCAAGCTTTGAAAAGTTGTTACGCAACTCGCATCCGGTGAGAGCAGTGCCAGTTTGCATCTTGGTCTGGATAATTTTCGCTGTTGCTGGTTGTAACGTGCTACGCGTCAATACCGTGACGCCACCAAACGCGCCACCGGATATTTCTTATCTCCTACCAAGAGACGACACGGTTGCACATAGCGGCATGACCATTGGAGGGCACGGTTATTCGGGTCACGAAATTATTGCCGCCGCCGACGGAGTGGTTGGTATTGTGAATTTTGGGGAGCGGGGTAGTTATCACGTACGAATTCATCATGGTGTCGATAACGACAAGGCGGAAATCTACACCGAATATTTTCACGTCTACGAGCTTGTCGTTAAGACAGGCGATTCAATCAAAAGAGGGCAGAGGATTGGCTCAATTAGACGACAGGTTCGGTCTCATGGAACGGTTCATTACCATTATCTAGTGGTACGCAAAACGGAAAATGTTAGAGGTTTTTCTCCGTTGAACCCGCACGACTACTGGTTGGGGATAGATCAATATAAGATGAAGCTCGATGAAGGCGCTGCTCTGGGTCCGTTTTTGATTCCGTGTTTCAATCCCAATGCGGAGTACCATAAAGAAACGGTGCGATTTACCTATCCAGTTAGGTGCAACTGACACGTATATTTCGAGCAGGCAAGAGGGCCTACCGAGCCGGCAGGTAGGAAAAATCGAAGACTTGGCTGGCGGGGATTTCTTTGGTGATCTTTTCTGTTTCGCGGGCGTCGCGGATGGTGTCGGCGATCAGTTGGGCGTCGATCCTGCCGTCGGCGGTTTCGACTTCTTTGTGTTGATCATAGATTTTTGAGAGCAGGTCATCGTCGTTGATGCGCAAAGCGCGTTTCAACGTGGGAAACACTTTGGCCTTGTTGTCTTTTGCAAAGCTGCGCGCTCGGGCTAACGCTCGCGTCAGGCGGCGCACCTGATCGGGCGAGCGCTCGAGGGTTTCTCCCAGAGTCGCGAGGCCGGTGCTCGGCAGCTTGACGAAATCTCCCGAGAAGCCCAAATTTTTCAGTCCCTCGCGATAGGCTAGAAAATTATACGGCGGGTTGAGCAACGCTGCGGCCACGCTGCCGGTTTTGAGCGCGATGATCAAAGCGCTCTGGCCGGCGATCGTAATCGTAGTGACCTGGGTGTGATCGATTTTCGACTGGGCGAGGATGCGCCGCATGATGATGTCCTGCAAACCGCCGCGGGAGGAGATCGCGAGCACTTTGCCCTTCAGATCCGCGATCGTATTGATGCCCGGCGCGCCGACGAGATCCTGCAACGGCCGGTCGACGAAGAGCATGACCGTGCGCACGTTGATGCCCCGGATCGCGGCGGCGACGGCCGACCCGATGGTTGCCACGTAGTCGATCTCACCGGCCAGAAGCACTTTGACATTGAGCGACGCGGGCATGACCACCATTTCCGCATTCAGTCCTTCTTGTTGAAAGAAGCCGTGTTCCTTGGCCACGAAAAACGGCATGGCCGTGATCGTCACCGACGGCAGGCCGATTTTGACGTTCTCCGCGCGCGCGAGTGATGCGACGCATAGGACCAATAGGACGAATATTGAAGACGGTCTCGAAAGTTTTGAGTCTTTCATTGCATTATCCTAGTCGAGAGGATAGAGCCGCCGTGCATTGTCGTTAAGAATTTTGCGCTTGACGGCATCGCTGACCCCTGCGTGATTGACAATGGGCTCAGAGGCGCCGGGCCAGCGGCTGTCGAAGTGGCTATAGTCCGAAGCGAAGACGATCCAGTCCGCGCCGATCACGTCGATCACGTGCGCGAGTTCCTTTTCATCCGCTTCGCAGGAAAAATAAAGCTGGCCGCGCTCCAGGAGCTTGCTGGGTTCGGTCTTGAGCGCGGGTAGTTGCACGCCGAGCACTTCATAATGCTCGTCCATTCGCTCGAACCAATAGGGCAGCCAGCCGCACCCCGATTCGAGAAAAACAAATCTCAGCTTTGGAAAACGGTCGAGCACGCCTTCGCCGATGATGACCGAGAGCGCGATCATCTGCTCAAAGGGATGGCCGAACAAATGCGTGTAAAAAAACTTTTCCACCCGATCGGTGCCGACCGCGTCCGAACCGTAACGGCCGAGAAACATGTGGACGCAAATCGGCACGTCGAGACGCTGGGCTGCCTCATAGAGAGGGAAATAGTAGGAGTCGCCGAGATGGCGGCCCTTCACGTTGGGGAAGAGCGATGCCCCGACGAAACCCAGTTCTTTGACGCTTCGCTCTAATTCTTCCACGCTGGCACGAATATCTTGCTGCGCCAATGCAGAGGTGCCCTTGATGCGTTTCGGGTCCGCGGCGCAATACTCGGCAAGCCAGGTATTGCGCGCAGCGGCGAGAGCGGCGGCCAGGCCGGCGTCATCCAATGCCGGCAGCGTGCCCGAGAGGCCGGCGCCGAACAGCACAGCGACATCGATTCCTTCGCTGTCCATATCGACCAGGCGCGCGTGAGGATCGGTCATGCCGGGACGGCGCGGATGGGGCCGGCTGTATGGACCGCCAATGCCGATCCCCAAACCCTCCGGACGCGGCCACGCTTTGCCTTCAATGAACGTGCGCAGCTGGCCGTTGCCGCTCGGCCGTCTTTCGGGCGCGCGGCTTTTATATTTTTCCGGCAACCGTTCCTTCCAGTCAATGTGATTTTCTTCCAAATGACCGTCGGCGTCGACTGTGGAAAACGAATGGGCCATGAATCAATCCTTTGCAATCGATCTTACGTGTCTAACAAAGTCGGCGAGAACACTTCTTCGATTTTGGCGAGCTTCCGAGTCAAGCCTTCGGCGTGTGAGTTGGCGAAGAGCGTTTCAAGCATCGGGCGGTTCTTACTTACGCCGTAGGGAAAGGGATCTTCACCGAACAGGTCCGCCTGACCATTGCGGTTATAACTCTCAAAGTAGAGATACGCGGGATGGGTAAAATTTGTTCTTTCATACGCGGCGCGCTTGCTCTCGCTGAATAATCTGAACAGCTCGGCGGCAAGCCACGGATTCTCATGGAGCACGCGCTCCTGGGCGATGATCACGTGATTGGCCGGCACGATGCCGGTCTTTTTGAAATACGCTTCCACCACTGCCCGGCCGCCGTCGGCAAACATTTTCTTCATTCGCGGATTTCCTTCGATAGGGGTGCCGCCGTAACGATCCATATTCAGCTTGAAGAGTTTCGGATCATGGCGCGGTGCGAAGCCATAGGCCGCATCGATCTCGCCGCGATCGAGCATGATATCGAAGGTCTGCGAAGCGCTCAGCCAAGTCAGGTTGACGCCGGGTGGCGGCTTCATGTCGACGCCTAGCATACCGCCGTGGCTCAGCTCGGGAATGCGGCCGATGAACCAGGAAATCTCGCGCGGCTGAATACCGCAAAGGTCGCGCAGGGTAACTCTCATCCAGAGCGCCGCAGTCATCACATAGTCGGGCACTCCAAAGCGCTTGCCACGCAAGTCTGAAATTTCGCCGATGCCGGCGGCAGTGTTGACGAAGAGACCGAGCCAGAGAAACGCTTTGGCTGGAAATATCGGCAGCGCGCGCCACTGCCAGCGGTCGCCTTTGGCCTGTTCTCGCGTGATCAGATACTCCGAGAGCGACATCTCGAAGACGTCGAACTCATCGTTCTTGAGATTGCGAAAAAACAGCTCCGGCGGCGTCGTGACGGTAATATCGAGATCGCATTTCGCGGACTTGATGGTGCCGTCGACGAGCGGCTCAAAACGGGGATTCTTGGTCAATCCGACTTTGAGTTTTAGCATGCTTCAGATATCTCCATTGGTCTTGCTGCTTCCTGTCATACGACGAGGTTAGAATAGGGTCAAACACTCCTTCCGCCTTGGAATGACGCGGCAGATCTCGCATAGCACGAATCTCTTCCAGCAGGGTGTTTCAGAGATTCATTCAACAAGTCATTTGTGTTTGTGCAACTCCGGTGAAAACCAGCATCCGGTAGGGGCGGGTTTGAAACCTGCCCCTACATCTATTTACGACCCATCTTAGGAGGCATGCGGCGCCACTCGTTCTCGACGTTCCTCGGTGGACTTTGCGGGGCTCATCAGGTATGAGGTCAGTTTACGAGCGAAATTCGTTGGAGGTTTGTGCATGAAAATTTGTCATTACAACCACAATCAGGCAGGCGTGGTCGTGGGCAATAAAGTGATTAATATCGGCGATGGGTTGATCAAGGCCGGACTCGCGCGCCAGGGCTATACTATGCTCGAAATCATCGACGCGCTGGCGAACAATCCCGCCGCGATGCGAATCGCGCGTGACGCGGCAAACAGCAGCGGCGGCGAGGATTTGCTTTCGGTAAGATTGCTCGCTCCGATCACCAATCCGGGCTCGTTGTGGGCGGCGGCGGCGAACTACTACGCGCATCGCGCGGAGATGGTCGACCGCATGGGCAGCGCCAATAAAGAAATTAAGAATAAAGATGACCTGATGGCGGAATTTTTCCTCAAAACAACTTCGTCGATCATCGGTCCCGGCGACACGATCCTGTTGCCCAAGATCTCCAAGCTCGTCGACTTCGAGTGCGAGCTGTGCGCCGTGATCGGCAAGCGCGCGCGCAAAGTGAGCGAGGCGCAGTCGCTCGAGCATGTGTTCGGTTACACGATCTGCTGGGATATCAGCCAGCGCGACCCGTGGGGCAAGGGGATGCACAATACGCGCAACATTCGCAAAGGCTTCGATACCTTCAGCGCTCTGGGTCCATGGATTGTCACGCGCGATGAAATAGACGAGCCGCAAAATCTCTCCATAAAAGTTCTGCAAAACGGCAAGGAAGCGATGATCGCGCATACGAGCGACATGATCTGCGGCCTGCGCGAGCATATCCGTTTTTTGTCGAGTTGCCTGACGCTGCGGCCGGGCGATTTGATCACGACCGGCACGCCCGCCGGCGTGAGCAAGCTCAACCACGGCGATCACTTGCACGGCACGATTGAGAAGATCGGCAGCATGGAGCTGCACGTCAAGAACGACGAATAAATTTTTTCAGGAGTCCTTTATGCCCGCAGCGCCCAAAGCCAACCCGCCCATTCGCACCTTGCTCGGTCCGGGTCCGAGCCCGGTGAACGCCCGCGTGCTCGAAGCCTTATCGCTTCCCGTAGTCGGTCACCTCGATCCTAAGTTTCTCGAAATCATGGATCAGAGCATGGCCATGTTGCGGGAAGTGTTTCAGACGAAAAATCGTCTCGCCCTGCCTATGTCCGGCACCGGCAGCGCCGGCATGGAGACCTGCTTCGTCAATCTCGTCGAGCCCGGCGATAGCGTGCTGATCGGCGTGAACGGCGTTTTCGGCACGCGCATGGTCGACGTCGCGCAGCGCTGCGGCGCGCAGGTCGACACCGTGGAGGCCGAGTGGGGCACGGCGCTCGACGCGCAGAAGTTCAAGACCGCTCTGGCGCAAAAAAAATACAAAGTCGTCGCCGTCGTCCACGCCGAGACCTCCACCGGAGTGCTGCAGCCGCTCGATGATATTGCCAAGATCGTGCGTGAAAACGGCGCGCTGTTTTTGGTCGATGCGGTTACCTCGCTCGGCGGCGCGCCGGTCAGGGTCGACGAACTCGGCATCGACGCTTGCTACAGCGGCACGCAAAAATGCTTGGGGTGCCCGCCGGGCCTCTCTCCCGTAACCTTCAGCGAGCGCGCGGTGGAAGTGATCCGCAATCGTAAGGTCAAAGTTCAGAGCTGGTATCTCGATCTTTCGATGATCGAAAAATATTGGGGCAGCGAGCGGGTGTACCATCACACCGCGCCGATATCGATGAACTACGCCCTGCACGAGGCGCTGCGCCTGGTGCTCGAAGAAGGGTTGGAGGGATGCTGGAAGCGCCATCGGCAGGTGCATGAGACCTTTGTTCGTGAGATGCGCAAGCTCGAGCTCGAACCGGCGGTGGCCGAGGCGATCCGGGCGCCGATGATCAACGCCGTCAAGATTCCCGAGGGTGTCGACGATCCGAAAGTGCGCCAGCGTCTGTACGATGAATTCAACATCGAAATCGGCGCCGGCCTGGGGCCGCTCAAGGGCAAGATCTGGCGCGTTGGTCTCATGGGACATGGCGCGCGGGTGGAAAACGTCGAGATCCTGGCGAAGGCGCTGAAGCAGTTGATCTGAAACGGATCGCTAACGCGCGAGCCACGCCGGTTTTGTCTAGAGTCTCGAGTCCAGAGTCTATCAGGTTGATGAAAAAAGGTCGGAGTGCTTCGACAGGCTCAGCACGAACGGAAAATGCTCAACGATTTTAAGCGCCGGTGGGTTTTTCAGCAGAATCGATAATCGAGTTAGGACCCTAAACGCCACACGGCCGCCGTGCCGGCCATGTGGCGTAATCGCACAACAGGGATCTGGACAGGTTATTTTACTTGGTGCGCGACTTCGGCTGGAGCCACGAACTCTTTGCGGATGAAGCCGGTCGGTCCGCTGGCTGTGGTACGAACCTCCAACCAGTCTCCTTGTTTGCCGAGCACGGTAACTTTTGTGCCGATCGTTAACATCGTCAAGGTGACAGCGGAAAAATTTGGGTTCTTGCGGAGCGACGTGGCATACCTGAGTTGAAATACTTTGGACTCGGATTTCGCGGCAGCGCGCGGGGTCGTTGGCGCGAGAGTGGGAGATTGTGCCGTTTTGACTTGCTGTCCCGGTAATGTGTTGCCCGGCGCCTTTGCAATGGATGGATAGTTGCCCAATGTTTTTTCCCACTGCAGGAGCGTCGTGATGTCCATTCCCTCCTGCACGAAAAGCAGCGGACATGTGACCTCCACGCTTTCGCCAACAACTTGGTTGAACGACCACTTCGAGGCTTCGTCGACGACCGCATTCTTGAATTCGCCGTCGCTAACGCGCGATGAAAGCTCTCGCACCTGACTCACTTCGCCCGCCGGGCTGACGCTCAACTGCAAAACAAGCGCGCCGGCGAGCGCCGGATTGTGGGCGACCTCTTGACGATACATTTCTCGAATTCCAATTAATTGGCTCTCGATGCGGGCAGCGACAGCATTTGCATCAACGCCGCCGTCCTTTGCGCTCTTGACCGCGAAGCCGAGATCCCGAGCGAAAAAGACCATGTTCCCCAATGCAAAATTCGTGGCTCGAACAGGTCTTTGGCTATTCCTCGCTTCGACCGAATTGACCTTGGCAATTGCATCCTTTTTGGGAGATTCTGTGCCTATGCCGTAGCCAAAGTACACAACTCCCAAGCCGAGCACGCAGCTTGCGATCCCGACAATCCCTTTATAGCTTACAAGCCAGTTCCGATTTGTCGTCATGATCGGTTGTTACACTCCTCGTCACGATTTTTGAATCACTGCTTTAGGTAGCAAGTTTTATACCCCATGCCAAAATGCCATTGACGTAAAAGAGCAATATTGACGCCCTTGTCGCCCTCGCTGAAACATCAGCGCACTTTCAGGAAGAGCGAGTAAGGGTATTTGGCGCGAGTGTCCGCGAATGTCACTACGGATTCGAAGCTCTCGCGCATCGAAACAAAAATGGCGAACAGTTTTCGTCGTAATGAACCAACTTCGGATTTCCAATTGAAAGCCAAATCCAGCGAAGCGCCCTTTCAGGCGCAAGGTTTGGTATCGAAAGCAGAGTAGAATTTTGTTCATCTGCCGGAGCAGTTCGCCGGGCTATAGCCGATATCTTGATTGCCACCCCGGTACCATTTAGTATGGCGCCGCGTCACACTATTGTAAGTCTCAGGAGGAAACATGAGATTCCGCTTTGTAATGCTCGCATGGCTGCTATTTCCAACCGCCCAGTCGGCGGCGCAAACTCCATATTATCAAGGCAAAACAATCACATTCATCGTGGGTTCCGGCGCGGGAACAGCTTATGACATGTACGGCAGACTGCTCGCCAATCATATCAGCAAGCACATACCGGGAAATCCCGGCGTGGTCGTGCAGAACATGCCGGCGGCCGGCGGCATCGTGGCGGCGAATTATACCTATGGAGTTGCGAAACCCGACGGCTTGACTGTGACCTCGATCAATCCGGCGCACTATTTCAATCAGATTCAAGGCAATAAAGAAATTAAGTTTGACTGGCCCAAATTCACCTGGTTGGCCAGCTCAGATAAGTCCGAACACATGCTCTACATGCGCACTGACGCGCCGTATAAAACGATACAGGATGTGCGCAAGGCAAGCGAACCCCCCAAGTGCGGCGCCACCGGCACCGGAACCAGCGGCCATTACATTCCGCGCATGCTGGAGGAGGCGCTCGGCACGAAATTTAACATTGTCACGGGTTACATCGGCGGCAATGAGATTGATCTAGCCACCGAGCGCAATGAAGTCGTGTGCCGCTCGTTTACCACGGGGGCCTACTTTGCGCGCGAGCCCTATCATACCTGGCGCAAGAAAAATTTCGTCCGAATCTTGATGCAAACCGGACACAAAAAAGATCCGCGCTTGCCGGATACGCCGTTGCTCAGTGATCTCATGGATGAATTCAAAACCTCCGATCTTGGACGACGCGTTGTTATGGTAATGCTCGGCTCGGGAGAGCTTGGGCGGCCCATCGTAACCCATCCGGGGACGCCGCCGGACAGGACGAAAACCTTGCGCGATGCTTTTATGAAAAGCATGGCCGATCCCGCGCTGCTGGCCGATGCCGCCAAAAGCAATTTAGAAATCACCGCCGTCACCGGTGAAGAATTGTCGAAGATTGCCAAAGACGTGATCGAGCAGCCGCCCGAAGTCGTCGACCGCATCAGAAAGATTTTGGCGCAATAAAAAAAATTTGGCGCCGGGCGCCAGGTGCAATTGATCTCGAGCGAATTACTGCGTACCTTAAAACTTGGGCGCGGGCGCGTGGCGGAAATTCTTGACTTGGAGGTGAAAATGACAATTCGCTCGACGGTGATTGTTTGTATCCTTGTCGTCTTGTCCGGCGCGATTATTTTTGAAAATGCGGCGGTGGCGCAGAACGCGGCGGGGGCGGCCACAGTTGTTCAACCTGGTTCGGAAGTATTTTTCGACTACACCTTGACTGATGATGAAGGCAAAGTGGTGGATTCGAGCAAGGGGAAAGAACCGATGCATTATGTGCACGGCAAGGGGCAGATCATACCCGGATTGGAAAAGGAACTGAGCGGCATGGCCGTGGGCAGCGAAAAAAAAGTGACGATTAAGCCCGAAGACGCCTACGGGCCGGTCAATCCCCAAGCCTTTCAGGAAGTTCCCAAGGAAAAACTCCCGCCGGAAGCGTTGAAGGTTGGAACGATGCTGGCGGCTCAGGGCCCGGGAGGGCAACGCGTGCCGGTGCGTGTGCACGAGATTAAAGAAAATACCGTTGTCATGGACTTCAATCACCCGCTGGCGGGGAAGACTCTCTCCTTCGACGTGAAGATCACCGACGTCAAAGCGGCTGAAAAATAGCTTTTGGTTCGTTGCGG
>Ga0065707_10083063_pt1 | contig 10637 bp, 6 predicted proteins | sample SwiRhicommuniRL3_FD_59094 | JGI IMG/M metagenome (GOLD analysis project Ga0065707, IMG submission 59094) | Switchgrass rhizosphere bacterial communities from Rose Lake, Michigan, USA - RL3 v2 (version 2) | ecosystem: Host-associated > Plants > Roots > Rhizosphere > Soil | place: East Lansing, MI... | reverse complement strand
AAATCTCGAGCGTGCGCTTGGCGAAGCAGATCGCGCGCGAGCCGGTCGACAGGCGATCGTCGTTGTCGAGCAGCACCACGGGCACCTGCTGCAGCGCGAGGTCGATCGCCAGCGACAACCCCACCGGTCCGGCACCCACCACCACGACCGCGAGATGCGCCGGCTTGGCCGCGTCCTGATCGGCGCAGCGACGATACGGGAAGACGACCTGCTGATAGTCCATCGCAAGGCGGATCAGGACTCCAGCGCTTGCCACATCTGCTGGTCGCGCTCGGCCGTCCAGATGCGCGGATCGGCGTATTGCGTGGCTTCGTCGTAGCAACGCGTGACGTCGAACGGCATGCAGTGGTCGAAGATCACCCAGTGTCCGTACTTGGGGCGCAGCGTGTCGAGCGTCTGCTTGTAGACCGCGTTCAGATCCTTGCCGGCGGCGACACCGGCCTTGACGCTGGTCCACACGTCGGCGACGAAGTCGCGCGTGCCTTTCAAGCCGGCGGCCACCTGCTCGGGCGTGGTCAGCGCCGCGCCGCGGCCGGGCACCAGGGCTCGCGGCTTCATCGCCGCGAGGTTGTCGAGCGTCTGCGGCCAGTCCTGGAAGTAGGCGTCGCCGGCGTACGGCGTGGCGTCGAACTCCACCAGGTCGCCGGAGAACAGAATCTTCTGCTCGGGCAGCCAGGCGATGGTATCGCCCTTGGTGTGGCCGCGGCCCACCTGCAGCAGTTGCACTTCGAGCTGACCGAGCCAGAGGCTCATCGCGCCGCTGAACGTGATGGTCGGCCACGTCATGCCGGCCGGCACGCTCTCGACGTTGCGAAACAGCCGCGGGAAGCGGCCGATCTCGCTGGCCTTGTCGGCCTCGCCGCGCTCGACGATCAGGTCGTAGGTGTCGCGGCTGGCGATGATGTGCTCGGGTCGGTAGCCGCTGGCACCGAGCACGCGCACCGCGTGATAGTGGCTCAGCACGACGTACTTGATCGGCTTGTCGGTCACCGTGCGGATGTGCTTGATCACGTCTTGCGCCATCACCGGCGTGGCCTGCGTGTCGATCACCATCACCGCGTCGTCGCCGACGATGACGCCGGTGTTGGGGTCGCCCTCGGCGGTGTAGGCATAGGCGTTGGCCGACAGCTTGCTGAAGGTGACTCTCTTGTCGGCGAGGTCGGCTTGCGACGCGAAGGCCTTGGTCATGGTGGGTCTCTCCGAAGCGTTGGGGTGGCCGCGCTGGGGTGGCGGCGGTGCCATGCACCGCGTGCGGCCGCGATCGGTTAAGCTCGTACGACTATAACAAACGGGTTCGTCTATGTCGAATTCCACTGGGAAAAGCCGGCGCGGCATCCAGAGTGTCGAAGTCGGCGGACGTCTATTGCACGCGCTGGCCCACCGTGGCCGCGCGATGGCGCTGAAAGACCTGGCGGCCGACGCCGGCATGACGGCGGCCAAGGCGCACCCGTACCTGGTGAGCTTCGGCCACATCGGCCTGGTGGAGCAAGACCGCGCGAGCGGCCGCTACGCGCTCGGGCCGCTGGCGCTGCAGCTCGGCTTGATCAGCCTGCAGCAGGCCGACCCGGTGCGCATCGCCGCGCCGCTGCTGCCCGAGCTCGCCGCGCGCACGGGGCACACGGTGGCGCTTGTCGTGTGGGGTGGTCGAGGCCCGACCATCGTGCTGCGCGAGGCCTCGCCGTCGGCGGTGCACGTGGACATGCGACACGGCACGGTGTTCTCGATTGCCGCCACCGCGTCGGGCCGCCTGTTCGCGGCGCACTTGCCGGCCGAGGTGGTGCGTCCGATCTACGAAGCCGAGCGCACGGTGTCGGCGCGCAGCCATCGGCGCGGCAACAACGGCGCGGCGACGACTGCGCAGCTGCCCGCCTGGCGCACGTTCCAGACCGAGCTGAACGAGGTGCGCCGCCACGGTCTCGGCCGCTCGGAAGGCGCCGTGGTGGCCGGCGTCAGCGCGCTGTCGGCACCGGTGTTCGACCACCGCGGCGCGATGGTGCTCGCGCTCACCGCCATCGGCCCGTCGGCAGCGTTCGACGCGCGCTGGACCGGCGGCGTCGCCTCCGTGCTGCGTGACGCGGCGCACGCCGCATCGGCCCGCCTCGGCCATCGCCCGTTGATGCAGCGCGGCATGGCGAGCTGAAGCACAAATCGCTGCGCGTTGCAGGGGCGGGTGCTTTGCAGCCCCGCGCGGGTGCGGCGTTTGCCTCACGGTGCCAGCACGAAAGTGCGCGCCCCGCTACGATGCGCCCACATTGGGAGGCGGGCCGCGGCAGATCGACCGGGCGCCGCTGTCACGCAGCCGGCTGGCTCCATGCCAGCCACGAGGGGACATCCATTTGAGAACAATCATCGATCGGCTCGCAGGCATCACGCCGCAACGGCTGCAGGGCATGCGCCGCGGCATCGAGAAAGAAAGCCTGCGCGTGCAGCCCACCGGCGCGCTGGCGCTGACGCCGCATCCGCTGGCGCTCGGCTCCGCGCTGACGCACTCGCGCATCACCACCGACTACAGCGAATCGCAGCTCGAGCTGATCACCGGCGTGCACGCTGATGCCCGCGCGTGCGAGCAGGAGCTGACGCAGATCCACCAGTTCGTCTACCGCGTGCTGCGCGACGCCGGCAACGAGATGCTGTGGGTGGCCAGCATGCCGTGCGGGTTGCCCCACGATGAGACGATTCCGATCGGCGCATACGGCAGCTCCAACATCGGGCATGCCAAGAGTGTGTACCGCATGGGTCTGGGGCATCGCTACGGGCGGCGCATGCAGACGATCTCGGGCATCCACTACAACTGGTCGCTGCCCGGCCTCGGCAACGACGAATACTTCGCGCTGATCCGCAACTTCAGGCGCCACTCGTTCATGCTGTTGGTGCTGTTCGGCGCGTCGCCCGCGGTGTGCCCGAGCTTCGTCGCCGGCCGCGAGCACGGGCTGCAACCGCTGACGCCGCATACGTTGCATCTGCCGCACGCCACCTCGTTGCGCATGGGGCGGCTAGGGTATCAAAGCGATGCGCAGGCATCGCTGTCGGTGAGCTACAACAATCTCGAAAGCTACGCTGCGTCGCTGCACGAGGCGCTGACCAAGCCGTACCCGCCGTACAAGGCGATCGGCATCCGCAACCCCGGCGGCGAGTACAACCAGCTGGCCACCAGCCTGCTGCAGATCGAGAACGAGTTCTACGGCACGATCCGCCCCAAGCGCGTGATCAAGAGCGGCGAGCGGCCGCTGCATGCGCTGCGCGAGCGCGGCGTCGAGTACGTCGAGGTGCGTTGCATGGACCTCGATCCGTTCGTCAACGTCGGCATTGCGGCACCGACGATGCGCTTCATCGACATGTTCCTGCTGCACTGCCTGCTGTCCGACAGCCCGCCCGACACGCGCGAAGAGATCGCGGCGCTGGCGCGCAACCAGCACAGCACGGCCGCGCGCGGCCGCGAGCCCGGGCTGCGGCTGCAGCGCAACGGCGCCAACGTCTCGCTGGCCGATTGGGGCGCCGAGTTGCTCGAAGGCTGCGCGCCGATCGCGGCACGGCTCGATGCCGAGTTCGGTGGCAACGACTATCACGACGCGCTGGCTCATGCACAGGCGGCGTGGCGCGCGCCGCAGACGTTGCCGTCGGCGCGGGTGTTGTCGGCGCTCCAGGCCAGCGACGGCTGCGCCTACACCGCGTTCGTGCGTCAGCGCTCGGTGCAGGCGCAGGACGAACTGCTGGCGTTGCCGTGGTCGCTCGAGCAGCAAGGCTTGTTTGCCGCCGAAGCGCAGGCGTCGCTGGATCGGCAGCGCGCGATCGAGGCCGCCGACACGGTGCCGTTCGAGACCTTCAGGCAGGACTACGTGTCGGCCAAGCGGCTGATGCCGGGTTGACGTCGAGAGCGCTGATCGATGCCGCGCCGCTTCGTCGATCTGTCGATCTTTCTCGAGAACGACGTGATGAGCGACCCGCCGTCGTTCGCGCCGAAAATCCAGTACTTCACGCATGCCGACACCGTCGAGCAGATCGCGGGCTTCTTTCCCGGGTTGAAGCGCGAAGACCTGCCCGATGGCGAAGGCTGGGCGGTCGAGTTCGTGCGGCTGTCGACGCACAACGGCACGCACCTCGACGCGCCGTACCACTTTCACTCGACGATGGACCAGGCGATGGGTGACAAGAAGCCGGCGATCGCGATCCACGACGTGCCGCTGGAGTGGTGCTTCCAGCCTGCCGTGAAGCTCGACTTCCGTCACTTCGCCGATGGCACCGTGGTCACCGCGGCCGACGTCGAGGCCGAGCTGCAGCGCGTCGGCCATGTACTCAAGCCGCTGGAGATCGTGGTCGTCAACACGCGCGCCGGCTCGCGCTACGGCCACGGCGACTACGTGTCGGCCGGCTGCGGCATGGGCTACGAGGCGACGATGTACCTGCTCGAACGCGGCGTGCGACTGACCGGCACCGACGCGTGGAGCTGGGACGCGCCGTTCGTGCACACCGCCAAAAAGTACGGCGAGAGCCACGATGCCAGTCTGATCTGGGAAGGCCACAAGGCCGGCCGCGACATCGGCTACTGCCACCTCGAGAAGCTGCACAACCTGGAGGCGCTGCCGGCCGACGGATTTTTCATCAGCTGCTTCCCGCACAAGATCCGCGGCGCGTCGGCCGGCTGGACGCGCGCGGTGGCGATCTTCGACGACGCCTTGATTCCCATGCGCTGACGCCGCGCAGCGCGCTTACAGCGGCTGCAACGCCGCACGCGCATCGTGCCGCGCCAGCCGCGCCAGCAGGTATTCGACCTCGCCCCGCGCGGCATTCGTGAGACCCGCCTTCGGCGCGCGCTGCGCGGCCGAAGCGATCAGTCCGCGGCGCTGCAGCACGTGCTTGCGCACGCCCAAGCCGACACCCGGTTGCTGCTCGTAGCGCAGCAGCGGCAGGTGGGCATCGAACAGGTCGTGCGCCGCATCGCGCCGACCCTCGCGCTGCAGCCGGACCACATCGCACAGCATGTCGGGGAACGCGTAGCCGGTCATCGCGCCGTCGGCGCCGCGCTCGCATTCGAAATCGAGGAACAAGCCACCGTTGCCGCACAGGATCGAGATGTGGCGCATCGAGCCGTCGCGCTCGAAGGCGCGCAGCATGGTGATCTTCTCGAGGCCCGGCCAATCTTCGTGCTTGAGCATCACGCACGATGGGTTGTCGCTGACGATGCGGCGAATCACCGCCGGCGTCATCTGCACGCTGAAGGTCAGCGGGTAGTCCTGGATCACGAACGGCACGTCGGCGCCGATCGCTTGCGCCGCTTGTGCGTAGTAGCCGGTGATCTGGTCGTCGGTGCGCAGCGTGTTGGGCGGCGCGATCATCACGCAGGCGGCGCCGAGCGCCATCGATTCGCGCGCCAGCGCGCGCATCGCGGCGAAGCCCGGCGCCGTGACGCCGACGATCACCGGCGTGCTGCCGAACGCCTTGATGAATCGCGAAGCCACCGCCAGGCTCTCGGTGGCGTCGAGTTTGGTGGCTTCGCCGAGTTGCCCGAGCACGGTGACGCCGGTGGAGCCGCTGCGCAGATAGAACTCACTCAGGCGATCGATCGAAGCGAAGTCGATCGCGCCGTCGTCATGAAACGGGGTGGGGGCGATCGGATAGACGCCTCGGGCGCCGAGCAAAGTGTTCATGATGGTTGGGCCGATGCGCGGCCGCGGTGAGTCGCCTCGTACTGTGCCCGAAATTCCGCGCGTGCTCACGCCGCGAGCGCGACCTCGAGCGACGCGACGCGCCCATCCTCCAGCTTCAGCACGCGGTCGCCGAGATGGAAGTAGCGGTCGTCGTGCGTGATCACAACCACCGTCTTGCCGCGCGCGCGCAATTCGGGCAGCAGCTTGTTGTAGAAGATGCGCTTGTAGTCGGGGTCCTGGTCGGCGGCCCATTCATCGAACACCACGACGGGGCGGTCCTCCAGATAGGCGGTCACCAGAGCCAGTCGCTTGCGTTGGCCCTGCGACAGGTCGATCGTCGAATAGCGGCTGCCATCGAGCGCAACCTTGCCGTCCAGCTGCAGTGCGCTCAGGTACTGCGGTGCCTGGGTGCGCGCGCGCTGCGGGTCGATGCCGTGCAGCGCGCGAAACAGGTGGAAATCGGAGAACACCACCGAGAACAGCTCACGGTAGTCGACGCGGTTGGCCTCGTCGACGACGCGCCCGCCAGACCGCAGCTCGCCCGATCGCGGGACGTACAAGCCGCACAGCAGCTTGACGAACGTGCTCTTGCCGCTGCCGTTGCCGCCGACGACGAACAGCAACTCACCCGGCTCGAGGTCGAGATCGATGGGGCCGAGCTCGAACCCGGACGCGTCCTCGTAGCGAAAGGTCAGACCACGCATCGTGACGCGGGGCGGCCGCCAGTGCGTCGGCTTCTCGATCATCGGCGCGGTGGCCTCAGGGCCGACCTCGATGCCGAGTTGCTCGATCGCGGCCAGCGCGACCTGCCCGCGGGCGACGGCGGGTATCGCGCCGATGATGCTCCACAGCGGCGCCATCAAATAGAGCATGGCGAACACGTAGCCGGTGAGCACCTCGGGGGTGGGTTTCAGCGCCATCGGCGCGGCAAACAGCGCCAGCGCGATCAGACCGTGGTACAGCACCTGAACCCAGGCATCGGCCAGCGCGTAGCGTCGGGTGGCGGTCAGGTTGCTCTGGCGGTAGGCATCGGCCGACGCGCGCAAATCATCGTTGAGAAAACCTTCGCGCCGGCGGCGGTGCAGCATCAGCTCCTTCACGCCCAGTGTCAGGCTGCGGAAGTGCTCGAACAGCAGTGAACGCTCGTCGCGCGCACGGTGGATGACCGCGAATGCGCGCCGGTGCTGCCACGCGTAGATCCACGCGCCGGCCGTGGTGGCGGCGAGCATGGCGGCAAACAGGGGCCACGAAAGCCAAGCGAGGTAGACGCCGCAGCCGGCCACGACCGCGGCGTTCATCGCCAGTTGGGGGATGCACTGCACGGCCCACGTCACCGCGCTGACGTCGTCGGTCATCGTGGTGAGGATGTGGCCGCCGCCGCGGCGCTCGATCAGGCGCAGCGGTGCGTCGAGCAGCTTGCGTGCCAGCGTGAGCGACAGCTCGAGGATGGTGCCTTGCGAAAAACGCACCAGCAACAACTGCGCCAGCAGCGTGGCGCCGATCTTGCCGAACGCGAGCAGCGCGAATCCGGCTGCGAGCAGCCAGGGCGTCGACGCGCCCGCGTCGGTGAGTGCACGCGTGATCAGGGCCAGCAGCGCCGCGCTGCACAGGCCGGCGACCAATCCAGCGCCGACCAGCAGCGCGAGCGTGCCGCGCGCCCGTTCGAGCAGAAACCGGAGCAAACGCCAAGATCGCATGGCGTCTATGCCGATTCGCTCAGGTGTTCGCGCAGGATCTCACACAGGCGCTCGAGATGCGGCGACACGAACAAGCGCCCCGAATCTTCGGCCGGCAGCTCGATGGTGCGGGCGCCACCCAGGGCCAATGAATCCCAGGCGCGCCGGGTGTCGGTGGTGTCGGGCGTGAGGGGCCGATCGATCGCGATCACGTTCAGCACGCGCCCGGGGTAGATGCGGGCTTCGTAGCAGGCCACCGCTTCGAAGGTGGCCGCCACCACGCGGTCGGCCAGATAGTCATGGCCGGCCAGCGTCTCTTCCAGCGTGACCTCACTGGGCGCCTCGGGCCGCAGCAGGCGCAGCAGGCCTGCCGGCCAACGGCGCGGCGACAGACTGGCCAGCGTGCGTGCGCTGGCGCGGATGCGCTTGATCGCGGTGCGCAAGCGTTGCCAGGCACGCCATGCACCCGGCGGACACCGGTACGACGACGGGTGCCACGATTCCAGCACGATGAGTTCGACGTCTTCGCCCTGCGCGCGCAGCATGCGAGCCATTTCGTAGGCGACCACGCCGCCGGTGCAGGCGCCGGCGATCACGTAGGGACCTTGTGGACGCACGGTTCGAACCTCGGCGACGTGGTGCGCGGCCATCTCCTCGATGGTGCGCAGCGGCGCCTCGATGCCGTCGAGCCCGCGCGCCTGCAACCCATACACCGGACGCTCGCCGTCGAGCAGTTTGGCCAGGCCGGTGAAGACCAGCACGTTGCCGCCGACGCCGGGCACGATGAACAACGGCGGCTGCGCCCCGTGCACGCCGAGGGCGACCAGCGAACGCCATGGTGGTTTCCAATCGGCGCGGCTCAATGCGTGTTCGAGCCGTGCCACGGTTGGTGCTTCGATCAGCGAGGCCAGCGGCAGGCGGCGACCGAACACGCGCTCGATCAGCGTGAGCAGTTGCACCGCTTTCAACGAGTGCCCGCCGTGCTCGAAGAAATCGTCGTGCAGGCCGAGCGTGGCGTCGTCGAGCACCTGTCGCCACAGCGCGAGCAGTTGCACGGCGAGCAGCCCCTGCGGATTGGCGCTGCCGCGTTCGCGTTCGACGGCATCGGCCCTGCTCGGCGGCGGCAAGGCCGGCACGTCGACCTTGCGGTTCGCCGTCAACGGCAGCGACGGCAACGCGATGAAGTAAGCGGGCACCATGTAGTCGGGCAGCGCGCCGCGCAAGTGGCTGCGCAGCGCCGAGCGGTCCAACGACGCGCCTGTGCGGAGCACGACATAGGCCACCAACTGCCGGTGGCCGGACGGGTCGTCCTTGGCGGCCACCGCGCAGTGCGCCACCGACCCGTGCGTCGCCAGCGCGGACTCGACCTCGCCGAGTTCGATGCGAAAGCCGCGCAACTTCACCTGGAAGTCGTTGCGGCCCAGATGCACGAGGCGGCCGTCGGGCAACTGCCGGGCGAGGTCGCCGGTGCGGTACAGGCGTGCGCCGGGTTGGCCCCAGAACGGGTCGGGCACGAAACGCTCGGTGGTCAGCTGGGGTCGGTTGCGATAGCCGCGTGCCACGCCCATGCCGCCGATGTAGAGCTCGCCGGTCACGCCGAACGGAACCGGCTGCCGGTTGTCGTCGAGCACGAAGCACGTCGTATTGTCGATCGCGCGGCCGATCGTGATCGGCGCGTCGGGCTGCACCGCATCGAGCGTGGACCAGATCGTCGTCTCGGTGGGGCCGTAGAGGTTCCACAACGCGCGGCAGCGGGCCAGCAGCCGCGATGACAACTGCGTACCCAACGGCTCGCCGCCGCACAGCGCCGTGAGCTGGGGATCGCCCGACCAGCCGGCCTCGATCAGCATGTTCCAGGCGGTGGGCGTGGCCTGCATCAGCGTCGGCCGCACGGCGGCCAAGCGATCGATCAGTGCGCGCGGATCGGCCGCTTCGTCACGCGTGGCCAGTTCGACCCGCGCGCCGACCGACAGCGGCAGCAACAGCTCGAGCCCCGCGATGTCGAACGACAACGTGGTCACCGCCAGCAACGTGTCCTGCGCCGACGCACCGGGCTCGCGTTGCATCGAAGCGATGAAGTTGAGCAGCGAGCGATGTTCGATCTCCACACCCTTGGGCTGGCCGGTCGAGCCCGAGGTGTAGAGCACGTAGGCGAGATCGTGTCCGTCGGCGAGGTTCGGCACGGCCCTGTCGGATTCGGCGGCGATGCGCGCAGCCCGGACGTCGAGATTCAGCCGCCGCTCGGGCGAGGGTGCCGGCGCGTTGCTGACCGCGTCGTGCGTGATCACCCACGACAGCGCGCAGTCGCTCACCATGAAGCGCAAGCGCTCGCGCGGAAATGCCGGATCGAGGGGCACGTAGGCGGCGCCGCTCTTCAGCACGGCGAGCAGGGCCATCACCATGTCGGGCGTGCGCTGCAGGCACAGCCCGACCAACGTGCCGCGCCCGACCCCCAAACGCTGCAAGTGGTTCGCCAGCCGATTGGCACGACGTTCGAGTTCGGCGTAACTCCACTGCACAGAACCCTGGCTGAGCGCCACCGCGGCCGGTGAGCGCGCCGCCTGGGCGGCGATCAGTTCGTCGATGCGTTGGGCATCGGGCAGCGCGCGCGCAGTGTCGGCGCGGCGCTGCAGCAGCGCATCGCGTTCGTGTGGCGTCAGCGTCGGCAGCTTCGACAACGGCGCATGCGGGCGTGCCAGCGCCTGTTCCAGCAGGTGCAGGTAGTGCGCGGCCAGCTGCCGCACCGTCGCTGGCGAGAGGACCGCGGTCGCATATTCGAAATGCACGCGATGGGAGTGCTCGGTGTCGACCGTGACCGTGAGGTCGAACTGCGCCGCGCCGCGGTCGAAATCGAACGGCGAGACTTCGGCCTGAGCCAGATGCGGCCGTGCCGCGGGTGCGTTGGGCACGTTGAACAGCACGCGCACGTGCGCCGGCGACGAATTGCCCTCGCCGCGCAACTCGTCGACCAGGCGCTCGTAGGGCAGGCTCTGATGCGCGTAAGCCTGCAGCGCCGTCGCCTTCACTCGCTGCAGCAGCTCGACGAAACTGGGGTCGCCCGCGAGGTCGGTGCGCATCACCAGCGTGTTCACCATCGTGCCGACGAGGTCCTCGGTGTCGGCCCGCAGGCGGTTGGCGATCGGTGTCCCGAGCACGATGTCGGTCTGTCCGCAGTAGCGCGACAGCAGCAGCTTGAACACCGCCAGCAGCACCATGAACGGCGTGGCCCCGTGGGTCGTGGCCAGGCGGCGCGTGGTGCGGATCGTGTCGGCCGGCAGGTCGCACACGATGTTGGCGCCTTGCGCGGCGGTTGCGG
>Ga0065707_10002989_pt1 | contig 10649 bp, 8 predicted proteins | sample SwiRhicommuniRL3_FD_59094 | JGI IMG/M metagenome (GOLD analysis project Ga0065707, IMG submission 59094) | Switchgrass rhizosphere bacterial communities from Rose Lake, Michigan, USA - RL3 v2 (version 2) | ecosystem: Host-associated > Plants > Roots > Rhizosphere > Soil | place: East Lansing, MI... | reverse complement strand
GCTCGGGCGCATGACCTTCAACGTGGTCGGCCTGACCGAAGGCATCGTTTCCAGCTCCGGCGATTCGACGGCGTATATCTCACTGCAAGACGCGCAGGATCTGCAGTTTCTCAAATCCAACGAAACGGTGCGCAACGAGCGCGCCCGGCTCCAGGCTGATCTCGAGGCGAATCCGGCGCTCGCCGGTCTTGCCGCCGCATCGCTTTCATCGATAATCCAGAACACCAATCTGGCCAATGCCGTGCTGGTGCGGTTGGAGATGTGGGCCGAGCCGGCTGAAGTGGCCAGGCGCATTGAGCGCTGGAACCATTACCGGGCGATGACGACGGCGGAGCAGGAAGATGTCTTGGCCAAGAACGTCATCGAACGGGCGCGCCAGCAAATCATGCTTTTCAGAATCATCCTGCTTATCGTCTCCACGGTGATCATCGCGCTGATCATTTACACCATGACGATGGAAAAGACCCGCGACATCGCCACACTCAAGATTATCGGCGCGCCGAATTTCAAGATTGGCGCGTTGATCTTGCAGGAGTCGCTCGCTCTAGGTCTACTGGGCTACTTGTTCGGCGCGCTGCTCATCAATCTGACGTACGATTACTTTCCGCGCCGTGTCGCGATCCTGCCCTTCGATCAGAACATCTTGTTCGGCATTGTCATGGCCATCTGTGTCCTGGCGAGCCTGGTTGGTATACGCCGCGCCCTCGCCATCGACCCGACGACGGCCATGGGAGGGGGCGCATAATGGCCGCGGTGGAGGCGCAGAATGTCGGCAAGATTTTCGGCCAAGGAGACAGCCAAGTCGTGGCGCTCAAGGACGCGCATTTGTCTATTGAGCCGGGCGAGATCGTCGCGCTGATGGGGCCGAGTGGATCGGGCAAGACTACGCTTTTGCGCGCCCTCTCTCTGATCGATCCGCCGACCACCGGACAGATCGCCATCGACAACGAAGTGGTGTTCGACGGCGAACGGGTGCTGACCGACGACCGAAAACTGCGGCGCCAGCGCATGGGAATCATCTTTCAGGCTTACAATCTCATTCCGTTTCTAACTTCCCTGGAAAATGTCGCCCTCGTGCTCACGCTCAATGGCGTTTCCAATCACGAGGCGATGAAGCGCGCGAGTGAACTCCTCAAACGCCTCGATCTCGGCCATCGTGCCGCCATTTATCCCGCTACGCTGTCAGGCGGAGAACAGCAGCGAGTTGCCGTTGCCCGCGCGGTGATTAACGATCCGGCGGTAATTTTAGCGGACGAGCCGACCGCCGCACTCGATACCGAGCGCGGCAAAGCCGTGATGGATTTGCTCCGTCATCTGGGACGCAAGCAGAGGGCGGCGGTCATCGTTGTGACGCACGATGAAAGAATGATCGAGGGCTTTGATCGCGTCTATCACATGACCGACGGGCGGATCACGAACGCCGCGTTAGATCAAAAGTATCCTGAAGATTTGGAGGGCAGGGAGATTCATGGAAATTAGCTTCAAACCGATCGGGTGATCCATACAAAGGCCACCGATGATGACGTGAAGGAAAAGGGCGACCGGGAAGGCGAGTTGGAAATCTTCGCCGAGTTTGCCGACGGCCTTGACGGCGTCGACGGGTATTCGCATTTGTTCGTCTTGGTCTATTGACCGGCTACGGCGGGAACAGAGTGGTCCATTGAAAGTGAAGCCACGAGCCTTGCTCCGCCGTGGATTTAAACTCGAGGACTTGCCTGAGCTCGGCGTTTTTGCGCTCGATTCTCCGACGCGGCCAAATACCATCGGCCTGACGCTCGTGCGCGTTGTGCGACGCGATGGAAGGAGGGTCATTGTGCGCGGGCTGGATTTTTTTGATGGCACGCCGATCCTCGATATCAAGACCTATCGAAGCCAGTATCGCACCGACGAGTTCGGCGTGCCCGAATGGTTTCGCAAGTTGGCCGGTCCGACGGGTCATGTCTAACCTCCGCTAATGCTGCTTTCCTGAACTTGATAAGTTCTCATAGGTTTTTTTGCGTTTCTGAAGATTTTCTGCTCGTAATCGTTCGCTATTCTATTCGTCGCAGATGGCATATTGGTTGCTGTCATTGTGAATTGCTCCCAATTAGATGCGAATTGGATAAGGAGAGGAGGTGAAACAGATGAGAAGGATAAGTTTTTTATTGGCAATCGCCGTGGCCGGTATTTTTACGTTCGTTGGGTCGTCGATTGCACAGCAAAGAGGCGGCATGATGTGGCGCGGCAGCGGCGGCTGGGGACCGGGCAGCCAGTATAACAAGATGTACGATCCCAAAGCGATGGAAACGATTGCCGGCGAAGTTACGGCGGTAGATCGTATCACTCCGGTCAAAGGGATGAGCGGCGGTGTTCACATGAACGTGAAAACCGACAAGGAAACCATCTCTGTTCAACTGGGTCCGAGTTGGTACCTCGAAAATCAGGACGTGAAGATCGTAGTCAAAGACAAGGTGGAGGTGAAAGGCGCGAGAACGACTTTTGCCGGCAAACCGGCGATCATCGCGGCGGAAGTGAAGAAGGGCGATGAAGTGCTCAAGTTGCGCGACGACAGCGGATTTCCAGTGTGGAGCGGCTGGCGGCGGCGCTAACGTCCCGGACTGAAAACGCGGGCGGCGAATTCCGAGACCAATGCGAGATTCGCCGCCGGCGAAATCTCACGGAATCATTTCTATGAACTGTAAGCGACAGCGTCGCCGATCGAAGGCCCCATGACCGAACAAACTGACCCGCAGTCGAGCGCTTTGCGTAATAAGGCCACACCCCGGCGCGTGCTTGTTGTCGGCGGGGTGGCTGGGGGCGCCTCCTGCGCGGCGCGACTACGGCGGCTCGATGAAACCGTTGAGATTGTCATGTTCGATCGGGGGCCGTATGTCTCGTTTGCAAATTGTGGCCTGCCGTACTACGTCGGCAACGTCATTTCTGATGAGAGCCGACTTTTGGTGGCCTCCCGAGAGATGTTTCACGAGCGCTTCAATATTGAAGTGCACACCGAGACCGAAGTCATTGGCATCGACCGCGGCGCTTGCACGATCACGGTGCGCGACGCGCGCGCCGACAACACTCGGGTGGAGCGCTACGACGCGCTGGTGTTGTCACCTGGTGCGGCGCCGATCCGACCGCCGCTGCCCGGCGTGGACTTGCCCGGTGTTTTCGCCGTGCGCACCATTCCGGACTCGCGCCGCATCCGTTCGTGGATTGTCGATCACAGTGCGAAAACAGCCGTCGTTGTCGGCGGCGGTTTCATCGGTTTGGAGATGGTCGAAAACTTGATCCAACGCGGCCTGTCAGTGACAGTTCTGGAGAAGCTGCCTCAGCTCATGCCGCCGCTGGACCCCGAGATGGCGACACCGCTGATGGAACACCTTGTCGTCGAAGGCGTGCAGCTCCATTTGGGGGATGGGCTTGCGGGCATCGAAGAACGCGACGGCGGCGGCCTGGTTGTTGTCGCCGAGAGCGGCGCGCGTTTGCCCGCGGATCTCGTCATCCTGGCCATCGGGGTACGGCCCGAGACCGCCCTCGCTAAGGACGCCGGTCTCGACATCGGTCCTCGCGGCGGCATCGTGGTCGATGCGCAGATGCGCACTGCCGATCCGCGTATCTGGGCGGTGGGCGACGTCGTCGAGGTGGAAGATGTGCTTACGGGTCAGGATACGGTGCTACCTCTCGCCGGACCGGCCAATCGGCAAGGACGAGTTGCCGCCGAGTCGATAGCTGGGCGCGCAACGCATTTCCGCGGCGTGCAGGCAACGGCCGTGGTCGGTGTGTTGGGTCTGACCGTCGCATCGACCGGCGCCAGCGAGAAAGGACTGCGACGCGCCGGCGTTACGAGCTTCGAGAAAGTATACCTTCACCCGGGTCATCACGCCGGCTACTACCCAGGCGCACGGCAGATCCATCTAAAACTTTTGTTCTCGGTGCCCGACGGGCGTATCCTCGGCGCCCAGGCCGTGGGCTTCGAAGGCGTGGAGAAGCGCATCGATGTCATCGCGACTGCAATTCAGTTCAACGGTACGGTGCATGATCTTGCTGAGTCCGAACTGTGTTACGCGCCGCAGTTTGGCGCGGCGAAAGATCCTGTCAATCTCGCCGGCATGCTCGCCGAGAATGTATTGAATGGGGACATGCCTGTGGCCGATTGGCTGGAGCTTGAGCGGACTGATGCGTTGTTACTCGATGTGCGCGAAGGGGACGAGTTTAACCACGGGCACATACCCAAGGCCATCAACCTGCCGCTCTCGCAGCTGCGCGCCCGTTACGCCGAGCTTCCCAAGGATCGCGATATCTGGGTGTGCTGCGCGGTCGGACAGCGAGCTTACTTCGCGACACGATTCCTGGCGCAGCACGGCTATCGATCGCGGAATTTGTCGGGAGGTTATACGACTTACAGGGCGCTCAAGGCCGCCGGCCTTGCGCCGTGAGCTAATGGGAAAATGAATCTCATACCGTCTTGTAGCAAGTGAGAGATCATCCCGCTTCTTTTGAGGTCAATTTGTTGTCCCCTGATTCGAGTAATATTCCGCCCAAAGCCGTCTATCTCTTTTTCATCCACCATTGCCGACCGCGAGTTCGACTCGAACCGGTTCCGTGAACCTGTGTGGCAGGGATGCCCGGGAGGGGGGCGGATCGATGTTAACGTGGTCTCGGTTTGTTCGGTTTCTTTCTTTGGGATTTGGATACCGGCTGCCATTGTTGCCGGATCAAGTTTGCCAGGGCCTTACCGATCGGAAACTTGTGTCCGACGGCTAGGATAACGTCCTTCAGTTCATTTTCGCTACAAGTAAAGGCACGTTTTCCGTCGCCCGCCGGAACGTCGAGATCGAGGGCATTATACCCGATTGAGTGCCTGGGCAGGCACTCTTTCAAAAGCCGGTATTCATCGGTGGGCAAAACGAAAAAGAAGTCGCGAACGCGTTTAGTCATTCTAGCGAGTTAATCGCAAGTCAGCAGAAATGCAAGCCCTGCGCTAAGTCTCGTGGGCCGAGAGGACTATTTAGCGCTAAATCCCGGGCGGAAAAGTATGGCAAAAATTGCGTGGGCAAATGCCGATAGGTCTCTCGTTTGGAAGAAAAGTAGAGCCCGTCGGTATTGATGCCGGATGAGCGCTAACTCCTCGGATGCATTCAACCGTCCGTTGCCGTTTCTTTGCATCCTTGCAAAGGCCCCCGCGTTGTTTCGCAAGCCTGAAAAAATAGGTGAGAATTCTCAGCGTATTCCAATCAATTAGCCTGGTATCTGCGTTGCGTAGCATCAGGTCGATCTGACAGCGTCGCGAACTCTAGTGCGCACGAATGAGTAAAATGGATATCGTCAAAGCGGTCGGGTTGGACCAAAAGACGCGCAAGAGCCGTTGGCCGGCCCGACTCGATGTTTTGCAGAGCGCGAGCGGTCTATTTCTTGGCCTGTTCATGTGGGGCCACATGGCTTTTGTCTCCACCATCCTTATTAGCAAGGACACCATGTGGTGGGTGACGCGGATGTTCGAAGGGCAGTTTATTCTCGGTGAGCGTTACCCGGGTATCGTCGCATCGATCGTTGCTCTGGTTGCGCTGATGTTCGTGGCACATGGCTTTTTGGCGATGCGTAAGTTCCCGGCGAACTTTCAAGAATACAAAAGTTTCCGGGGTCATCGAAAAATGATGCGCCATGAGGACACCACGCTATGGTGGCTTCAGGCCGTGACCGGATTTGGGCTGTTCTTTTTCGCTTCCGTCCACCTCTACCAAATGCTCATGCACCCGGGCGACATTGGCCCATACGAATCAGCAGATCGTGTGTACAGCGGCCGCTGGTGGCCCCTCTACCTGGTGCTTCTGTTCTCGGTCGAGCTGCACGGCGGCGTCGGCCTTTATCGATTAGCGGTCAAATGGGGATTGTTCGAAGGCGAGGATCCCGCTCATACGCGCGCTCTGCTCAAGAAGCTCAAGTGGGGGATCACGGTATTTTTTCTAATTTTGGGTTTGCTGACTTTGGCGGCTTACATGAAGATCGGTTACGAACATCGAGAGCGTGTCGGTGAGCGCTATANNCCATCGCACCTCCAACGATTGGCACCAACCGGTGTGCAGCGGTNACGGCGCAGAAATGTAAATCATGAAAATCATCTATACGGATGTTTTGGTTATCGGCGGCGGGCTCGCTGGTCTGCGCATCGGCATCGGTGCAAAACGGCGCGGCCACGATGTGATCATCCTTTCGCTGGTGCCGCCGAAGCGCTCGCATTCTTGCGCAGCGCAGGGGGGCATGCAGGCGAGTCTTGCCAACGTCATCAAAGGCCAAGGCGACAACGAAGATATTCATTTCGAAGACACAGTTCGCGGCAGCGATTGGGGCGCCGACCAGCAAGTCGTCAGGATGTTCGTCAACAGCGCGCCCAAAGCCGTGCGCGAACTGGCCGCCTGGGGCGTGCCGTGGAGCCGGGTTCGCAAGGGCGATCGCGACGTGATCATCAACGGCCAGAAGGTCACGATTACCGAACGCGACGAAGCCCACGGGTTGTTGGCGCAGCGCGACTTCGGCGGCACGAAGAAGTGGCGCACCTGTTACGTGTCCGACGGTACTGGCCACGCGATGCTCTACACCATGAGCGATCAGGCGATTGCCGATGGGATTCCCGTGCACGAGCGCACCGAGGCGATCGCGCTGATCCATGACGGCGGGCGCTGTTTCGGCGCGGTCGTGCGCGATCTCATTTCCGGACAATTGATTGCTTACGTCGCGAAGGCCACCGCTATTACTGCCGGCGGCGCGGGCCGGCTTTACCGTGTGACCACCAACGGAGTGATCTCGGAGGGCATTCCCACCGCCATTGCTCTTGAGACTGGTGTTGCTGTTTTGGGCAACATGGAGGCTGTGCAGTTTCATCCGACGCCAATTTTTCCCGCCGGCATCCTCCTGACCGAAGGCGCTCGCGGCGACGGCGGTTTGCTGCGCGACGGCGATGGCCATCGCTTTATGCCTGATTATGAGCCGGAGAAGAAAGAGCTGGCGTCCAGAGACGTCGTGTCGCGGCGTATGGAGGAGCACATTGCCAAAGGCAAAGGCGCAAAATCACGCTTCGGGGATCATCTCTGGTTGGATATCACGCTGCTGGGCGAGCACCATATCAAACACAATCTGCGCGAGGTCTACGAGATCTGCCATTATTTTCTCGGCGTCGATCCGGTGAAAGAATGGGTGCCGGTGCGGCCGGCGCAGCACTACACAATGGGCGGCGTGCGCACGAATCACACCGGCGAAAGCCCGACGCTCAAAGGCCTGTTCTCCGCCGGCGAAGCGGCATGCTGGGACATGCACGGCTTCAACCGGCTGGGTGGCAACTCCGTGGCTGAGACCGTAGTTGCCGGCATGATCGTCGCCGAGTTCATCGCTGATTTTTGTGAGCGGTCCGAAAACAGCACGAGCATCCCAATCGGTTTGATTCATGAGGCTCTCCAACGTGAACAAGCAAAGCTCGACTTGCTGATCGATGGCAGGGGCACGGAGAATGCCGCGGTGCTGATGGCGGAGATGCAGCATATCATGACCGCGAAGGTCGGCATATTCCGGAGAGGCAAGGTGTTGGAAGAAGCTGTAGATGAACTGCAAAGCCTTCTGTTGCGCAGTCGCAACATCGGCCTACGCTACAAAGCGCGCGGCGCGAATCCTGAGCTCGTCACGGCCTATCGGGTGCAGAAGATGCTCAAGCTTGCGCTCTGCGTCGCATACGGCGCGTTGGAGCGCACCGAGAGCCGCGGCGCGCATTTCCGCGAAGATTTCCCGCGCCGCAACGACGCCCAATGGCTGAAGCGCACGCTCGCCACTTGGAAAAGCGAAGCGGACACTTTGCCTTCGCTTAGCTATGAGCAATTGGATGTGAAGCGAATGGAATTGCCCCCGGGCTGGCGCGGTTACGGCGCCAAGGATTATATCGATCATCCCGACACTGCCGGGCGCGTCGCCGCAATCGAAGCGCTAAAGAAAGAATTAAACGGCGCTGACCGCTTCACGCTTCAGAAGAAGCTGATGCCTTACGAGGATCTATTGCCNGAGCGTTTCCGCGGCAATAATGAACGGATCGATGAAATGATCGAAGGTGCGCGATGAAAGATGCCGCCACCGACCATCGTTTACTAAAAATCAGCGTGCTGCGTTTCAATCCGCAGGAATCGGGGAGCGAACCGCGCATGCAGACCTATGAGATCGAAGAAGCGGACGGTATGACTCTCTTTATCGCACTCAACGAGATCCGCGAGAAGCAAGACCCTTCGCTGCAGTTCGACTTCGTTTGCCGTGCGGGTATCTGCGGCAGTTGCGGCATGATGATCAACGGTCGTCCGACGCTCGCCTGCCGTACTCTGACTAAGAATTTGGAACCCGTGATCTCACTGGCTCCGTTGCCGGTTTTCGAGATGATTGCCGACCTGTCGGTCAATACCGGCAGGTGGATGCGCGACATGAGCGACAGCCTGGAAACATGGGTTCACATGAAGGAACAGGAAATCGATCTACGGCGGTTGGAAGAAAAAATGGAACCCGAGTTGGCGGAAAAAATATACGAGCTTGACCGCTGCATCGAGTGCGGCTGCTGCATCGCCGGCTGCGGCACCGTGCGCATGCGTGAGGACTTCGTCGGCGCGGTGGGCCTGAACAAGATCGCCCGCTTCCGTCTCGATCCCCGGGATCAGCGGAGCGATGAAGATTTCTACGAATTGATTGGCGACGACAATGGCGTGTTCGGCTGTATGTCGCTTCTCGCCTGTCACGATGTGTGCCCAAAAAACCTACCGCTGGCGACGCAGATCGCGTTTCTAAGGCGAAAGATGGCCTTGGTGGGGTGGAAGTAATCCGTAGGTTGTTTTCGCCGGTCGTTGTTTGTCGCCCCTGAATTCCTACTTTCCGCTTGTGTTGATGCCCGCACGACAAGCTACCTGACAAGGGGTGACTCGTGGAGGGCGCTCCCTGCAACGTGGTGCGCCGCATTCTTAAATCTAATAACGGACGCCGGCGGATTTTGCATTCGTGCAAAGAAGCAGAGGTCTGCGCGGTAAAAACCACTGCAAAACCGGCAGGTGCTGACGGGCATAACGGTTGCGTTAAGACCAAGGCGGAACCGAACAGGGAGGATATTTATGAGTAAGACGATGACGACGAAGGCGGGGCATCTTGAAGTGGGAGTTCTGACTCGGCCAGAGAAGGAAGCGCACCCCTTGGGCAATTACTGGAAAGCCTTGGTGCCGATTGCCGTAGGAGCGTTGCTGCTGCTGCTACCGATTCCTGAAGGTCTCAAACCGAATGCCTGGTATTACTTCGCGCTGTTCGTCGCGGTGATCATCGCTTTGATCCTTGAACCGATTCCCGCCGCCGCTGTGGGGCTAATAGGCGTTACTGCTGCCACGGTTTCGTTGCTGGTCGCGCCCAAACCCGCGGATGCAATCAAGTGGGCGCTTTCGGGATTTCAGGATGGCACGGTCTGGTTGATCTTTGTCGCTTACATGTTTGCGCTGGGCTACGAGAAGACCGGCCTCGGTCGCCGTCTCGCTTTGAATTTGGTCAAATGGCTAGGCAAGAAAACTCTTGGGCTGGGCTACGCGATCGCCCTGGCGGATCTCGTGCTCGCGCCATTTACTCCGTCCAATACAGCACGCAGCGGCGGCACGATTTTCCCCGTGATCAAAAGTATTCCGCCGCTCTACGGCTCGGAGCCCGGTCCGACGGCGCGCAAGATCGGTTCCTATATTATGTGGACCGCGTTTGCGACGACCTGTGTGACCAGCTCCATGTTCCTCACGGGACTGGCGCCCAACCTGTTGGCGCTGTCGCTGGTCAAGACGACCGCCAAGATCGATATTAGCTGGACGGAATGGTTCATGGGCATGGCGCCGGTGGGATTGCTGCTCTTCGTTTGTTTGCCGTGGCTCGTTTACAAGATCTATCCGCCGGAACTCAAGAGCAGTCCCGATGTGCCATTGTGGGCGGGAGAAGAACTCAAAAGGATGGGCCGGATCAGCGTGAAAGAGATTGCCATGGCCCTGCTTGCTCTGCTCGCTCTGGGTCTCTGGATCTTCGGTGCTGACTTTGTCAATGCAACGACCGTTGCGCTGCTGGTGCTTTCGTTGATGGTCATCACACGAATCGTCGAATGGGATGACGTGCTCGCGCACAAGCAGGCCTGGAACGTGCTCATTTGGTTCGCCACCCTGGTGACGATGGCTGACGGGCTCAATAAAGTTGGCTTTCTGAAATGGTTTGCCGGGGGAGCGGCGGGTGCGTTGACCGGTTACTCGGTGATGACGATCATGGTCGCGCTCACGGTTGTCTACTTTGTCGTGCACTACATGTTCGCAAGCCTCACAGCTCATACGACCGCGCTCTTGCCGGTGCTCCTCACCGCGGCCATCGCAGTGCCGGAAATGCCGATCAAGTTGATCTCGCTGCTGTTCTGCTACACGCTCGGACTGATGGGTATCATCTCGCCATACGCCACCGGCCCTGGGCCGATCTACTACGGTAGCGGCTATGTGAGCCGGAAAGATTTTTGGATGCTTGGTTTAATCTTTGGCGCGATCTACCTGGCGGCGATGTTGTTGATCGGCGTTCCTTACCTGCGCTTCTACCTGGGATCCGTGTAATGTTTCGCCGCTCGACGATGGACGGGCTCGCGGTGAATCCGC
>Ga0065707_10004288_pt1 | contig 10650 bp, 9 predicted proteins | sample SwiRhicommuniRL3_FD_59094 | JGI IMG/M metagenome (GOLD analysis project Ga0065707, IMG submission 59094) | Switchgrass rhizosphere bacterial communities from Rose Lake, Michigan, USA - RL3 v2 (version 2) | ecosystem: Host-associated > Plants > Roots > Rhizosphere > Soil | place: East Lansing, MI... | reverse complement strand
CGCGGTCGCCGACGAGAAGAACGTCGCGAAAAAGTCGAGCAGCATCGTCGACCGAATCAGCGGTGAGCGGAAGACGAAACGGAGTCCTTCGAGCGCCGCCTGCCACGACAGCGCATCAGTCAGACCCGGTTGTTCGGGACGTCCCGGCCCGTTGCGCATGAGCAGCAGCGCGAGGATCACTGCGGCAAAGGAAACCGCGTTAATCACGTACGCCCAGCCGACGTTTGCAGACGCGATCACGATGCCGCCGAGCGCCGGGCCGAGGACCTGCGACGTCTGCTGCATGATCGTGTTCAGACTGATCGCGTTCGGCAGTTCATCCCTGGGGACCAGGCTTGGCACGAGTGACTGCCGTGCGGGAAGATCGAACGCACCGACGGCGGAACTGAGTGCCGCCAGCGCGTAGACGGGCCAGACCGAGGTGTTGCCGCTGAAGGCGAGCCAGGCCAGACCGAGCGCAACGACCGCGGAACCCGTTTGCGTCAGCAGCATCAGCTTGCGGCGATCGGAGGCGTCTGCAACCACGCCGCTGATCATCGAGAAGATGACGATCGGAACAACTCTCACGAGTCCGACGATGCCGAGTGCGAGGCCTTTGCGATCGGCGGGCACGAGCAGGGACACATTCCACAGAAGTGCCGCGTTCTGCATGAACGATCCGGTGAACGACAGCAGAAGGCCGATCCAGATCAGGCGAAAATTGCGATGGCGGAGGACAGCAACGGCCGGGGGCAGCGCGGGCAAGTCTCGTTATTTTATTTCGTTCGATCGGACCGATGCGCTGGCGGCGTCGCGCGAAAACGGCGTTGTAGAATACGAGAGTGCAAGATCTGGTCAGGCGTCTCCTGATCGAGTTGGGTGAGAACCCAGACCGTGAAGGGCTCGCGCGCACCCCTGCGCGCGTCGAACAGGCGCTGCGATTCCTGACCGCCGGCTACCACGCCGACATCGACGACGTCCTCAACGACGCGCTGTTCACCGTTGACTACAACGAGATGGTGATCGTCAAGGACATCGATTTCTACTCGCTCTGTGAGCATCATCTCCTCCCGTTTTTCGGCAAGTGCCACGTCGCCTACATTCCTCGGAAACGCGTCATCGGTCTCAGCAAGATTCCGCGCCTCGTCGACGTGTTTGCGCGGCGGCTCCAGATTCAGGAGCGAATGACCAATCAGATCGCCGAGACAATCCGCGAGAAAATCGATCCGCTCGGCGTAGCGGTCGTGTGCGAAGGGACGCATCTCTGCATGTCGATGCGCGGGGTGGAGAAGCAGAATTCGTTTGCGATTACCAGCGCCATGCTGGGCGCGTTCAGGGACAATGCGCGCACGCGAATGGAATTCCTGGAGCTGGTGAAGGTGCGCGGGCTCACCACGACGTCGATGGTGCCATCGCCGGGTCTTGCATGCGTGAGCGATTGACCGTTTACGGAGCATTGGGCGTGGCGCTCGTCGCCGTGTGGGTGCCGCTCAGCGCCCAAACCGACTCCACCCCCAGGACAGCGACACAGTCAACGCCGCAGACGCGGACGCCGCCACGAACGCCTGCGCGTACGCCAGCGCGCCGGCCGGCGCCGCTGCCGCCACTCAAGACGGAGGAGGCGGCGATCATGTGTCCGAACCCGCTCGGTGAGGGTGTGCAGACCCATCGCACCTTCTGCGACGTGCTCACCGGTCGCGCCCCCGCCGACGGCATTCTCGTGGACGTGCCGCCGCATGTGGGACCAGCACGAATCAGCTTCGATCTTCACAACCGGCACATGTACTCAGAGGAGCTGATCAAGTCGAATCGCGCGTACCGCCGCTACACCGCGACGATTGGCGTCCTGACGATGGATAACACGCTGCTGTCGCGGGCGGTCGTTCAGAACGAGTTCCGCAGCGTAAGCGATCTCGTCGATCGCATCGGTGGTGGCGCCGGACCAGGCGGGGTCAAGGCCGTGGCGCCGACCGGCACCGAGCCGATCTCGATTGAAGTCCCGGAAGGAGAGGAACGGGTCAGCATCCTCGGTGAGAAGCTGATCGTCGAACGGCTGGATGGCGTCGACAATTTCCTGCTCCCTGGACAACCGGTCGCCATCGTCAGCAACGTGATGCTCGAATATCGCCCCGCGCCGCCTAAACGGACTCCGGTTCGTCGACGGTGAGCTCCGGTTCGCCGCGGGCGGAGCTGCTCTCGATCGTCGTACCCGTTTACAACGAGGTTCGAACCGTTCGCGCTGTGATCGACCGGCTGATCGCCATCGATCTGCCCATCGCCCGCGAGATCATCATCGTCAACGACGGATCGATGGACGGTACTCGGGAGGTTCTGGATAGTGTCGGGATCCGGGATCCGGGATCTGCGATCCGGGTCATCCACGTCGAACGGAACGCCGGGAAAGGGGCGGCGATTCGTCGCGGTTTCGACGAAGCCACCGGTACGATCGTCGCGATCCAGGACGCGGATCTCGAGCTGGATCCGCAGCAACTCTCGGCGCTTGTCGCACCAATCCTGAGTGGTAAGGCCGACGTGGTGTACGGCTCACGGTTCCTCGCCGGACGTCCGTCGGCGCCGTGGATGACGATCGCCGCCAACCGCGCGCTGACGACGGCGACCAACGTCCTGTACGGGTCGTCGATCACAGACATGGAGACCTGCTACAAGATCATGCGCACCGAGGTCGCGCGCTCGCTCCAGCTCGATGCGAATCGCTTCGACATCGAACCGCAAATCACGGCCCGCGTGCTGCGCCGCGGCCATCGCATTCACGAGCTGCCGGTGAAATTCGAACCTCGCTCGCGTGCCCAGGGAAAGAAGATCGGCTGGCGCGACGGCCTCCGGGCAATCGAAGTCCTGTTCAGTGAGAGGTTTCGCTGAAACTCGCGCTTGCTGCGCTGCTCCTCGCCGTCTTTGCAGCAGGCATCCGTTGGGGAACGTTTGCGGCCGGTGGTTCCGACTCGTATTGCTACGTGCATCAGGCGAGCGCGTGGGCCGCCGGGCGGCTTCGGGCGGTCGAGCCGCTCGCGCTCGAGGCGCCGTGGCCTAATGCGCCGTTGTCCTTTGCCCCTGCGGGGCACATCCCTTCGCCAATTGTTCGCGGCGCAATCGCGCCGGTCTGTCCGGCGGGGTTGTCGCTTGCGATGGTGCCCTTCGTCTGGGCGGGAGAGGCTGGAGGGGCGGGAGGGGTGTTCGTCGTCGTGCCGCTCTTTGGCGTACTGCTCGTGTGGTCGACGTACTTGCTCGGCGCTCGCTTCTCGGCGCATGTCGGGCTGGCATCGGCGCTACTGCTCGCGTGCAGCCCCGCGTTTCTCTTCCAATTGATGCAGCCGATGAGCGACGTGCCTGCCGCGGCTCTCTGGGTGCTGGCGATCGCGACCGCAACGAGCGGCAAACGGCGCTCACCACTGTTGGCCGGCCTCGGCGCCAGCGCGGCGATCGCGGTGCGGCCAAATCTGCTGCCGATAGGGGTCGTGCTCGGGTTGTTCCTCCTCGTCCGGCCCGAACGCGTTTGGCGAGAGCGCGCTCGCGATNCGGCGATGTTCGCCGTCGCTTCGTTGCCGGGGTGCCTCCTGGTGGCNGTCGTTCAGCAGGTGTTCTACGGATCGCCGCTTCGTTCGGGCTATGGCNCGTTGNCGACGCTGTTCGCCGCCGAGCACATCGTTCCGAATGCCATTCGATACGCCACATGGATGTGGCAGTCGCACGGCTTCGTGTCGCTGCTCGCGCTGGCAGCACCTTTCGTTCTTCCGGGCTGGTTGACCACGTTGTTGTTGGCGATCGTTGGCGTCAACATCGCGTGCTATCTGCCGTATGCGGTGTTCAACGACTGGTGGTACTTGCGGTTTCTGTTGCCAGCGATTGCGATTCTGCTCGTGATGGCGATTGCTGTCGTGGATGCACTCCTTCACCAGTGGCGCAAGCCTGTATGGCTTGCGCACGTGTTTGCCATTGTTATATGTGTGTTCTTCATTCGCGAGGCGCGTGCGCGAAGCGTATTCGATCTGCAGCGGCTCGAGGCGCGCTATCAACGCGCTGGGCTCTACGTCGACTCGCACCTGCCGTCCAATGCGCTGATCGTTACGAGCTGGGAGAGCGGCAGCGTCCGCTACTACGGTCATCGCAACACGCTGGTATGGGACTCACTCGATCCGGCGTGGCTCGATCGTGCAATCGCATACTTACGCACGCGCGGCTACGAACCGTTCCTCCTGTTCGAGCGCTGGGAAGAGCCGATCTTCCGGCAACGGTTCGCCGGCAGCCCAATCGCGGCGCTCGATTGGCCGCCCGCGGCGGAAATCGCGGGGCAAGTGCGGCTGTATCGTCCGGACGATCGAGAACGGTACGTACGAGGGACCGGGATCTCGACTGAATACGCGCGGTGAAGATTCTCACGCGCTTTTTTCTCGGCCTCGTCCNGCAGTCCGATTAGTTNTTCGATAGACCAAACGTCGGCTTGCTGGCGGACCAGCGGTTCCCGCATGNCTGACATTGAAAGACCAGCATGCCTTTCAGGATGTTCACGATCATCGCAACGGGCTGTTTACACTCGGGACAAACCAATCCGGTTTTGTGAATCGGCTGCATGGGAAGGGGCCGGAGTGTACCCGCGACACAACCACGGTCTTGCGAGGTTTTCTGTGGTTTTGCTCACAGATTGTAGGACTTGCTCTGCATTAGCACAGGATTTCGCACCGTTGCCGGAGAGTGCATTTGTCTAGACAGGTGCAATGCGTCAACAAAAAGGACCGTCCGAATCCACACGAACGTGTCACGTCTCGCGGAAAGCGTTAGTCAGGGGATAACGGCGGTCACGTCCGAAGCTCTTGCGCGTGATCTTCACGCCGGGCGGCGCCTGCCGGCGTTTGTATTCGGCAGCGTAGAGCAGCCGCTGCACGCGAACGACCGTCTCGCGCGACGACCCGCGCGCGACGATCTCCGACACGCTGAGCTCCTCTTCGACGAGTCCGTGGAGAATGGCGTCGAGCTCGTCGTACGGCGGCAAGGAATCCTGATCGGTTTGGTTGGGCCGAAGCTCCGCCGTCGGGGCTTTGGTCAGCGACGACTCCGGAACGACGCGTCCACGAGGGCCGCAGGCACCCTCCGCCAGGTTCTCGTTGCGCCAGCGCGCCAGCGCGTACACCTCGGTCTTGTAGATGTCCTTGAGCACGGAATAGCCGCCGCACATGTCTCCATACAGCGTCGCGTAGCCGACCGACATCTCTGATTTGTTGCCGGTCGTGACCAGGAGGTCGCCGAACTTGTTCGACAGCGCCATGAGCAGCACGCCGCGGACGCGCGCCTGCAGGTTTTCCTCCGTAACGTCACGCTCCCGCCCTTCGAAGAGCGGCGCAAGCACGCGCTCGGCGGCGGCCACCGGCTCTTCGATCGGTATCGTGTCCATTCGCATTCCGAGCAGGCGCGCCGATTCCGCCGCATCGTCCAGACTCGCGTGGCTGGTGAATCGTGACGGAAGACGGACGCCGCGGACATGGTCGGCTCCAAGCGCATCAACCGCGACCGCTGCGGTGAGCGCAGAGTCGATGCCGCCGGACATGCCAAGGACCACTCCGGGAAAGCGGTTCTTGCGAACGTAATCTCGCAGGCCAAGCATCATCGCGCTGTAGATCGCGTCCAGCCGCGGCTGGCGCGACCAATGCGCCTCGGCCTCGCAGCGAAACGATTTGCCGTCGAGCGTCCACCGGGTGAGGACGAGCGCTTCGCGCCAGAACGGCATCACGCAGGCAAGCGTGCCGTCGGCGTTCATGACGAACGATCCGCCGTCAAATACCAGTTCGTCCTGACCACCAACCTGGTTCACATACGCCAGCGGTACCTTTGTTTCCGACACGCGAGCGCGCGCCAGGTCGAGGCGATGTTCGAACTTGTCGACTTCGAATGGGGAGCCGTTGGGGACGATCATCAGTTGCACGCCGCGCTTGGCGAGCTGTGTCGTCACGTGATCGAGCCAGATGTCTTCGCAGACCGGCAACCCGAGACGGGCGTCTCTGAATGTGACTGGCTCCGGCAGCGGACCAGGCTCGAATACCCGTTTCTCGTCGAACACGCCGTAATTGGGAAGCTCGTGTTTGAAGCGCAGCGTGCTCGTGCCGTTGGCGACGAGCGCCACCGCGTTGTGTACCCGTCCGTTCTGTTTCCACGGGAGGGTCACGACGAGGCCGGGTGAGCCGGGCGCGGCGCTTTCGCGCTCCAGATCGTGGAGCGCCGTTGCAGCCGCCTCGACCAGGGCGGGACGAAGAACGAGATCTTCGGGCGGATAGCCGACGAGCACCAGCTCCGAGAACGCCACCAGATCAGCACCTTGCGCCGCGGCCTCGTCGCGCGCTCGTCGCACGAGCGTCGTATTGCCGGCGACGTCACCGACTGTCGGATTCAGTTGTGCGAACGCAATCGTCAGCGTCATCGAAACAGTGCCCGTTCAACCAGTTCGCAAATCAAGTGCTCCACGGCAAGATGAACCTGCTGAATCAGCAGCGTGTCGCGCGACGGCACCTTAATCGCCACGTCTGCCGCTGTCGCAAGTCGCCCCGCCTCACCAAGCAGCGCAACGACCGCGATACCGCGCGCCCGGGCGGCCTCGGCGGCGGCGAGCACATTTGGCGATGAACCGCTCGTGCTGATTGCGAGGAGAACGTCGCCGGCGGATCCGAATGCTTCGACTTGTCGCGCGTAAACCCCTTCGAAGCCGCAATCATTCGCGAATGCGGTCAGATAGGACGTATCGGTAGTAAGCGCCAGCGCCGGCAGCGCGCGGCGTTCGCGGTCCTTGCTCAGCCGGTTGACGAATTCCGCGGCGACGTGTTGGCAGTCTGCTGCACTTCCACCGTTGCCGCAGAGCAGGAGTTTTCCGCCTCCTCGAAACGATTCGGTAATGATGGCGGCAGCCCGCGCGATATCGGGCGCGCGCGCGCGCATCGCCTCGGTGACCTCCGCTGACTGACGCAAACGATCGGTAATCAGTGAGACTGCTGCGTCCGGCGGCTCCATCCGATTAGCAGTATAGATAGAATCGCGTCACCCCCACATTCATGAATTTCTGGAGCAATCAGCGTGTTTTGGTGACCGGCGGCGCTGGCTTCCTCGGCAGCCACGTCGTCTGCAAGCTTCGCGAGAAGCGCTGTGCAGCCGTGTTCGCGCCGTCGCGCTGCGAATTCGATTTGCGCGACGAGGATCAGGTNGTCCGCTTGTACCGGGAAACGCAGCCGACGCTCCTCATTCATCTTGCGGCTGTNGTGGGAGGGATTGGCGCCAACCGTGAGCGTCCTGGAGAGTTCTTTTACGACAACCTGATGATGGGCGCGCATCTGTTCCATCAGGCCTGGCGGTGGGGAGTGCCGAAGTTCGTCGCCATCGGGACGATCTGCGCCTACCCGAAACACACGCCTGTCCCGTTCAAGGAAGAACACTTGTGGGACGGGTATCCCGAGGAGACCAACGCGCCGTACGGCCTGGCGAAGAAGATGCTGCTCGTCCAGTCGCAGGCGTACCGCGATCAATACGGCTACAACTCGATCTTCCTGCTGCCTGTGAATCTCTACGGGCCCGGCGACAACTTCGACCCGCGCTCATCGCATGTGATTCCCGCGCTGATTCTCAAATGCGTGCACGCGCTCGAAACGGGCACCCACCACATCGACGTGTGGGGTGACGGCTCCGCTACGCGGGAATTCCTCTATGTCGAAGATGCCGCCGAAGCCATTCTGCTGGCATCGGAACACTACAACAGCAGCGATCCGGTGAACCTTGGCTCCGGGGAGGAAATCTCGATCAAGGAGCTGGTCGGCAAGATTGCCGCGACCGTCGGCTTCAAAGGACGGATCGTGTGGGACACCTCGAAGCCGAACGGACAGCCGCGGCGAAAGTTGGATACGTCGCGAGCGGAGGAGCGGTTCGGATTTCGCGCGAGAACCGGATTTGACCAAGGACTTCGCCGAACCGTCGATGCATATCTCGCAAAACGCTAGAAGACGAGCCAGTAGCCGCCAACCGTGATCGCCAGGCTCGCGGCGGTCAGCATCATTCCGCGATGCAACGCCGCACGATGGCGGACGCGGATGCCTGCGGATCCGATGATGGCGGCAAACGCGGTCATGGCCGCCACCGTCCCGATGCCGAATGCGGCGATGTAGCTGATGGCAGCGCCTCGCGTGGGCAGCGCCAGGGCGGGCAGCACGCCAAGAAAATGTGAGCTGCCCGCAATGCCGTGCAGAATCCCCATGCAGAACGACGCGTGAGCATGCCCGACGCGGCGCGCCCATGCGGGTCCCGAATGGACGTGGACGTGGTCGTGCTGCACGGCGCCATGGTGATGAGCGCCGGGCGAAATGTTCAGTGCGCGTCGCAGCGCCCAGAGGCCGATGCCGATCAGCGCAACACCAACAACCCGTTCGCCCCACGTGGAGAGAATGTCAATCGAAGGCAGGAGGTCGCGCAGCACGATTGCCAGCAGCGCTACGACGACAACGCCTGACGCGTGGCCGAATCCCCAGGTCCAGCCTGCAAACCACCCGCGGCGCCCATCCTCGACCGCGAGCGGAGCGACGGCGGCGAGATGATCCGGTCCGGAGAGTACGTGAAATAAGCCGGCCAGCAGGCCAGTCAACGCAATGAGAGACACGCGGATAGCCATTCTAACGGACTTGTTGCGCCGGCGCGCGACAGCGAAGGCGGACTCGTTACGGACCGGGGAAGAACCTGAGCGAGGTTGGAGCTGCCGCGACACCCGAAGTCGAGGGTCGACGCGGTGAGAGGTCGGATCGTTCAAAAATGACCGACTGATCGCCCTCGTAAATCGGAATCCAACGACTTTCGGTGCGCAGCCGGCGGGCGGCCGGAAGAATGCGCGGGATCCAGATGTAATCGGCCTGAAGATCACTTGGCAGNGTGGCGCCGTCACGACGGTCGAAGTAGAAATCGAAGTGGCGCGTCTGGAGGGCGTCCGAGTACACGGTTTCCCGGCGACCATCGATCGACACCTGCATGCGCGGCGAGAGGTGCCAGATGGCGTATTCGCCCCAGTTGAACCAGACGAGGATGCGCTTTCCGGCAGGCTGCTGATTCAGCAGCGCCACCGCCTCGGGCTCCGGCAACGACGCGGCATCCAGACGCACCTGCCAGAGGTTGTCATAGACGATGCCAATCGTGAACACAACGACGGCGAACGCAACACCCGCGAACCCGACTCGCAGCAGCGGACTGCTTCCGAACTGACGTGCGGCACGCCGGCGTTGATACGCCTCGCAGATTAATGGCGCGAATAGAAACACGGATGCCAGTCCAAAGAAGGCGAGCAGCCGCGCGACCCGCAATGACGCGGCGGCAAGCGCCACGCCAACGACCAGCCGTTCGAGGCGAAGCTNCTCGCGNCCGCCAAGCACGACACCGACCGTCATGATGGTGAACGCGATGAGCCANAGCGCGACGAAAGGCCATCCCGTANCGTAGACCGGCTGCCACTCGATGATTTCAGGGCGAGAGAAGCCGACGGTTTCCCGCAGAAACCGCCACAGTTCGAAACCAAACGGTGTGACAAGTGTGGCGGCTGCGGACAATGCGCCTGTTCCCAGCACATAGAGCGCCTGTCGGCGTTCGCCTGATATCAGCAGCGCCGCGGTCCAGAGCACGACGACCGCGCCGCCGACAATCCAGCCGCCATGGAGATTCGCCCATGCGGCGAAGAGCACCGGCAGGACGAGCAGCCAGCGTTCCGCTCCACGACGGACCGCAAGCAGGCACGTCATCAAGGCGGAGAAGGAAAGCAGGGAGAAGAGTTGCGGCCTGACGTGGTGTGCCTGTGAGAGTGTGATGACGATGGCAATGCCGGCCGTCAGATCGCGCGCGAAACCGGATCGAACACCTTCGTTCCGAAGCGTCGAGTTCAGCAGCAGGAGAACCGAGCCAATGATCAGCAGCTTCAGCGACACCAACCCCGCATTGCCCATGGTGACGAACGCAAATGCAGCGAGGACCTCCGATCCCCATTCGTGGTTCACCCATGGTCGGTCGCTGGCAAACGAATAGGTGTCNACCTGGTGGATGTGACCATTGNNGAGGATATCGGTCCCGAACCGCACGTGTCCCCACAGGTCAGGATCCGCGCTCGTGAAGGTGACGATGACCAGAAACGCGGACCATACCGCGACACGAAGGATCGCTTCGGTGTGCTTCACGGCCCGGGAAAGAACCTTGCCTCGGGGTCCGCTGCGAGCACCACGCGAGCACTCGTTTGCGATAACGCCGCACGTCCAAAAATGACAGACTGCTGGCCCTCGTAAAGTCGGCGCCACCCATCGGCATCGAGGCGCTGCACCGCTGGGAGTGTTCGAGGAATCCAGACGTAGTCGACTGCGAGGTCTGTTGGCAGCGACGCTCCTCCCGGAGCGTCGAAATAGAACCGCAGGTGACGATCCTGCAGATCCGGTGAGTACACCGTTTCGCGGCGGCCATCCATCGAAATGCGCATTCGTGGCGCCAGGTGCCAGAGCGCGTAGCCACCCCAGTCGAACCAAATCAACACCCTTCGTCCGGCGGGCTCGGCGTTGAGAAACGATACGGCCCCGGCTTCCGGCGTCCAGCGTGGATCGATGCGTAAATGCGTCAGATTCGTCGTCGTGACGATGAGCGCCGCCGCCGTGATTGCCAACGCGAAGG
>Ga0065707_10000963_pt1 | contig 10656 bp, 6 predicted proteins | sample SwiRhicommuniRL3_FD_59094 | JGI IMG/M metagenome (GOLD analysis project Ga0065707, IMG submission 59094) | Switchgrass rhizosphere bacterial communities from Rose Lake, Michigan, USA - RL3 v2 (version 2) | ecosystem: Host-associated > Plants > Roots > Rhizosphere > Soil | place: East Lansing, MI... | reverse complement strand
GGCGCCTCTCGTGCGACCCGTCACGGCGGCGTCGGACAACACCAATCTCATTCAGCAGATTCTTGTGACCGTTCAGCGGATCGACACGGCGATCGCCGGGTTGACCGGACTGGGAGGGTCGTTCTCGTCGCTGCAGGGCGATGTCGGCGCGATTAGGTCCAAGACCAGCAACTTGCCTGACGACACGGCTGGGGTGCTGACCGAGATCCGCGGCAACATCGGGTCTCCCTTGACTCGAATGTTCATGCATACCTTTCTCGTCAGCACGGGCGAGACGGATTCGATGACGTGCTCGTCGAGTGGCCCTTTCCTTCTCCATGTGCACGCCCACGGCATCCACTCGGACATCTCGGCAGCCCTGAATGAGGCAGGGATCGGATACGGCTCTCTGCCTGTGCCCGTGAACTTCGTGTTGGGCGGCAATGCCGGCGACGCGATCAAGCTAACGATACAGGTCGCCAACGAATTCAACCCGAACGCGTTTGGATATGCGTTCGTCACGATGCAGACAACGGAAGGCTCAGTGGTGGGGTGCAACTGACGTGAAGGCCGAAGCGGCCTCTACGTACGTCACGGCGCCAGCATCCGAATCATGCCGTCCTGGCACGAAGTGAGGAAGACAGGTTTTGGGACGGGGGCCTGGAGCGCGTACGCGGAGAACGCCCGCTCGCCCGAGCATTTATTCCGGCTTTCCGGGCTCGTCGTACCCGCCGCGGAACACCGTCTCCCTGGGCAGGACCGTCAGAGAGTACTTCTCTCCCACTATGCGGCGGTCCTCGTCGGTGAGCTTCCCGAAAACGGAGATCGTCAGGTTCCCCGGCTTGAGATACTTCTTCGCCACCCGCTCCACATCGGCCGGCGTGACCTTCTGGACCGCCTCCAGGAGCTGCCGGTCGTAGTCGTAGGGACGATCGTCCAGCTCCTGCTCCATGAGCCGCTCCACGCTGTAAAACTGGTCGGTGAAATCGAACACGAACCGATTCCGCCAAGCGTCGATCTGCTCTTGCACCTCGGCCGGCGAGACGGTCCCCTGGGCGATCTTCTGGAACTCCTCCGTCACGCTGGCGATGGAGCGGGCCACGGAGGCCTTCTTGGTCTGGTAGGAGGCCGCCACCTGTCCCGGAACCCCCGGGCGCCCGTCGTGGACCATGTAGGAGGAGATTCCGTAGGTGAGTCCTTCGTCGGAGCGCAGCCGCTCCATCAGCCGCGAGCGGAATCCGCTCCCGCCCAGGATGTCGTTGAGGATCTCGATGGCGGCGTGGTCGGCCAGGGGAATGGTGCGGTCCACCGGGATTTCGTGGACTACGCTGATCGCCGGCGCAGAGACCTCCTTCTCCACGAGGTACAGTCCGGGCCGGATCACCGGATCCCGGGGCAGGAAATCGCGCTGCTTGTCCTCGGCGACTCGCCAGGAGGCGAAGGTCTTGTCCAGCCGGTTGAGCATTTCCCGCTTGTCGAAATCCCCCACCGCGGTGACGTAGAGGTTGTCGCGCCCCAGGTACCGCTGCCAGATCTTCCGGATCGAATCGGGCGTGACCGCCTCGATCTCCTTCCGGGAGGCCTCATAACCGAGCCGGGGGTTTTCGTGATTGATGACGTAGTTCTGGAGGAGAAAGGCGCCGTAGCCGGGATAGTCGTAGCGCCGCTTCATCCGGTCGATGTACTGCCCCTGGATCGTCTCGAGGCGCTTCCCGTCGAAGCGGGGACGCATCAGCATGTTCATGGCGAGGGAGAACGACTCGTCCAGGTTCCTCTGCAGCGACCAGAACGTGGCCCTGCTCAGGGTGTTGCCGACGTAAATCCGAAAGGACATGCCCAACTGCTCCAGCCGCTCCTGGAGGGCCGTCGGCTCGAGCTCCTCGGTCCCCCCCTCCGTGAGCAGGTCGGAGGCGATCTTGAACGGAGCCAGGTTGGAGACGGGTGTCGTGTTCGCGCCTCCAACCCACACGAACATGATGTTCACCGAGGGGGCCGTATGGTCCTCCTTGACGAAGACCGTGACGCCAGAAGAAAGGACGACCCGCTCCACGTCCTTCCCGATCTCCGGGATCTTGAGCGTCAAGGGCCGGGCGCCGCGAATCATCGCCATCCCCTCCTGGAATCCCTTGGAATGCTTCCCGCCCCGCTCGCCCGGCGCTCCACCCCGCTGATGGACGTCCTCCGCCTCCTCCTTCGGCGCTCCGGAGGCCCCGGGAGTCTTGTGCACCTCCACGGCGCACTTGCGCCCCGGCTGGAGGTACTTTTTCGCTACCGCCTGCACCTGCTCCGGCGTGACAGCGTTCAGCCGCGCCTCGTATTCGTACAGGTAATCGGAGGTCCCCGCCGTACCGACGGCGTTGCCGATCCGGAAGGCCTGGCCCAGGTTCGAATTGAGGCTTTGGACCCGGCCCACTTCCGTCCTGATCTTCGCCCGCTCCAGCTCCTCGGAGGTCACGCCCTCCTCCTGGAGCCTCCGAATCTCCCCGTCGATGGCCGACTCCAGCTCCGGTAGCGTGTGTTCCCCCTTCAGATAGGCGCTCACCGCGAGGTACCCGCTCCATTTCCTGGAATCGTGGTAGGTCGAAATCCTCGAGGCGATTCGCTCCTGCTGCACCACCGTCTTGTCCAGCCGCGACGAGCGCAGTCCGCCGAGGACCCGTGCGAGGAGATCGAGGGCGTACTGGTCGGTATCACCGTCGGGGACGGTGGCCCATCCCAGGGAGAGGCTGGGATTGGCGTCGAACTCCACCACCGCGCGACGCTCTCCCTTCTGCTCCGGATCGTCGGTTATGTCAGGCTGCGGGACCTCGGCCCGGCGCCAGGAACCGAGGTACTTCCGGGCCAGCCTCTCCACCTCCGCCGCCTTCACGTCTCCCGCGATCACCATGATGCAGTTGGAAGGAGAGTAGTAGGTCTTGAAATAGGCGAGAGCATCTTTCTCCTTCAGACGCGCCACGTCTCCGGGCCATCCCACCACCGGGTTGTGATAGGGATGGGCCGTGAAGAGGAGGGCCTGGAGCTGCTCCCGGACCTGGCCTTCCGCGGAGTTCTCGGTGCCCACCCGCCGCTCCTCATGGACCACGTCCCGCTCGCTGTAGAACTCGCGGAAGACCGGGTGGAGGAGGCGATCGCTCTCCAGCCGGAACCAGAGGTCCAGGTGGTTGGCGGGGAGCTCGATGAAGTAGTTGGTCACGTCGTTTCCGGTGGAGGCGTTCTCCGAGACGCCTCCGGCGCGGGTCATCAGCTCGTCGTACTCGTTCTTCACAATGAGCCTCTTCTGCATCTCGGTGACTTTCTCGATCTCCTTCTTCAGGGCCTCAACCTTGGCCGGGTCGGGTTTCTGGAATGGGTCCTTCGAGCGGGCCATCTCCCGGTCGAGCTGATGCCAGAGATCGGAGAGGCGCTTGATCAAGGGCGCTTCGGCAGCGGCGTCGAGGGTGCCGATGTCGGAGGTCCCCTTGAACATCATGTGCTCCAGGAGATGGGCGATCCCCGTGCGCCCCTTGGGATCCGACGCGCCTCCGACGCCGAACTGGTAGTACCCGGCGAAGGTCGGCGAGGCGGTCTGCTCCAGGACGTAGATCCGGAGGCCGTTTTCGAGGCGGATCTCCCGGATGTCGAGCTTCTGCACCGTCGATCCGGCGGTCCCTTTCGCCGCCGCAGGAGAGACTGCGGAAGCGGATGCCGCGGCCGCGGAGACAGCGGCAGGTGAGGTTGGTCTGGAGACGACGGCGCAAAGGAGGAGGAACGGGACGACTAGAAGATGGCGCGCCAGACTCGACGGCTTCATGAGGCTCTCCTTACCAGCGAAGTTTATCTGGCTCCCCTAGTGGATCAGTAGTACGAACCAGGGCTTTCAAGCTGAGAAGCCGGCCAAAATGCCGCACTCAATTTCGATACAGCGACAACTACAAAATCGGCCTGGGCTGTGGCTGATGCACCGGTATGATTATCCACTACATTAATCTCAACGGTGTAATCGCCCTCCGGCCATTCATCCAGAGGTTGTGAATGACTAAGCAATGCTAGCCGAACGCGATGGTAAGCCACTTGATGTATGATTTCGTCCGCCTTTCCCCGGACTTTTCGACCGAAACGGTATTCCACCTGTACGTCTGGGCCGCCTTCCATCTCTGTGGCGTTGTACACTCGAAATGACAGATAAAGTGTCTCACCGCGCATGAAGGCCTTGTCGCCTTGCGAGTAGTAGGCGAAAGCAACCGAATCGGGCGACTTATCTTGTGGCTTCTCAGGCGGACGGGTGATGGTCACTGAACTTAGCGAAAACACCTTCTGATAATCAGGCACGAGCATTGTACGATCAAAAGATGCTCCAAAATGAGACCATCGCTCCACGAGTGTGAAGACCCCCTTGTAGACTCCCGGTCGAAGCTCGAAAGATGCTTGAAAACTCTTCGGTCCCCGGAAACCCTCAAGATGTTCAGAGCTCGAGTGCATGGGTTTACTGAAGGATACAACTTGCTCCCTGTCGTTCACAGATGCGATCGCTGCTGTAAGACCCACGTCTGGACCAGACCTGGGGGGTATGTGCCCGCTAAACTGGTCCTCCGGAAAATAGATATCCATGACCACCAGCGTCATTCCATCGTCAGCTCGGTAGGTTCTGTAACTGCAAGCTGGATTGAGTGCCGGAAAGTAATATTCTGCTTTGACCGAGTTTTCGCTTATGACGAATCGCCCCGGGATCAATTGCGCGCCTCCCTCATTCAACACACGACTTAGGAGACTCTCCTCTAGGGGCGTTTCCCCTCGACCGTGACTTCCTTGAGAGCGCCGCAAGGGAGGTTGCGACAAGCGCATCATTCCGGTGGTGCTTCTCCTGAAGACTAGTCGCGATTCATAGGGCCTCTCTGTGAGGGGTAGTGTCCAGTAGATCCATATTTCCTCCTCGCCGAGAAGTTGTACCTCGTTTGGAGGTCCAAGGAGGATGTAGGCCTTACCACGATCCGATTTCCAGCCGTGGAGGATAGGGTCATGAAACAGGTTATTGGCTTGATCGACTCGTCTCCAATACTGCGTGCGCCGTTGATTGTTGGACTCCTCCAAAATTGGATCTAGGTGCGCCCAAAAGTTCCGGATGAATGCCTGTCGTTCTGATTCCGTGCCCAATTGCCTGTACTCTGCATCCTCTTCCGGGGTCAAGATGTAACGGATAGGGCCTTCCCGCCATTCAGGGGCCGGCTTGTCGAAGTAAGACTCGGATGTGAGTTGTGATGCAATGAGCTGCAAGGAAAGGAATGAGAGAAGGAAGAATCTGACAAACACTTTGATTTCAACCACAGTTAAGGTTATTGATTTGGCTTCTCTTCTGGCTAGACCTTCGTCTAAGCGCCCAAAACTAGTTTCCCTTCATTCCAACCCTGAGCAGTGGAGGAATGTGAGGAATTGAGGTGCACTAGCCCAACTATGTGAGCCATTTTGGCCGTTCCACAGGTCGAGAGGTCTGGTTCGTACTCAGGCGAACATGTCACCAATACTTGCCGTGGTTTGGGTCACGGCGTGCAAAAAACACCGTGGCGAGAGCCCAAACTGCGAAAAACGCACCCCACTTAAAAGAGCCACTCCACAAGCGGCTCGTCCAGGTTGGATGGAGACGATAGCCGCGTACAAACAGCCACATCGCTACGACACCGAGAATCCCTGCGATGGCGTACTTTTGGGGCCTCGCATCCTCTCCGAGGAAGAGTCCCCCGACTGCGCCATCAAGAAGCCAAGCGATGAAATCCCCTAGGGAATACATTACTGCTGCTCGCGCAGGCACCCATCCGGACGCATTAAATTCTCACCTGTCAACATGGAACAAGCCTCATGGATGAGTTACTCGCAATCTAGCTCGGCTGTAATCATAGAATGGCGAGTCTTTCCGCGCACTATACGCCCCGGGCTAACGCGGCGCAATACATTTGGCCCGCTCTCCGACCTATAGAACCACGTCGTCTCCGCCAACCCTCTGGCTAACAGCTAGGAGAACTCCGAGGCGTTTTTGACTCTCTACCTGTTAACCCGCCAATCGTTCGGTTAACAGAGAGGGAGAGAGTTTGGGGGGGAGATCCCGCTCTTCGGGCGGATTCCGGCACTCTCTGGGTAACAGGTTTGCGGCTCGTGGGAAGAGGCCTTGTGGCGGGCCGTAAGTCCGCGTGAACTCTAAAGAACAAGAGCCCCGACCGCGCTCGGCGACCGGGGCTCTATCATCTTGATCCCCGACGACTCGGGGCAGCGATTATCTGGCCTCAAACACAGATCGGAACTACGAACTTCGCCTTAAGAGCTGCGAATGCGGCCAAGATGTACCATTCAATTTCGATGTCCTAGTGCAGTGGAGCATTGCCGGGCTTCTTGGTCCCGGTGCGGCATCGCCGGCGGCGCTTACGGGCAAACTGGGTCAGTGATTTCAAGGAACACCCGGTCAATGAAGACAGAATCATCGGTCGACCCTCCGGTGGTATCGTCCACGGCCACACAGAGCGATCCGGGTGAACGGCCAATCGTGGCTTCATACGTCGACTCCGCCTCGGAGTTGATGGTGATTCCGGAGTTCTGGAATATGCCCGTGGTTGTGCATCCAGTGCTGCTCCACCTGTATATGATCTGGAAATTGTCCCCATCGCTGTTGTTGGGACGATAGCCTTCGACCTTTAGCTTATAAGATGACGCGTCGGGGATTTTTTTGATTTCGTACACGTGCAGGAGCCGATGCTGGGCTCCAGCCTCCTTCAGGACTTCTCGAACGTTGTCCGAAGTCCGGGTGTTCGTGTAATTCCCCGAATAGATGATTCCTGGATTCGTCACCTCCCCGTCGCCGGTATAGACGGTGTCAAGCGTGGTCACGATCGCCGGATGGGAATGTCCAGCCTGATGGCTGACGTAGAATTCGTCTCGGTAGCCCCTCGAGTTGGTCGACGCGAAGGAGATGCAGATATCTGTCATTCCGGAGTTAGACAGGTCGTAGTCTGTCATCTCCGAGCAGCAGTCTTCATCAAGGCTCTGGATCACCTGAAATATGCCGGTCTCCTCGCAACCATTCGCCACTCGCTTCGAGAGTGTCACGACCTCCTGCGGCCCAGACTCGTCTCCACAGACATCATGGGGATCGTACGATAGCCGAACCTTGTGGCCGCCCTTTGGCAGGTCCGAGAACCGCAGGACTTGGCGGAGCTCGTGGGCTGGGGGAAAGGCGGAGGGACACTGCGGTACGTCCGGATTCGACTCCTGGTACGCCTCGATGTCTCCGGCCCCGAGCACGCCAAAGAAGAACCCCTTGCACGCATTCGGTTGCTTGTCATCGCACTTCCAGGTGTATTCGGACACGCATTCCGTTGCGACTGCTTTCGATCCGACCAGACAGATCCCCAACACAAAAACGACGAGCCCGAGCTTCCTCTGTATCATAACTTCCCTCCTCTTGCGTTGATTGCCACCCCACCAAGGGTCAACTTGTATATTGTGGAAAGCCGGCAGTCGGTTCCAAAGAATCTAGGGGCCCCGTAGCGTCCGCTCGGCGGTCGTCTAGGTCATCTCACTTGCCAGGACCTCGCTTGCACTCACACAGGGCTGGGCTTCAGAGAGCTTGAACCCGGAGCCTCGGGAGGAGGAAGGGCGTCATCGTGGAAGGCGTCGCAATGTCCTCGGAAGAACTGTCACGGCGCTCGCCGCGTTGAAACCCTTTCCAGGACCCGCTGTGGGTAGCGGCCTTGCGAACCAAGAGGTCGGAGGGGCCAGCCCACGCCAACCCCTCGCTACCCTGCCTCTGCAGTGCGAAAGACGCTCGTAAGCAATGAACGAGGCAGAGTCCCTGAAACACTCGGCGGGCGGAGAGCGGGAGGCCGGGAAAGCGATTGCTTCCCGAAGGCGAGGCACTACCGGGGCATTTATCTGCCTGCTCGGCCGCATTGCTGCGATCCCCGATGCCGTGTCAGGCTTCCCCTGGAGGGAAAGTACGCTTGGAGTCAACCTGTGTCAAGGAACGATTTCCCCATTTCATTCACAGGGGAAAATGAGACATGGCCATTTTTCGAACAGCAGTATTTCAACTCACCAGGGGTTGGGCTTTCGAGAGCATGAACCCCGAACTGCGACAGCGGGGCCATTCTGTTGGTGGCTAGTCGTGGCCGTCGATCACTTCTCCCGCCGAATGATGGGCATTCCAGTTTACTGCTCGCTGCCTTCCTCGGCGGCGGACCGAAGATACCTCAAGGGAACATTCCGGAGAGCGGGCGAGAGATCTGCTCACATCATTTCCGACCAGGGAACGCAGTTCACAGAGAAGAGATTCAGGCGCTACCCCCGACGAAATTCCATTCCTGAGTTTCGGAGCAGGCCAAAATGTCGCACATGATTTGGGTAGACCACTTTGCTGGTTAACAGGCTTCCAGTGGACAATGGGTAACTGTTTTGGGATCAGATGGACCCCACGACCGCTGGGGTAGCTACCCGACGGGGCCGACCTCGGCCGGGGCACGGATCTCACACGCTGGATCAACGAGCCTTACTCACGCCGCAAGTTGACCGGTACAGCTGAATCGCTGGTGGCGAAGGTGAGACACCTAGCTCGACTAGCTTCTCCGCGACTCGGGGAAACGCGGTAGACCGTCGTCAGGGATCGGCTCCCAGGGCGCGGCGTAAGCCACGTACGAGCGGGCCGATGGGCGGATGCCAGGATCGGTGTCGAACGTGCCCATGCGGATGCTGATTACCTCGGGATCCTCCTGACTTTGGCTCCAGAGGGCACCGCCGCAGTTCGAGCAGAACAGCTTCGCGAAGCCATCCGGGGGGCGCCAAGCCTTGATGAACTCCTGCCCGGAGAGGATCCTTAACGTGCCGGGCGCGATTCGAGCCGATGCAGCAGCCGCCGTGCCGGTGCGTCGTTGGCAGCGAGTGCAATGGCAGTAGCCGGCGGAAACGAGCGGTTTCGTGATCTCGTAGCGAACGCTGCCACAGAGGCAGCCCCCGCTCAGTGGAAGTTCAGCCATACGCTCAAATCCTTTCCNGGTTCATTGGTCCACCGATTTCATAAGGTCGCANCCCTACCTGGTGTACTGGTCCACCGATTTTATGGGNTCAAATGCCCGCCTGAAATCCTCTACATATTAATACGTTAAGCTGCCAGCCAGCCCATTATTCCTGGATTCCTTTGGGAGGTTGGCCATGCCCCATCCCGCGCGATTCCGACCTCTTCCTTTGCCACGAGGCTGGCCCCGGCGTGTCCGCTCGGCGATCGTCCAAGCCCCGAACCGGCCAAAATGGCCCACATGACTTCGATGGACCACTTCAGCCGCACTCAGTTTTGGTGCCTCACCAGTGCATTAATCCCGATACTCCAAGAAAAATCATTACCAGCCCGAGACCGAACACGGTCACTCGAAACTTTACTGTCGCAGGATACCAATGCTTCTCGGCGCCAGGCGTTCCGCCCCTCGCGATCTCTGAGGTCGTCAAAGCTACGAAAATGCAGAATACTCCGAGTCCGATGACGACCCAGCAGTCGCCCGTATAACATTTTACGATATAGCTAATAGCCACTGTCTGGGAATCCAAAAGTTCCGTAAGCCCCTCCACTCCAGATCTTTCCGCCTACGTTTCCGGCTCCTCCACCTCGCTCAGGGAAACGTAACCGAGCAATTGTTGGTGAACCGAACCTCGATCATGTAAGCGCCGGGGGTCGCATCGTTCTGAAACTTGAAGTGCAGCGTCCTGGACTTGTTGTGATCGATGCTGCGCGCCCCGGTGGAGCCCACGAACGAGGTGATGTCGGCCGAGGGTGGATTGAAATTGCCACCGCTGATTTTGCCGCCGTCCAGCTTGACCTCGTCCAGGAAGCCGTTGGCGGCCGGCCAGGTGATTGTAATCTCGGCTATCTGCAGCTTGTTGGAGGTGCCGTTGGTCAGTTTCCACTGGACCTCCTTGTCTTGCAGCACGAGCGCGCCGGCCCCGGTCGCACACGCTGTCGCCAGCGGCGACACCGTGACGGTGGCGCTGGCTTCGGCGGACTGGGCCCCTGTTGCGGAAGCCGTGACTATGTTCGTGGTGGTCTGACTGATGCTCGCGGTGGCGGTGCAGGTCTTGGAGGCTCCTGCCGCCAATTCGCCGTTGAAGCACGTCACGTTGCCAAGGCGGTCGTCCACCAACGTGACGTCGGTCAGGTCCGTGGCACAGGTGTTGGTGACCTTGTATGTGTAAGTCACCTCGCTGCCCCCCTCGTTCCCGTTGAAGGACACCAGCGTCAGGCTGCCGAACACGTTGCCGACCGCCAGGACCTGCGCGCACGAGGTGTGGATCGATTCCGTCTCTGTTCCGCCGGCGTTCGTCAGCGTGAACAGCGACTGGGCCTGGAAGCTGCCGGCGCTGACGGTGAAGGTGTGGCCGGGGTTGACCGTGCTGGGACTGATCAAGTAGCCCTGGCTGCTGGTCACCGTGATCGGTTGCGCGGGATCGATATCGCCTGTGCAGAGATACTTCCCGTTCTGCGGGTTGTTGTTGTCAGGATTGGCGCAGGTATTGCCGTTGTAAAGGAAGGTCAGGCTTGTCGGCTTGCCTTGTGTCGTGCAGTCGACCGGCGTGTTCTCGACCACGCACTCGCTCGTCGCGGTCGGCTCAGCCGGTGTGCATACGAGGGCCCCGGTGTCGCCTCCCATGCCCTCGAACCGCCAGTCGTTGATG
>Ga0065707_10083055_pt1 | contig 10659 bp, 10 predicted proteins | sample SwiRhicommuniRL3_FD_59094 | JGI IMG/M metagenome (GOLD analysis project Ga0065707, IMG submission 59094) | Switchgrass rhizosphere bacterial communities from Rose Lake, Michigan, USA - RL3 v2 (version 2) | ecosystem: Host-associated > Plants > Roots > Rhizosphere > Soil | place: East Lansing... | reverse complement strand
CGCCGTGGGCGCCTCGGTCGCTGGCGGCTCGGTAGGCGCCACGGTTTCAACGGGCGCCTGGGTGGGCACTTCCGTGGGTACCGGAGTGGCCGCGGCACAGGCGTTCAACACCAATGTGAGCAATACGATCAGGCTCAAAAGGACAGAGACTTTCTTGGACATGAGATTCTTCTCCTTTAGTAAGATTGAAGGTCGAATGGAACACGAGGTTCACATTTTAAATTGGGTACTACTACTTGACCCGATCACCTCCTTCACGAACGATTGCGGCGGACCAATACAATAATGGCGCCGATGAACAACAAGCCCATGAGCAGGGTGAACATTGATACGACCCGTTCAGCCGAGCCCGGTTCCGTCAAATACACCAACACGGCTGACACCAGCGTGACCGTCATCGCAATGCGAAACCAGGCCCGGCCAGCTTCATGATTCATAAGCCGGCACCAGATGACAGGACACGTCACTACCCCAATCAGCTTTCTTGAGCGGCGGTATAACCTTTTCGCACACCTCACCCATAAAGGCCGGGCAGCGAGGATGGAACGTACAACCAGTAGGTAATTGCAATAGGCTGGGCATATCCGTGCTGCGTAACTCGATCCGTCTCTTGGAACGGGTCGCATCGGGATCTGCCTCCGGGATGGCTGATAACAATACCTGGGTGTACGGATGCTGGGGATGATCCACAACGTCACGCGCCTGGCCGACTTCCACCAGGCGGCCCAGATACATCACCCCGATCCGCCCCTCCCATGCAAAATACCTGGCGAGAGCCAGATCGTGGGTAATGAGCAGCACACCTACTCCCATTTCATCTTTGAGGCGGGCGAACATCTTCAACAAGCTGATACGGATGGAGACATCCACCATGGACACAGCTTCATCCGCGACAATAAACGCGGGTTGCACAGTCAGCGCGCGCGCCACTGAGACACGCTGACGCTGACCACCGCTCAATTGATGAGGATATTTTTCCAGGAAATCGTTGGGCGGAGTCAAGTCTACGATCCCCAGCAGCTCGCGGACGCGGTGCTTCGTCTTCGCTTCACCACGCGTGAAGTTGTGATGTTGCAACGGTGCCGCCAGAATCTGATAAACGGTCTGGATCGGGTTCAGCGACGCATAGGGATCTTGATGCACCATCTGCACACCCAGACGATATGCTTTGCGATCCTTATCTGTGATTGTTGCAATATCCTTGCCACGATAGAGAATACGTCCAGATGAAGTCGGCAACAAACCTGCGATCATCTTGCCCGTCGTGGTTTTTCCGCAACCTGATTCACCCACCAGGCACATAATGTCACCAGCGGAGATGGACAAGTTTAAATCATCGACAGCCTTTATAGTCTGACCTTTGACCATAAAAGTTCGATTCACGTGCTCGAGAGCAATAAGCGGTTCGGACATGCAGTTATCCTAATTCAGTATTTCTTTGCTGCGAGATTTACAATTTGATACGAAATACATGACGTGTATTAACTCTTACACCTGAAATGTCTTCAACACTTCGCGTGCATTTGGCCAATGCCAACAAGCCACTTTATGCCCGGATTCCACTTCGGTCAATTTCGTTTCTTCGCGACGACAGCGATCATCTGCGAGCGGACAACGCGGATGGAATTTACAACCAGTGGGCAGGTCAATTAGATCCGGCGGCGAGCCGGGCACAGAAACGAGGCTGGCATTATCGCCGGTGAGCGTTGGTACAGCCTTGATGAGTCCAATCGTGTATGGGTGATATGGACGGTTGAAGACTGTGCGCACATCCCCGATCTCGATGATCTCTCCCGCATAAACTGTAGCTACACGGTCAGCCAATTCAGCCGCCAGTGCAAGGTCATGTGAGATGAAGAGCATTGCGAAGCCAAGTTTTTGGCGCAATTCCTTGAGCACCTCCATGATATTGCGTTGAGTCAGAATATCTAACGCGGTGGTTGGCTCATCGAGAATCAATAATTGTGGTTCCAACAACAAAGCCAGCGCGATCAACACACGTTGTCGCATCCCACCCGAAAGTTCATGCGGGAATGAGCGCCAGACTCGTTCAGGGTCAAGCCGCACCATGGATAGTAATTTCAACGAACGATCCTGAAGCGCAGCCGTCTGCTGATAGCTTGAGAGATAACCATGTGCTTTGGCAGTATCTATGAAGTGTTCCGAGATGCGCAAGACTGGATTCAAGGCGTTAAGCGCTGACTGAAACACCATGGCGCATTCATGCCAGCGGAACTGGCGCAGACTTCCGCCTTGCAGCCCTAACACTTCTATCGCACTATTAGCCGGTTCTAAGCTGTTCGCGTGGCGACGATACATCACGCTGCCTCCAAGTACTTTCGCCATGGTAGGCAGCAAATGCATCAAGCCCAAACCCACGGTGGTCTTGCCAGAGCCGCTCTCACCAATTAACGCCACAGCCTCGCCGCGTTCAACATCGAATGATATGTTGCGCACAGCTTGCACTTGACCGCGACGTGCTTGATAAGCGATGGAAAGGTCGTGAACTGAGAGTACAGGTTCAGGCATATCTATTTACTCTGTAGAAGATTATCGATGAATTCATAGTTTCTTTTACACACTTGTGCGCAGGCGTGGATTGAATACTTCATCTAACGAGCGGGCAAACGACACCAAGGCAAGTTGGAAGAGGACAATAGCTGCCATCGGTGCCAGGATGCCCCAGGCTGCATGTGGATTGAACAAGACACCGCGGCGTTCCGCTGCGCTGATCATCACACCCCAATTAGAACTGGAATATGGCACGATGCCCAAAAAGACCAGACCTGTCTGCTGGTAAATGGCGTGGGTCATTTCAAAGATCGTCGAAATGGCGATGAACGACATCATGTTGGGCAGCAACTCACGGAAAATGATACGCGGTGTGCCCAGGTCCAACATCGTGGCGGCCTCGATATACTCGCGACTCTTTAGCGATAACACCTGACTACGCACCTGCCGGGCCAACGCAGGCCAATCGAGGATCGCCATCAATACAGATAGCATGACAACATCTTTCAATGCCAGTACCGTCGCCAGTACGGCCAGTAATGGGAATTTGGGGATGGTCAGCCAAATATTGACAAACTCCATCAGGATGCTGTCCACTCGTCCGCCAACGAAGGCGCTAACTGAGCCGACGATGACCGCAATTAGCATTGACAATATGCCGGTAAGCAGCGCAATGACCACAATATCCTTGCCACCGTTGATGACCTTGCGCAGGTTGTCCTGTCCCTGAAAATCGGTTCCCAACCAATGCTGAACTGAACTGCCCTTGTTGATCTCGGCAACATTGGCTGAAGTCTCAGGTGGCCAGATAAGAGGTCCGCCAAAAGACATAAAGATAATCAGGATGGTCATGGTGAACCCAAAGAGGCCCATCTTATTGCGGCTCAGAATCTTGAACGTCTTGACAATCTCCTGCCAGGATCCAGTTATGAAATCATAAAAATGGTGCATATCAATTCTCTTCTCCCAGAATATGAACACGAGGGTCAAGCCAGCCATATACATAGTCAGCCAGCAGGTTCGCAAAAATTACCGAAATGGTAATGACAAGAAATACACCTTGCATGATGGGATAATCACGATCGGAAATAGACCGCGCTAGCAGGAATCCGACCCCTTGATAAGTAAACAGCCTTTCCAGTAGCACTGAGCCGCCCACCACAAATCCCACGGAGGTAGCGAGTCGAGTGAACAGCGGCAGTGTGGCATTGCGGCCCACATAAGCTGTGAGAATGCGGACATCGGTCAGACCCCGGGCGCGCGCCACCGTGACATAGTCCTCGCCCAGAGTCGCTACAGTGTTGCTCTTCATTTGCAACATCCAAGAACCGATGGAGGAGAGAACGTACACCAAAAGGAGCACACGCACGTGTTTGAAAATATCTACAAGAAACGCCGTGTTGAATCCAGGCTTCATGCCCGACGACATTGCACCGCGCATTTCCATAATTGGCACGAGTTTCCAGGTGATGCCAAACAACAAGATGGCTAGCAGGCCAATCAGATATGGCGAAACGGCATCGAGGGTGGCGGCAATATTGCTCAACAGATGGTCAATCCACGTGTCGCGTTTGTAAGCCATGATGGCTCCTAACCCGATACCCAGAATGAACGTGATCATCAGCGCCAAACCAACGCTAAACAACGTCCACGGCAACACTTGGGCAATCAACTTGGATACCGGTTTGCCGGCTGACCTGTACGAATTGCCCAGGTCACCGCGTAGTACATTACCCAGGTATTCCAAATACTGACTCGCGAGCGGCTGGTCAAGGTCAATGTTCATTAGTGCAGCCGCCTGATTCCTGGCATCTTCAGGCGACACCCCTTGTGCAGTTAGCTCCTGCATTAAAACATCTACTGCGCTGCCAGGCATGGCTCGGATCACGAAAAAGGTAATCGTGGTGACCAGCCAAATACTAAACAAGGCTTTGGCGAGGCGGCGCAACAGATAACTAGAGGCAATCTTCCGGATGCCATCCAACAAGGTACGCTGAGAAATTGTGGGAGCTGTGATCGTAGTCATGGAATAACCAAATAGGTCTCCTTAATACAACAAATATTTTTTTCTTTGATGGATAAAACTGGAAATCGATTCTCCCCAAGATGTAGTGATCTCAGCCACACTTGTTCCGGCTTCCAACGCGGATCGAACGCCGCTTCCACCTGCCAGCTTTTCAAAATGCGGATTCCACGCCCAGGCCTCGCCTGCCATCCGCCGCGCAATTGCCATCAGATTCAAAGCCATGGTCACTGGACGTAGCGCATCTTTATCGACAACATGCACTTGTACACCCTGGCATTCACATCCAGCATGGTTGGAAGCCGAAGGTGTAAAAACAATCGGACGGAAGCGTACACCTGACAGACAAAGCGCATTCATTTCTTTCGCCAAAGCATAGCCATCCAACCACGGCGCACCACAGATTTCAAATGGCAGGCTGGTACCGCGCCCCAGAGAAAGATTCGTTCCTTCCAACAAACACATACCTGGGTAAAGAATCGCCGTTGAAAGATGCGGCATCGCTGGCGAGGTTGGCACCCAAGGCAAGCCAGTTTCATCGAACCACGTACCGCGTTGCCAGTTTTGCATTTCAATAATATGCAGATCAGCCGCGAGTGTATATTCCGCATTCATGAGCTGCGCCAGTTCTCCGAGAGTCATTGCGTGACGAATCGGCACATTAACAATACCAACAAACGACTCAAAGCCTTGCTCAACCTCACCACCTTCAATGATTTCGCCAGTGATTGGATTGGGCCGGTCCAGCAAGTAGACAGGTTTACCAGCCTTCCCAGCGGCTTTCAAAACATAAAAGAGGGTGCTCAAGTACGTGTAAAACCGCACACCAACATCCTGCATATCGAAGACAAAAGCATCAATGTCCGCAAGCATTTCAGAAGTTGGTTCATAGTGCTGACCGTACAGGCTATAAACAGGCAGACCTATCCGCGGATCAATCGCATTATTAACTTTTGCACCATCCAGCGCCGCCCCACCAAAACCATGTTCGGGACCGAAGAGAGCCGTTACGTTGACACCAGCTCCACGCAAAGCATCGAGCGACGAGGTCAAATCAGCCATCACAGCGGCAGGCATGGAGACCAATCCTACCCTCTGATTTTCAAGCAGGCGAGCTTGCTCATGCACAAGAACGTCCAACCCAGTTTTAATCATATCTACGCTTGAGGGTGGAGGGTAGTGTGGAACTTGTAACGGTCACCACGATATACCGAAACGACAAACTCAACGAGTATGTTCTGCTCGCTATAGGAGAGGCGCTCAATTCTTAATACAGGAGCGGGCGATGTTGTTTGGAGTAGTTCGATTTCCTGTGTGGATGCCAAACCAGATTCCATGGTCTGTTCACCGCGCACCAAGCTGGTGTTGTAGCGAGTGGAGAGTATGTTATAAAGACTTTCTTTTGAAAAATCAAAATCAAGGATGCCAGGGCAGATTTGATGAAGTATATATGCTACTTCGATCGCCAGTGGAATATTATCTGAAAGGCGCAGGCGCGAAAGCAACACCAACTCGGTATTCGCTGGCACTGAAAAAATCGCTGCCAGACTCAAGGTCGCTGGGATGATCCTAGCTTCCAAAACGCGTCCAGCTGCAACGCTACCACGGGCCGCCATATCCTGGCTGAAACCAGTCAACCTTTCCAACTCTTGCTTAATCTTGGGTTCACTTACATAGGTGCCTTTTCCCGCCTGGGTATACAGGATTCCTTCATGCGTCATTTCGGTCAAAGCCTGGCGAACCGTCATGCGGCTAACCCTAAACTTTTCCCCCAACTCACGCTCTGACATCAACCTTTCATGCGGCTTGTAACGTCCTGTATCGATATCCGCCACCAGCGCATTTTTGAGCTGGAGATAAAGAGGGGTGGGAGCTTCGCGTTTCAGTCTCATGGTTTGATTTGGTATGACTGGTACATACCAGTTATACCAAAAACCAGACCGGAAATCAATGAGGAAATTCGATGGAATATTTTTCGGCCCAGAAGGTCTGTTAACGAATTCGGTTTACGCGCTCTCGGACGTCCGTTGCAAACCGCTGAATAAATTGCCCGACAAGTTCAGCTGGTTGGAGATTTATATCGTTCATTAAAGGCGTCATATCCATACCATAACTCAACCCGGTCGTTTCATCCACGCCATGCGCTTCAAAATATGTGGCGTTCGCACGCCGGCGCCCCATAGAAGCGAGGTCGTAGCGCTTGCCACCCACGATTTGCGAATCGAACACACCCAATAAAGCCAACTGCAAATTTTCATGAGTTGATAAGTCCATCATGACTTTATCCGAGTCGACCATCCAATCCAATGCCCGCCAGACCTCGCACCCCACGACTCGTTCCGGACGCTCAGCCTGATCCAGCTTTCTCAAAGCTTGGATCACCCTAAGAACGACTCCCACATGCGTATCATGTTTATCCGCGAGGTTATGGGTATACACTACCTTTGGCTTGGTTGCGCGGAGGATCGCAAGAATATCATCCACGGGTTCACTGCGGGATGAGTCCTTGATAACCTTGCTGGGAATATCCAGCATAATCTGTGCTGCAAACTCGCCGACAATCGCCGCTTTGCGCTGCTCCTTAAACCGGACAAGGCGCATCTCATCGTCCGTGTAATTCTGATATAAGCTGTCACGCGGTGAACCGCGACCATCGGTCACGACCACACCCGTAAACCATTTATCCACCTGCTGAAAACATTCGATGATTGGCTGCGCAGCCATGATCTCAATATCATCCTGATGCGCGGCGAGACAAAGGTGCGTAGTCCGAGCCAATGCCTGTTCCACAGGTTCATTATCGGGAATATAAACTTCGGCTGTATCGAGATGGAATTTCATAATGTTCCTTTGGTGTATATACACTTGGCTTCAATACAATCATAGTTTCTCTTAGTATAGCGCAAATGACTAATCGCTTTTTCAGTAATCAGGCAATCGCATCAAAAGATAAACTATCGTAACGGCCCACCAACTTGATTACCCCAACATAATTTTCGATCTGTATTGCAACGCCTCCGCCAAATGCCGGATTTGATATTGTCACTTCCTGCCAAGGCCATAATTGTGCATGAGTACTTTTACCAATATAGCAGATATCGTACCTGTTGCGCACTTATTTGTAGAGCTTTAATTGCTTGAAATGACGATCATTACAGCCAGCCTTTTCTTTGCGAGATATGCTGCCTCCATAAGGTTGCGTGCATTCAGCTTTTGAATAGCTGTGGAAATGTGATTGCTGGCAGTTCCCTCAGATAGGTAGGATTTTTTTGGCGATATCTGTGATGGTGGCGCCATCTAGCGAAGCTCTGAGCACATCTCGCTCACGGCCGGTTAGTAGATTATCTCCTTTAGCAAAGAAAATGAAATAGCACCGATGGCGCTATCAAAAAACAAACATGTGATCCAAAGCAGAGTCAGGTGTTTGTTGATCTCACTTATTGGATTGATTAAATTTAGTTAGGTCTCGATGAAAAGCTAATTTACCAAGATTTTCAAAACTTCCTTCGGGTAATTTGCCACCTCCATAAATCGGGAAGGTCTGCCCTGAATCGCGTAGTTGCTTGAGCGTTTGACCCAGGCCCAATGTCCCATATTCGCGTGTGCGGGAGGTGTTGTCAAGATCGATCATTTCGGTCATGAAAGTTTGATTGGTGCCGAGCTCCTGCAGAACTCGTCCATCCGGGTCGATGATCGTGGAACGTCCGCCGCCCCATTCGCCGATGCCGTTAAGGCTAAAGAAATAACATTGATTGAACAACGCATTCGCACGTGCCATCACCAATTCGAGTGGCCGATCAGAAGTAGGAGTGAGCGTGGGTTGAATGATCACCTCCGCGCCCATCCAGGTAAGTTGGCGCGACACTTCCGGGAACCACATATCGTAGCAGATGCACAAACCGAACCTGCCCACGTTTGGAATATCAAATACACAGAAGGTATTCCCGGCGGCAGTACCGGCCTCATATGGCAGCCATGGGAACATCTTACGGTATTTTGCGATGATTTCGCCATCCGGCGATATAACTACCGATGTGTTATACATTTTCTCGCCATCGATTTCCCACATTGAACCGGGGATAAGCCACTTGCGCGTTTTACGCGCCAGCGCACATAGACGATCAGTTTGTGGCCCGGGCACAGGCCCGCTATTTTTCTTCCACCAGTCTTTATTTTCAGGCGTCACGAACTGTACCAACCCTGGCACGACCAGCTCATGAAAGACGATCATGCTAACCCATGGGAATTGATTTTGAATGTTCGTTGTGAGATCAGCCATTTTCTCGAACGTTGCGTCTGCATCCCAACGCACGACTGACATTTGCACTCCCGCGATACCAAATAAACGACTCATGAATGACTCCTCGATCAACGCCATGAAAAGCAACTTGTCTCATGCTGAGGGTATGATGAAGCGCCAGTTACCCAGTTCCGCGCAACCGAGGATCAAGTGCGTCGCGCAGTCCATCTCCGATGAGATTAAACGCGGCAACTGTGAACAGGATTGCCAGCCCTGGAAATAGCGACAACCAGGACTGGGTGGCGATGTAGTTGCGGCCCTCGCTGATCATTACGCCCCATTCGGCAGTGGGAGGCTGGGTGCCAAAACCTATAAAGCTCAACCCGGCTGCTGACAGGATCGCGCCACCCATGTCGAAGCTGGCCTGTACCAGCAGAGGCGCCAGGGTGTTAGGCAGGATATGCCGCCACACAATACGATCCGCTGAAGCACCTAGGCTACGCGCCGCCTCTACATACTCAAGCTCGCGCAGTGATAACACCTGCGCCCGGACCAGTCTGGCATAAACGGGCCAGCTGACCACTGCGATGGCGATCATGGCGTTGGTCAGGCTAGGACCGAGTGCGCCCGAGATGGCCATGGCCAAAATGAGTGCAGGGAAAGCGAAGAAGACGTCAGTCAGGCGCATCAGGCCCTCGTCCAGCCAGCCACCGGCATAGCCAGCAACCAGCCCAACGAATGTGCCCACGCCGGCTGCCAGTCCCACAACCACGATCCCGATCAACAGCGAGATGCGCGCCCCATAGATCATCCGGCTGAGTACATCCCGGCCGAGTTGATCAGTACCCAGCCAGTGCTCCGCCGAGGGCGGCTTTAGCCGGGTGGAGAGGACCTGCTTGAGGGGATTGGCCGGCGCGATGAGCGGAGCCGACACCGCGATCAGCGCCAATAGAACGATCAGCACTAAGCCGGCCACGGTCAGTGGGCTACGCCGCCAGGCTGGGCGACGCAGCTTGGCGGGTGTAGCGAATGTCTCAGCCATTGCGAATCCGCGGGTCAAGCCAGTGATAACCTACATCCACGACCAGATTCGCGACCGTGTAGACGAGCGCCGCGAGCAAGGTCACACCCATCACCGCCGGGAAATCGAGATTAATCGCCGAGTTTGTGGCGTAACGCCCCAAACCCGGCCAGCTAAAAATAGTCTCTGTCAGCACGGCACCCGAGAGCAAACTGCCAAAAGTCACCCCAATCGTGGTCACAGTGGGGATCAGAGCGTTGCGAGCCGCGTGACGCCATACTACCCGCCCCCGCCGTAAGCCCCTGGCTTGCGCCGACAGCACATATTGCTGGTGGAGCACCTCGAGCATGCTCGAGCGCATCATGCGGGCGATAATCGCAGTGGAGAAATAGCCTAAAGCCAGCGCCGGCAGGAGTAGGTGATGTAAGCTACTCCAAAATGCTTTGTAGTCCCCAGTCAGCAAGCTGTCTACGGTGAACAAGCCTGTGATCAGCGGCGGCGGCGAGATGAACTTGTCGATGCGAGCGCCGCCTGGCAGCCAACCCAGGCGGCCATAAAAAAAACCGATCAGGATCAGACCCAGCCAAAAAATAGGAACAGATCCGCCGATCAGTGACGCGATGCGTACAATATGGTCGGGCAGACGGTTGCGCGAGATGGCCGAGACTACCCCGGCCGGAATGCCAATGAGGATGGAAAGCACCAGCGCGGTCAGCGAAAGCTCAAACGTCGCTGGAAAGAAATCGTTTAGATCAGCGGAAACGGGCCGGCGCGTGCGCAGGCTGATGCCAAGGTCGCCCTGTAGTAGGTTGGTGATGTAGATCCAATATTGCTCGGGTACAGGCTTGTTCAGCCCGTATTTCT
>Ga0065707_10083058_pt1 | contig 10663 bp, 4 predicted proteins | sample SwiRhicommuniRL3_FD_59094 | JGI IMG/M metagenome (GOLD analysis project Ga0065707, IMG submission 59094) | Switchgrass rhizosphere bacterial communities from Rose Lake, Michigan, USA - RL3 v2 (version 2) | ecosystem: Host-associated > Plants > Roots > Rhizosphere > Soil | place: East Lansing, MI... | reverse complement strand
TCCTATACCAACGTTAAAATGTCTGAATCGTGCCCAGTTAAGAAGGAAGAAACCAAACCAAAACCATGTTGTGTTTGTTTAGATGAAAAGAAACTTAGAGATGAATGTTTGCTCTTCAACGGTCAAGAAGGTGGAAAGTGTAATGAGATGATTGAAAAGTACAAGGTGTGTATGAAAGGGTTTGGATTTGAAACAAGATAAATGTCATATCCGAGGAACTAGAGTGATACTGAGTACATTTCAATTAGAGGGTTTCAAAAGACTTATAAAATCTTTAATGGAACCCAGAACTAGAACCTAGAACTCGAACCTTCACTAGAAACCAGACTTGAATCTCTCTTAGAACCACTATTAGAACTCCACTAGAACTACTGGAACCTCCACTACATAGCAACTGGCAGGCACTACAATTTTATACGCCTAAAACCTGTACATATTATTAAAGCTTGTATAAATCTAATGAATTAACTATCACATACACTAAATGTATTTGGATGTAGATTTATAATTTATGTAATTCTAGCCAGTTCACTCTTTCTTTAAATCTGAATCCTCTTAAACATTATTAAAGGTACCGTAAGATGATTCGTTAGAGAGAGCATTAGTTTTTCCTGTATCTCCATTGCTAAATGTACTGGTGCTGCTATTGCCACGGATTGTACTTGCAAGGTGTGCTTGCTTTGGATCTTGCTCGTCTAAATACTCTTGATCAAGAATGGCTTGGAATTCTCCACGAAGCATACTATCTGTTTCTCCTGGTTGGTTATGATGGGTATTGTATAATCTTTTGTTGGCACTACTCCACATTTGGTTTTGGATAAAGTTATCGATCAAAATCAATTGCAAACAATTCATAAATATTGGAACCACAAACATGACAATAAATATTTCAAACTCGTCTGGATAGACATCGAGCCAAATCAACAACACATGGCTAGTGAACCACAATAATTGGGTTTCGAAACATTCGACTATTCCATACAACAAGATTTTTGTGATCATTAATGACGTAAAGTACACCACAAGTTGTTTTAAAAATGCCATTGTGGAAGGATTGTTTGGATCTGGGCCGTACTTCCCAGATTCTATCTGTGTCATGTGGAGATACTTGGTGCAAACTTTGTTCAAGCCTTTGAAAACGAGGTACAAGATGTAGACCCCAATAGTACAGTCCAAAACAATGTTAAGGAAGTACCAATCACAAGGATCATCCATGCCGTCATCGGGTGGCGGAACTGAAGGTTTTGAAGAAGAAGTTGTGCTAGATGTGAATGAGACTACTGACGCCACCACCGAAGAAATCTTCCGAACCGATAGCACATCAGGTGTTGTTTTTATTATGGAAAGCAACACATTGAATATATGGACTCCCAAAGCACCAATCAACTGCTTTAAAACATCAAAGAGCCAAACTGGCCACGTTCTTCTGATGGGGTATTCGTAAGACCTCTTTATGATCAACGATGAAAGACATAAAAGTCCCAAGAATGCTTGTGTAATGAGCGAGAACGTGCCTATAAGTTCACATTTACCATCGCCATCATTAGACCCACTGGGTAAAGTACGCTTAGTGGCGAATGAGACAGGTAATATAGCAGATATCACAGAAATTGGTATACCCAAAAAATTATTGATATTGATAGTCATACGACAGAATAGTTGAAATGAAAGTTATCTCTATTATCAGTCTACCTTGTTTCAATAGTTAATTAATATGTAGTAAGCAGAATTTTGTTTGATGTCTGATAATACTCAACACACTGATAACAATAAATATTAATGATTAAGAATTGTTTCAAACTGGTAGTTAAAGATCCCGAAAACGGTGTTAGATAGACTCCAGTTATACAGATATTAATGAGGGTATGCTTCTAATACTTTAATTGCTGACCCAACAGTTCTTTAGCTTACTTGCTTTTCGATTGTTTTGGATATCTGGATTATATACAGGAATATGATTTCAATGACCATCTTACTCAGCTAGAAGAGTAAATAATTTAGCATCTGAAAAGTCAGAAAATTGTTAGTAGAGAGTTTGATATTATGCGTGACATCTAGGCTGGTCTCAAATGGCTAGAATAATTGTACAATGACTAAAACTATCAATTCTAGAATGGCTAAAATATTAATTCTCGAAATTCTAGACCATAAATATTACTATTTGTGCACTCAAAGAATCCATCAGTTGTCTTAATTGTATATTGTCGTTCTAATTCACTATATTCATCATGTAAAGCTCTACTTTACAATTCTTCGCTACGCTCAGTATTTCCTTTTGACATAATCATCACTATTTCAATCGTAATGGATATTAATACGTCAACTTAAGTATGATATTTATGAGCATTTCAAAAATAGTGTACTCATTGTTTCCAAGGTAGTAAAATAAAGTTGACATATATAAAGATGTTCAGCGATGTATGAAAGACATTAACATAAAGTAGGTACGACTATGTTTATATACGTAGTACATGAAGTAAATTGGTGTATGGTGTATTGCAAAGTCTATGGTTGAAAGGGGACGGGATAAGTTTATGGGCATGACAAGGTTATAATCATTATTCATTATTGTGTTTCCAGCCACCCAAGAAGTGATTAGCTAATCCTTTTGCTTGGCCAACAATCTTGCTGGTATTTCCAGTAGAATTGAGATCATCAGTAATTTGACTAGGAGAGTTTGAAACAGGAACAAGTTCCGGAGATGGACTAGTTATGCCGTTCTTTCCAGCAACTTGCGATAACGCGGTATAGCTCGGTTTTTGGTTGTTAGATATGCCCGGTGAGAACTCTATGGGATCAGATACATGCGTAGAAGATGGCGATTCTGTAGGATACGCATTTTCAATAAACTCATCTTCAGAATCGGAATCTGAGTCAAAATCAAACGTAAATGCCTTTTTAAGAGGTTGCTCATCTACCTTTCTCTCAGCCAATGGAGGTGTGCTATTTCCCAGGAATGCATTGGTAGATGTTGTGTGGGGAGGCAACGGAGATGCCTTTCTTTGCGTAGGTGCAGGGTTTTGGAGAGATGTGTCAGGAGAAGCTGTGAAAAAACTCGAAGATGATACTGATTGTGGCGGCGAGTCTGTTGGTTGTTGGTTAAAGAATTGGCTTGATAATGAACTCGACGATTTCTTGGACATACCAGTACTTGGCCCACCGAAAAACTGATCCGACAATGAATTCGAAGAATGTGGTTGCTTCGATATAGATGTAGAAGAATGGTTAGGATTGATGGATGATACTGGTGCACTCACTGGTTGGGGATGGTTCAAGTTATTTAGCGTACTATCATCAGTCGCAGTCATTCCACTGTTTATAAAGACTTGTTGCGCTAATGACTGCAAAGACGTCCTCGTCTTGATGGACAACCCTGTATCAGAATCATCACTTGAGTCGTCGTCGGAGTCATCACCAAGGTGGAACGGAGATTGTTGTTGAATAGGTTGGATATGAACAGTGTTTGCTTGTTGTTGGGGGTTCGCGCTGCCCCCTATGGAAGTTGTTGTGTTGATTCCACTCGTAGGTTGGTTATAATCCTCATCAATGGCATCATAGTCAAAACTTGAACCCATTGTAATGTTTTCAGGCACATCAACCACATCAGGTTCCTTTTTACAATTGCCATATATGGCATGGTTGGGGTCAACTGTGTATACAGTATTATAATCATAGTAGTAGTCGTAACCTCTGCTACTATTATTATTGACATTGTGGGATAAACTTGAAGTGTATGGATTCTCGTCATCACTCTCTTCGTCAGATGACCCATAATTGAGATTTGTTGATGGGAGCATTTCGATTGTCTTGTATACCTTGCTACTTGTAGTGGAAATAGAAGCAGAATCATCGAGTTCACCTTCCTTTGATATAGCTGATGTTCCAAGACCGGGAATGATGGCATTTAAGGGGGTATTCAGGGATTTCACTTTAAGGAAGAATCCACCATCTTCATCTTCGTCTTCGTCATCATCATCTTCACCGTCTTCATCACCATCTTGGTCACTGGAATATATAGACGCTTGGCCGTATCCATGGTTTTGACCAGATGAGCTATCGTAGACGTAGCTGTCTTCGCTCTCATTAGAATCTTGATAATAGTATTCTTCCACTTCTTCGTCATCGTAGTAGTCATCTTCATCATCATCATCATACTCGTCATCATCAACGTAAACGTTGAGAGCGATACATTGTTGTACCTCGTCATTAAAATGAATATGACGCTCTTCCTTGGGTGTCATGAGGTCACTCTCAGGGACAAGAGCGTCCGGGATATCAGCAATGCCGTCAGCAATGGTGATAGGATTGTCCAAGCTTGCGTTCGGGGTAGCCTCTTCATTAGCCGTATTTCCAGCTTTGGTGTCATTAATAGTAGGCTGGTTGGCTACGGATTTGGATGAGGACTCAGATTTGAGCGAATCCTTGACACTAGCAAGATTGGTTGTCGAGTTTTGCTTATTCAATAAGTTTTGTAGGTTGACAATCGAACTTGATTGCGAAGAAGTACCTTGCTTATACTGAGAGTTTAATTTTGCAGAGATAGCGTAGTAGTCATCGAATTCTGGTGTTTTATCATGCTGGGTGTGAGCTTCTTTCTCTCGTTGTTGTTGTTGCATAAGCAATTGCTTTTCTCGTTGTTGTTGATATAATTTATTTGTGGCAAGTTGTAACTTCAACAAATTGGAATGACTAATCATCATATCCTCCACTGTTCTTCTTTTCAAAATGGGTTTAGGAGCAGTCAAGCAAGATTTATTAGGAATCGAGATATCCCCAGCCACTGCGGACGTCGCCGTCGATGGTCCATGATGATGAGAATCAGTTGTGGTCAGATTTGCAGACTTTTCATCTTGTTCCCACCCATCATCGTCCCTAAGAATTGGACCGTATAACCAAGTCACATCGCTGTCTTTCGACCAATTCACCACTTCGGGGCTAATGGTCTTCAAGTTGGATCTTCGTTGGGCCCAGGTTCTCCAACTGGCATTTTCTAATCTGGCAGAGTTAGCAACGTCTTTACGCTTGCTGATTACATATCTCCAAGATTTCGAAATATCTGAAACGTCCCATTGGTGTGATAAGTAGTCAACATGCTGCGATGGTTCTGTGGCGAGGTCTGTATCATCATGAGGTAATAGATCTGGACTTTTGAAGAGGGCGTCTGAATTGGAAACTTCAGATTCCTCAGACTCTGTCGGTGACATGTTCGTCTGGGCTGTAACCAGGGATTCCGTTGGCACTGAAGACGCAACGGTATCGCCCGATACGGGATCTAACGATTGCACAGACACGGGATCTACCGATTCCGCAGATACGGGCTCTGACGACTCCACAGTATAATTCGAGCGATCGTCTGTGGGAGATTCCTCCGTGGGGTGTGCTTCAGTAGTGGGCAGAATAAATTCATCCAAAAGTCCCAAAGAACGAGTTCTCTTCAATTTAAACGTTGTATTCTCAAAATGGTCATCATCTTGCGCATCAACATGTTGCGAGGTGGTAGCACCACCAGCAAATACTTCACCTGAGTTAGACATGAAGTGATATGTTCAATCTTGGAGGCAGAATGATTGCAGTAGTAGAATGGATGCCCGGCAGGATTTAGGTTGGTAGCTCAGCAATGGTCCGAGTTCGTAGAACGGCTATATTGTTTTATGATATATAGTTCAAGAAAGGGAAGACAACTGATTGTGACAATGCTGTGACGATGATTTAATGTGACTGAAAGGCGTTTCGGGAGAAGGGAATGAACGAAGTTTGTTGGATAAAAAAAATGTGTAAGGAAGACAAAAATGTGCACAAGGGTAGATGTAGGGGCACAAAAATTAACACTAAGTCAATTAATCTGATAGATGGATAGTAGACGTTGATGATTCTTTGTTGAAAGAAATTATCAAAGTTGTAGCTAGTGGTAAAAAAAATTGGAAGTTCAGAAAGGATAGACCGTCACTCGCGGAGTGCATATAAAATTTTGGTGTATATCTATTAGCTAACTGCCTTATATCAGGAGGTGAAGATACACCGTAGAGGAGGGGAGTGGGATAAGAGGACTCAAATGTATCTTAAATCAAGTTGGAGCTATTTGAAGTTATGCTACAGATATTTACAGTTGATAGAGAAAATATCGAGATCACGTGGGTGAAAAAATGGGGGTTAGAAGTCTCATTTCCGGGATCCGCCATAAGTCAGACTATTTTTCCAGGTTTTTCCTTAAAGTGAAAAGAGTGAAACGTTGCGGTGAAAATGCGCGGAGTCGTGGATCTGATTAGTTTCTCCATGTTTCGAGGAAGTCGCAAACTTGTCGCGACGTAGTTCTTGAACGTATAACTCTTGGATTAAAATATGAGGGATAAGTCCCTTCAGTACAAATTCAAATCAGTAACCAAAGCATATTTGCTTTAGGCGGTTTTATGAGTAGTTTGAGCTAATTCAACTCAACCCATGGCTCGGTACAACACCAAAATGTGGTGAAAATTTCCCAATCTGCACATTTTGAATCTCTTTCTGTACCTACACATCAGGGTGTAGACGTGTGTTATGAAATGCTTGATTGGACTCTCACTAATGGTAAATGCATAATTTGTCGGAATTCTAAATTTCGATATAAGACTCAATAAAATCAACATTTGAACCACTGCTTCCCATAATTTTCACAACGGAGAAGATCAATAAAAAAATAAAGTTATAAGTATAAATATATAGTATATATGCACAGAGCGCTCTCCACTCTCTTCTGAATTATACCTCGTAACGTAACCACACTGTTATATAACATCCAATCTAAACTCATAAACTATATCATATCAAATTGTAAATTTCAACAAGCCGAAATTAATAATACTTCGATTCAGATGTGGAATATTATACTAGATATAAATATAAGCATCGTCGATTTCAACCAGCCAATCATTCGAATCACCGTAAACTTGACCAAAGTCTAGCGATGCTTCTATCTCTGCTGTATCACGTGATGATACTGCTCATCTTTATCTCAACAAAAAGACCCTATTCCCAATCGGGATAATTTACGCGCAGACCCTTCTTGCCAGACAACGGTTTACAATACCTTATATAGGCAACTAAATGCTACCAACAGCGTATATATAAGATGCAAATCCTTGAATTTTGGATACAAATTCAAATATGAAATTTAGAATCAGAATTTTTGCACCATGTATTATATTATAAAAGACCAGGTATAAAATATAAAAAGATAACCGGAGGTCACCGAACAGACCCAACACGGCATAGTCAAACTGATGGGGCACTGCAAAGCTGAGAACTGTCAGTGAGAGTATCAATGAGAAGTATCAGGATACGTGAATTTCAGAATAACCTTAGAGCTATGCTTAAATTATACGTCCCCAGAACTGTCCCTAAGATCACAAGACACTACGATGAACAAAGTCGATTTCTTCGATGTCTTTAGCAACTTGATATTCCTCAATAGAAATATAGTTACAGCTTCTTGTTACATATCACGAATCAACCTTCATCTCTTTAAGCTACCCTCATCAGGTCTAAGCTACCCACCACAGCTTCGCATTATCACATGCACCCAAAGATTAATTTTTTAATATCAGACGCTCATTCGCCAGATCCGTAAGAGATTTACGATTGCGATACGAAGACTCTGCGCTCCGTAACTATATAAATATTGAAGGTTCCACTCCACATAAAAATTTTCACTCTCGAAACTTCCAACTTTCAGAAAATGGATTCAGAGAAAGTTGAAAATATTTACACCAAGGAGGATTTCTCCTCGAATGAAACATCTTCTGTTAAAGAAGGTGCTTTAAAGAGGAGATTTACTACGTGGTCAGTAATTTCTATTGGTTTTGGATTAACCAACTCTTGGTTCGGGATCTCTGCTTCTTTAATCACCGGTATTGTTAGTGGGGGACCACTTTTGATCGTATACGGTATTTTGATCGTTACATGTGTCTCATATTGTATTGGTATTACTCTTTCAGAAATGTCGTCTGCTATTCCATCTGCTGGTGGACAATATGTATGGTCAAGAGTATTAGCTCCTAAGAAATATTCTTCCTTCTTAGCCTATCTTTGCGGGTCTCTTGCTTGGGCTGGATCTTTGTTTACTTCTGCTTCTATGGCCTTGGCTATTGCTCAAGAATTAATGGGATTTTGGATGCTCACTCATCCTAACCATAATCGTCAAAAATGGCAACTTTTCGTTACGTATCAGTTAGTTAATGCCTTTATTTTTGTCTTCAACTGTTATGGTAAATGGCTTCCGTTTTTGGCTACCGGTGTATTGTACACTTCCATCTTCTCCTACTGTGTTATTACGATTACTGTGTTGGTGTGTTCAAGAGATCACTTCCAACCTGCTTCATTTGTTTTCACTGAGTTCAATAACGGTACTGGTTGGAAGAGTTCAGGAATTGCCTTCATCGTTGGTCTTATCAATCCTTCTTGGTCATTTTCATGTCTTGATTCTGCTTGTCATTTAGCTGAAGAAACCTTGAAGCCAAGAACAGATATTCCTAAGGCCATTCTTAGTACTGTGACTATTGGTTTCGTCACTGCATTCACTTATTCTATTGCCATGTTCTTCTGTATCAAAAATTTGGAAGAAATTGTTAACTCGTCCACTGGTATGCCAATCCTTGATATTTTCTACCAAGCACTCAACAACAAAGCCGGTGCTATTTGCTTGGGTGTGCTTATCTTCTTGACTGCTTGCGGATGTACTATCAGTTCCCACACTTGGCAAACAAGACTTTGTTGGTCTTTTGCCAGAGACAATGGTTTACCATTCTCTAAGTACTTGGCTGTTGTTGACCCTAAATTAGGTGTTCCTTTGAATGCCCATATCTTTAGTTCTATCTGTGTTGCTATTTTGGGTCTTCTCTACTTGGCCAGTGATGCTGCTTTCAACTCTATGGTTGTTGGCTGTATTACTTTCATTCTTTTGTCTTATCTTGTCCCAACACTTTGTTTACTTTACCGTGGTAGAGACAACATTAAGCACGGACCTTTCTGGTTGGGTAACTGGGGTTTAATGGCTAACATTGTTACCATTTGTTGGACTGTCTTCGCCGTTGTTCTCTTTTCTTTCCCTTCGACCATGCCTGTTACGGGTGGAACCATGAACTATGTCAGTGTTGTCATTGTTGTCTACATGATTTTCACATTTGGCTACTGGTGGTTCCCTAAGAAGGAATGGAGTTGTAGACACCAATTCGCTGGTGGTTTGGGCAACAACGAAGAAGTTGAATTCCCGGATGTTTGTCTTACTGTCATATAAAGGTGTTATACCTGGTTACATTTACTTCTCCGTTAATATTTTATAGCTTTATAGATTTGTTCATATTTTCAAAAGTCTCTTCATTTAGAAAGCACAGATTTAGTAGAGTTCTATAATTTCAAAACTAGTTGAAATCAAGAGGTTTTGAGTTTCAATTCTCTTTCACAAATCAATGATATTGATCAATAATCCCTGGTTATAAACACGTTATAACCATAGAGTAAATAGCCTAACAGCAAATTTACAATACTAGTGGCCCATAATTTGACTACGTTTAATTACATATCTAAAACTTAGTAGCATAAAGCATACTTAGTTTCAAATGATTGTCTGCACCAACTGACACCTCTCTTTCATTATTATCCAGACAAGTTCTTTAATAGGTACAATTTAATCTTTCCATCAACAATCGCATCGTATAACGATAGTTTGATCCCATTTGTTACACACAAAGCAAGGCATCAACACCAAGAACTGGTGCCGGCGCCTCAGGTAACCATATAGAACCCATTCTAATGCACTGTCTAAGTGATGGAGTACTTTTGGACAAAGTTAATTAAAGAAATTTAAAACTCATAAATAGTTGGGAATCTTCTCATATTTATAGTCGGAGATGCCTCACCAAAAAAAACTTTCTGTCCGGGTAACGTTCACTTGTGAAGAATTGGGTCTTTGAAATGTTTGTTGTTTTTCACAAGAATCGAGTTAAGTCTTGATCAGCAACGACTCCAATTGTATAAATGTCGTTATTTGGTCAGAACTCGACAAGCGGGTTGAATACAGGGACCGCTCAAAATGTCACCAGCAACAATAATACCTTAGGTTCTTCTTCTTTGGGTGGCCCATCAACTGCTGCTCAGAATCCTGTTGGCAACAACTTGACCAACAATATGAATAATACTTTAGGATCTTCAGCTAGAACATCAACCACCTTTCCTACAACTTTGGGAACTTCCAATACTTCGAAATTACTCAAGAGTTTGTTAGAATCTGCTCATAATTTACCAAAGTCTGATAATCATGAATTGGGATCGATTCATCTTACGCTTGGAGAATTACAAAGGAAATCACAACAATTGAGAAAGTTGGATGATTCAAAAGATATGAACTTCACCAAAGCCCATTATTTATTGGCTTCTAGTGGGATAAGTGCCGAGGAGATACAAAATGAATTGAATTCGATTGATTTACCTCCACCACAATCCGATCCTAGTATTTCTACCACTTCCCCAGTTGGAACTGTTGACTCTTCTGCTGTAGCAAGATTAGGCGCATCATCTTTACAATACAACCATCTTGAAAACTATTTAAATTCCAAAAAAGATGAAAATATCTTAAACTCTATTGAACAGTCATTGAACTTAGCATCGAGGGATTTCGATAACTATATCAGTT
>Ga0065707_10083056_pt1 | contig 10668 bp, 7 predicted proteins | sample SwiRhicommuniRL3_FD_59094 | JGI IMG/M metagenome (GOLD analysis project Ga0065707, IMG submission 59094) | Switchgrass rhizosphere bacterial communities from Rose Lake, Michigan, USA - RL3 v2 (version 2) | ecosystem: Host-associated > Plants > Roots > Rhizosphere > Soil | place: East Lansing, MI... | reverse complement strand
TGTCGAGTCAACACAGCAGCCACGAAGCTGGCAGTCGCGTCTCGTGGCTGCGCCGAGATTGTTTTGTATCGCCTACGTCACGCCAGATGCGCCGGGACAGGGTGGGCAGGAAGCGCGGGTAGCGCGCTATCCGCTTGCGATCGTGCCGCAGGACCGGCGGACGGCTCAACTGCGCTGGCGCGACAAGGTGCGTAGCTTGAATCCCAATATCGTGATGCTCGGCTATCAAATGACGATCGAGGAAACCACGGTCCCGGGGCCGGGCCACGATGTGCTGCGCCGCGTTCAGGATTGCTGGACTGTCCAGCCAAACGGCCAGGCGCTCTCCGTCGCAATAGGCTCACTGGACAAAAAACGGCGTGTATACGATCCGCGCAAAAGTGAATGGCAGGAAGGCTTCGTTGCGGCGTGTCGCGCCACGCTGCGCTCAGATCCCTTCGAAGGGCTGTTTCTGGATCAATGCACCGTCTATGACAACGCGCACCCGGATAAGGCCGTGCGCGATGAGATGCGGCGGGGCATTCAGGATGCCCTGACCGAGCTGCGCCGCAGCGAACCCCATGCCCTGATCGTGGCGAACTCGGCTTTTTCTTTCACCGGCGTGAACGGTGAGCTCAATGAAGGCCGCCCGCGGGATTACGCCGCCGAGCTTGCGCCCCACCCAGGCCTGGCTGCCCCGCGGGTGGATCTGGCGCATGTGATGGTCGAATCCGACGCCGACCGCCGCGCGCTGAAGTCACGCATGAGATCCGCGCATGACTATGGCGCCTATTTCGGCGCCGCGCGCGATTACCAGCACGTTGAATGGTACGACGAGTTCGAGCTTTTCGCGCGGGTGCCAAGACCGCCTTCGAAGCCTTTCATCGAAGACAAGTAGTGCCGGCCCGTTGCGAATTGCGATAAGAGGCGGCATTGCGACCGCATTAGGCAACACGGCGCTCATGGCGGCCAATCTGGGCCGCGACATCTCCATTTCGCGCGTGCTCGGCGTGAGCGCATTGAGCGATGCGGTGTTTCTCGCGCTGTCCCTGCCGGTGTTTGTGGTCATGGTCGTCACTATCGGATTTCGCAGCGCTTCCCTGCCTTTTGTAGAGCGAGTCAAACAAACCTATGGCAAGCCGGAAGCGGCGGCATGCGTAGCGCATCTGCTGCTGCTCGCCCTCCTGGGCTTTGCGATTCTGGCGATGCTCATCGCGGTCGTGGCGCCTATCGTTGCAAGCCAGTGGCAATTTCCGGCATTCGATGCGGCGAGCACGGTGCGGGTCCTCATTCTTTCTCTACCCATGTTCGTCATTTCGGCGGTTGCGATGATGCTGGAAGGGCCATTGCAGGCGAACGGGCGGTTTCTGGCGCCGGCGCTGCTCAAGGCCTTGATGCCTGTCGGGTTCGCAATCGGCATGATTCTGGGAACGCGGGCCGATCCTATTATCTGGGGCCTGGTGGGCGGGCATCTCGGCGCAGTGCTGCAATGTCTCTTGACCGCCGTGCTGGTGCAGCGCGCGGGCTTGTCGGCGCATGTGAGCTTGCGGCTGCAGCATCCGGAGTTGCCTCCGTTTCGTATTCAATACGGCTATCTCGTCTTGTCGGGCTCCATCGGCTATCTCAATCCGCTGATTAATCAATGGATGGCGACCTCACTGCCCGCGGGAGCCGTATCGACGCTCGCTTACGCCAGCCGGCTGTCGGCCGGCATTTCGACGCTGGCGATCAGCTCGATCACGCCGGCCCTGCTCGCACAGTTCAGTCGCGACGCCGCGAGCGGCGATCGCAACAAGCTTACGGCGTCCTATAAAAAGGCGTGCCTGCTGATGGCCGGCATCAGCGTGGCGGGAGTGCTCGGCACTTGGGTACTGGCGACGCCGGTGGTGCAGCTCCTGTATCAGGGCAAGTCGCTCGGGTCCGAGGAGACGCAGGCGATCGTGCGGTTCCTGTCGGTCTCCATCGTGCAGCTCGTGCCGCTGGCGCTTGGGGTATGCGCTGCCACCATGCTGTCCGCCACTTCTCAAAACCGGTTGTTTGCTCCGGTGGGCGTGCTGCTGGTCGCAGTCAATGTCGTCGGCAATCTCGTGTTCATGCGCCTGTTCGGTCTCGTTGGCATGGCGCTTTCGACCATTGCAATGTATTGCTGCTCGATGGTCTTCATGAACGCTTATTTGTTCCGCAAGCGCATCGTTACTTGGCGGGCGGCCTAAAGCGATGTGCGGCATTGTCGGCATTCGGGACTTGAGCGGCCGCAGGGTAGAGCGCGAATCTCTTGCCGCCATGGCGCGTGCGCTCATTCATCGCGGGCCGGACGGCGAGGGCTTCATGGCGCGCGAAGGCGTGGGGCTCGGCCAGCGCCGGCTGGCTATTGTGGATCTGCGCGATATAGCGAACCCGCCCCTCACCAACGACTCGCAAAGCGTCTGGGTGGTGTTGAATGGCGAGATCTACAACCATCACGCGTTGCGCGAGGAATTGCAGCGCGACGGCTACCGCTTCAAAACCACTTCCGATACGGAAGTGCTGGTGGCGCTGTGGGAGCAGCGCGGCAGCGAAATGATGGCGGCGCTGCGCGGCATGTTCGCCCTCGCCATCTGGGATGCGCGCACCCAGGAAATCTTCGTCGCCCGGGATCGGATGGGCAAGAAGCCGCTTTACTACAGCTTCGACGGTCGCCGTCTTGCGTTTGCATCGGAGATCAAGGCGCTGCTGCAACTGCCGGGTATGGCGCGCGAGCCGGACCTCTGCGCGATAGACCGATATTTGAGTTTTCAATATGTGCCGGCGCCGCTCACGGCATTCAAGGGAATCAAACGCCTGGCGGCTGCGCACTATCTGCGGCTCGGGGCCGACGGGGCTTTGAGCACGCGGCGCTATTGGCAGGATGAGAGCGCACGGGCCCGATTCACCGATCCCGTAGAGGCGCGCACCGAGCTGCTCGCCACAATTAAGGAGGCGGTGAGATTGCGAATGATGGCGGACGTGCCGGTCGGCGCATTCCTCAGCGGGGGCATCGATTCCGGCTTGATCGTGGCGTTGATGAGCGAGGCATCGCGGCAGCCGGTACGCACCGTATCTGTTGGGTTTGCCGAGGAAACTCATAACGAGCTGCCGTTTGCGCGTCTCGTCGCACAGCGTTACGGCACGAATCATCACGAGATCGTGGTGACCCCGGATCATGCCGACGCGATACGCGCGCTGGTATGGCATCTCGATGAGCCGTTTTCGGACAGTTCCATTTTGCCTACCTATTATGTTTCGCGCGCCGCGCGCGAAGTGGTCACCGTCGCATTGTCCGGCGATGGCGGAGATGAGGTGTTCGCAGGCTACGGTCACTATCTGAATTTGCTCCGGCTCGGCCGAGTCGACGCGGCGCCGCGGGCCATCCGCGCGCCGCTGTTGCACGCGCTGGCGCACGTATTGCCGGCGCGCACGGCGCGCAAGCTGCGATATCTTGCCGATTCGCGGCCGCGGCGTCATCGCCGCTATCTCAGCGTCGTAAAGGATGAGGAAAAACAATCGCTGTACGCGCCGCAAATGGCCGCACAGCTGGCGCATTGCGCGGGCTGGGATGATTTCGAGCGCATTGAAGCGTCGTTTGAGAGTGAGCTCACTTGGATGATGAAGCACGACCGCGGCCATTATCTGGCCGATGGTCTGATGAAGAAAACGGATGTCGCTTCAATGGCGGTTAGTCTGGAAGTGCGCTGCCCACTGCTCGATCATGTGCTCATCGAATGCTCCAATGCAGCCCCGGCCGCGTGGCATATTGCGGGCGGACGCGGCAAAGCCCTGTTGCGGGAGATAGCGCGGCCTTACCTGCCTGCGCAAATCATGAGCAAGCCCAAAACAGGCTTTTCCATTCCGCTTGCGCGCTGGTTACGGGGCCCGTTGCTGCCGCTGTTGACGGAGCATTTGACGGACTCGCGCTTTGCAGCGCGCGGCCTGTTCAATACTGCGGCGGTCCATCGAATGGTATTGCAGCATGGGAGCGGCGCGCGAGACTGGAGCAACCGCCTGTGGGCGTTGCTGATGCTGGAGATGTGGTTCCGCCGCTTCATCGACGGCGGCGTCCGCGTGCGTTAAACCATGACGTTGGCGCGCATTCTTCTTGGCACCGGCAGTGTGTTCGTTTGTCTCATCTCGGGGTACGCGTTGCATGAAGGCGGCTATCCTGCGAGCTGGTCGCCATGGGTAGTGGGGCTCGCGCTCGGCTGGCTCCTGCTATTCCTCGCAGCGCTCTATGGGCATTTCAAGTCGCTTTATCTTTTTTCGGTCACCTATATCGTGGTGCTGATACTGTTTCATCTCGGCATCACCATCCCACAGGCTTTTGGCTGGTTGGATGAGCTTCAATGGGAAAACCCCACGCCCAACCTGTGGCTCGCACTTTCGGGATGGTGCACCTGCCTGGCATTGGGCGCTTATGGATTCGGCGCAGCGCTGGCAATGAGCCATCCTCCTGAAGCTACGCAAGACTATCCGCCGTTGCGGCCAGACGAAGTGCGTCGTTTTGAGCTCGGCTTCGATTGCGGCATTGCCCTTTCGGCCATCTCGATCGCATTGTTGGCCTGGACTTCCATGAAGGTCGGCAGCCTGCTGAATTTTTCGCGACTGGATTTCTTCACTGGCGTGGGCGACACACGCGGCTTCGGCGTAGCGCTGATGACGCTGCCCTCCGCAGGAATTCTGCTGGCCATTTGTCCGACCACCCGCGGGCGGCGCTGGGTAGGCGCGATCGGGGCGGCGTTCATTGCGCTGCTGCTGCTCCTTTCCGGGTATCGAACCAGCGCGCTATATCCACTCATGATCGGTGTGGTGTTGTGGCACAAGCTGGTGGGGCGCGTGCCGAAGGGTCTGGCGGCCGCGGCGATTGTCGCCGTTTTGCTTCTTATTCCGATCGTCGGCGTGCTGCGTGCCGCAGGACCCTATAAGAACCTGAGCGCGGACGTCATCCGCGAATCGGCCAAGTCTGCGACGATGGCGGAATCGTTTCGCACCATGGGACAGACGGGCGGGCTGGTCGGAGAAATTATCCGGCTGGTGCCGGACGAAGATCCTTATCGTTATGGCGCCACCTATCTTCAATCGTTTCTGCACGCCATTCCCAATATCGGCGGCGCCATCGGTTCCTCCAAGCGCCAGCAAGTGGCCAGCAGCGATTTTCTCGAGGCGAAGCGTTTCAGCTCATTGCCGCCTTCGGACTGGCTCACGTATCGTTTGATGCCGGAAAAATACGGGACAGGCGAGGGGGTGGGATTCACCTCGATCGGCGAGGCCTATCTCAATTTCGGCTACGCGGGCGTCGTCTTTTTCTTCATGCTGCTTGGCTATCTGGTGGGCAGGCTGGACGCAGCTGACCTGAAAAGCTCCAGCTGGCTGCTGTTGTTTGCCTGTATTTCCTTTTGGCACCTGTCGCGCACCGTGCGGGACGAATTCAGCAACTGGGTGAAGCCTACGATTTTTATCGCGATGATGATTCTCGGCATCGTCGCCTTGCGGCGCATGATCTGGCGGGAGCGCACGTAATGGCCGGGGTCAGGGTTCTGCATTGCATCCATTCGCTGTCCGGCGGGGGCGCGGAGCGGCAATTGAACCTGCTGGCGCGCCATTCAAACGGCATGGGCGTCGAGCATGCGGTGTTTTGTGTTTCGCTCGCAGGGCTGGCTCCTGCTGCAATTGCGATGCGGGTGTTCCAGTCTTCAAGCACGTCCAAATGGAACTGGCGATTGTGGCGTGACCTCGCGCGCACGATCCGCGAGTATGAGCCGCAGATCGTACACGTATGGTTGCCGGCCTCAATGACCATTCCTGCCCTGTGGCTGGCGCGGCGGTTTCGCAAGCGCGCGGTATTCTCTTTCCGGACCCAGATGGTGTTCCACCGCCCTCTGTCCATTCCGGAATGGGTGACTGCGCTTCTTTGCAGCAACCGCGTGGTGTCCTGCACGCCTGTTGCAAGCTGTGCATGGCCGTTCCGGTTGTTGTATCGCATCAAACGGGGCCTCTATATTCCCAATAGCGTCGCGGGCGACGATGCGGTCCAGAAATTTTCCTATGAGCTTGCTCCGGGCCAGCCGGCCAAGGTGCTGTTCGTCGGCCGGTTGGCGGTTGAGAAAAATCTGTCCTGTCTGCTGCGCGCCTTATCCATGCTGCAGGAGATTCCCTGGCAATTGACCGTATGCGGTCGCGGCGCCGGGGAAGTACGCTTGCGGTCGTTGGCGCAGACGCTCGGCATCGAGCGCCGCGTGCAATGGCTTGGTTTTCGCAGCGATGTGGCGCAAATCATGGCTGCGCAGGACTTGCTGGTTTTGCCCTCCTGGCGTGAAGGTTCTCCCAATGTCGCGCTGGAAGCGATGGCCGCCGGCCTGCCCTGCATCCTGTCCCGCATACCCGCCAACGTCGCGTTATTTGCCGATGCAAAGGCGGCGCTGTTGTTCGATCCGGCATCGCCGGTCGAGCTTGCCGCGGCGCTGACACAGCTGATCGCCGATCCGCAGTTGCGCATCGATCTCGCCCGGAGGGCGTCCGTGTTGGTGAGCGCATTCAAGCCCGAGGAGACAGCAAGATCCTATGCGCTCTTCTATCGTCACCTCTCGTCGGCTGCGCCATGAAAACCATCGTAGTGGAGGCGCTTTCCGCGAAGCTTGGGGGAGGGCAGACTTATGTGCGTAGTCTGTTCGAACACTATCGAGCGCGCGATGGCGTTAGAGTGATTGCTCTGCTGCCACCGGAGCTTGCCAGCTCGCTGGCCCCCAATGAGGCGGTGGAAGTACTCAGCCCCGAGTTTCCCTCGCGCGGCCCGTTGCAGCGCGCCATCTGGACTCGCGTGCATTTCCCCCGCTGGCTGCGCGAAACACGGGCGGACGTATTGTTTTGTCCAGGCGGCTATCTGTCTGCGCGCGGCGGCGGACGCTATAGGACTGCGGTGACCTTCCAGAACATGTTGCCGTTCGCGCTCGCGGAACGAAAGCGCTATCCCTTGGGCTACAGCCGTACGAGATTCTGGCTGCTCGAGAAGATGCAGCGCGCGGCGCTGCGCCGCGCCGACCTCGCTATTTGCATTTCCGAATATGCGAAAAGCGTGGTGGACTCGAAAGTACCGCGGCGCAAGGGCGGCATCGCTGTCATTGCGCATGGCATCGATGCGCATTTCATAAGCTCGACGCGGGGCCGGGCGCCGCTCGGCTCCGAGTATGTGTTGTATGTATCGATCCTCAACTATTACAAAGCGCAGGTCGAAGTGGTCGAGGCCTGGTCGCTGCTCAAACGCGAGCGCACCACGCCGGAAAAGCTCGTGCTGGTGGGCCTTGCCGACTGGCCCTATGCTCAACGCGTACGCGCGCGGATTGCGGAGCTGCGATTGGAGAACGACGTGATGCTCATCGGCGAGGCGCCGTACAGGGAGCTGCCGGCCTGGTACCAGCATGCGAAAGTGAGCTTGTTTGCCTCGTCGTGTGAAAACTGCCCCTTTATCCTGCTCGAGGCGATGGCGGCGGGGCGGCCGGTGTTGAGCTCCAACTATCCCCCCATGCCGGAGCTCGCCGGCACTGGCGCAGACTATTTCGATCCGTACAATCCGCGCGAGCTTGCCGCCTTGCTACGGCGCTATCTGGACGACGAGAGCTTGCGCACGCAAATGGGGCAGCGCGCGCTGGCGCAGAGTCGCAAATTCACCTGGGAGCGCGCTGCGACGGACACATGGGACCAATTGATTAATTTATGAAACAAATCCTCCAAGACCTGCAGGATGGGGCCACGCGCCTCGTCGAAGTGCCGCGCCCATTGGGTGCGCCGCGCCAGCTGCTCATTGAAACCACGCGGTCTTTGGTGTCTGCGGGCACCGAACGCATGCTTGTTGAGTTCGGCTCTGCCGGCCTCATCGACAAGGCGCGTCAGCAGCCCGAGAAAGTGCGGCAGGTGCTGGACAAAATGCGCACGGACGGCGTTGCAAGCACCTTGCAGGCCGTGCGCAGCAAGCTCGAGCAACCGGTGCCCATGGGCTATTGCAACGTCGGGCGTGTGCTCGAGGCAGGCGCGCAGGTCACGGGCTTTGCCGTGGGCGATCGGGTGGCCTCGAACGGGCGGCACGCTGAAATCGTCTGCGTGCCGCGCAATCTGTGCGCGAAAATTCCTGACAACGTGGACGATGAAAGCGCAGCGTTCACGGTCATGGGCGCGATTGCGCTGCAGGGCATTCGGCTGGCGGCGCCCACTCTCGGCGAAGCCGTAGTGGTGACGGGGCTCGGGCTCATTGGATTGATCGCCGTGCAATTGCTCAAAGCTCAGGGCTGTCGCGTGCTCGGTCTCGACTTCGATCCGGCAAGAGTGGCGCTGGCGCGTGAGTTTGGCGCCGAAGCCGTGGATTTGAGCTCAGGCGCCGACCCTGTCGCCGCCGGCATGGCTTTCTCTCGCGCGCGCGGCGTCGATGCAGTGCTGATCACCGCCGCAACGCAAAGCAACGAGCCTATGCGCCAAGCCGCGCAGATGTGTCGCAAGCGTGGCCGTATCGTGCTCGTCGGCGTGGTGGGTCTCGAGCTGGCGCGCAGCGACTTCTACGAGAAAGAGCTCACCTTCCAGGTGTCCTGTTCCTATGGTCCGGGCCGTTACGACAGCGCATACGAAGAAGGCGGTCAGGATTATCCGCTTGGCCATGTGCGCTGGACCGAGCAACGCAACTTCGAGGCAGTGCTCGACATGCTTGCGGAAGGACGTCTCAACATGCGCCCGCTGGTGAGCCATCGATTTGCGTTTACGGAGGCGGCCCAGGCCTATCAATTGTTGTCTGCCGACCGGCCTTCCCTCGGCATTCTGCTGGAATATTCGGATCGGCAGCCGCAAAGGGAAAGTCAGCTCGCAACGCGTATTAGCGTGACGCCCGCTCGTAGCCGCGCGACAGGCGGCGCTGCAGTGGTCGGATTTATTGGCGCGGGCAATTACGCCACGCAGATCCTGATTCCTGCGTTCCATAAAACACCGGCCAGGCTGAAAACTGTTGCGTCGGCGATGGGCGTGAGCGGCGTACACGCGGCCAAGAAGTACGCGGTTGAAGAGGCTGCCACAGACGCCCAGGCGCTGTTGGGCGATCCCGCGATCAATACCGTTGTGATTGCCACGCGGCACGACAGTCACGCGCGATTCATCGTCGATGCCTTGGATGCCGGTAAGCACGTGTTCGTCGAAAAGCCGCTGTGCATCGACGAGCAGCAGCTCAATGCAGTGCAGGAGGCGCAGGCGCGCAGCTCGAAGCTCTTGATGGTGGGGTTCAACAGGCGGTTCGCTCCTCAGGTTGTGCGCATTAAACAGCTGCTCGACACCGTTCATGAGCCCAAGGCCTTGATCATGACTGTGAATGCGGGGCGTATTCCGCCGGAGCATTGGACTCAGGATGCTGCCGTCGGCGGCGGGCGTCTGATCGGCGAAGCCTGCCACTTCATCGATTTGCTGCGCTTTCTCGCCGGCGCAGCCATTGTGCGCGTGCAGGCGCTCGGCATGGGCGGCAGCGAAGACCGCGTCAGCTTCAACCTGGAGTTTGCCGATGGCTCCATCGGCACGGTGCAATATCTCGCCAATGGCCACAAGTCCTTCCCCAAAGAACGGCTGGAAGTTTTCTGCGCGGGGCGGGTTCTGCAATTGAATAATTTTCGCAAGCTCACTGCGTTCGGTTGGCCCGGATTCAAACGCATGAACCTGTGGCGGCAGGACAAAGGCAACGATGCCTGTGTCGCTGCGTTTGTGGCCGCCATCGAGGCGGGCTCCGCGGCGCCAATCCCTTTCGAAGAGCTTCTTGAGGTCACACAGACGAGCTTTGAAATCGTTCGCGCCTTGCGCGATCGGAGCCTGGCGTGAGCGCCCTGATCGCGCGGCTCGATCGCGCGTTTTACCCCCGGCAGCAAAAAAACTGGGACGACACGCTGTTTCGCGAGGCCATCCTGGCGGCGCTGAAGCCGCAGCATCGCATTCTCGATCTCGGGGCGGGCGCCGGCGTCGTCTCACAAATGAACTTTCGTGGCCTGGCTGCGCGCGTATGCGGTGTGGACCCCGATTTGCGCGTGGCGGTCAATCCGCATCTCGACGAAGGCAAGGTCGGTACGGGCGAGCACATTCCGTATCCGGACGATAGCTTCGACCTCGTGTTCGCAGACAACGTGCTCGAGCACCTGGCCGACCCCGAAAGCGTGTTTCGCGAAGTGCGTCGCGTGTTGAAGCGCGGCGGGCTGTTCCTCGCCAAGACGCCTAACAAGCGCCATTACATGGCGCTCACCGCGCGAGTGACGCCGCATCGCTTTCATCAATTCGTCAATCGCCTGCGGGGCCGCGCGAGCGTCGATACATTTCCAACGCTCTACAAAGTCAACACGCCGGCGGACGTGCGGCGCTATGCCTCGTTGACCGGCTTTGCCGTCGAGGCCGTGCAGCTGATCGAGGGCCGGCCTGAGTACTTGCGCTGGTGGTTTCCCGCTTATCTCATTGGCATCGCCTATGAGCGTACGGTCAACGCCGCCGCTGCGCTTGCGCCTTTCCGTATTCTGCTGACGATCCGCCTGCGTAAGCTTTGAATCCCGTGCGCGCTGCGCTTTATTTTCATACGCTGCGCCACCTGCGCCCGATGCAGTTCTGGCGGCGCGCGGTATTCGCGCTCCGTAAGCCGCAGCCGGGCGCAGACCCGCCACCCGCCTTGCGTCGCGC
>Ga0065707_10001087_pt1 | contig 10668 bp, 7 predicted proteins | sample SwiRhicommuniRL3_FD_59094 | JGI IMG/M metagenome (GOLD analysis project Ga0065707, IMG submission 59094) | Switchgrass rhizosphere bacterial communities from Rose Lake, Michigan, USA - RL3 v2 (version 2) | ecosystem: Host-associated > Plants > Roots > Rhizosphere > Soil | place: East Lansing, MI... | reverse complement strand
AGCAGGACGCGGGAGCAAGTATGCGAATCACTGGTTTCTTTTTTCTGGCATTTCTGTTGTGCGCATCGGATTCGTCCGCCCAGGCGCGCAAGCCGATGACGATATCCGAGCTCGTGACTTACAGCGTTAAAGATCGAGAACAGGTCCTCTACGCGGGAGCAAAAAGCGAGGGCAAGATCACGTGGTATACGTCGCTGGCGGGCGAGTCGTACAAGGGCATGGTCAAGGCTTTCGAGGCGAAATATTCCGGCGTGAGAATTGAAGCCTATCGGGTCTCCGGTTCCGAGATGACGACGCGCCTGTATGAAGAATCGAAAGCGAAGAGATACATCGCCGACGCGGTCGAGACCACGGAAGGCAATCTCATGTTCATGCGCGATGCCTTTCTGTTACGGCCCTATCATTCGCCGTATTTTGCATCCTATCCAGAAGACGCCAAAGAGAAGGGTGAGCGCGGTTTGTACTTCTGGGGCATCGCGCGCGAGTCCTATATCGGCTTCGCCTACAATAAAAAACTGCTCTCCAAAAACGCCGTACCCAGAAACTATGAAGGCCTGCTGCATCCGGAGCTGAAAGGCCGCATGGGAGTGTCGGTGAGCGATCCTGCTTACAAAGTCATCGGGGCAATGATTAGAACCCGCGGCATCGAGCTGGTTAAGAAGCTCAAGGTGCAGGAGATTGCGCTGCACACGATTATCCCGCCGGCGCTTTTGGATCTGATCGCCTCCGGTGAAGTTTTGGCCTCGCCGGCAATCTTCCGCAACCACACTCTGAACGCGATCGCCAAAGGTGCGCCGGTCGAGTGGGTGCCGATGGACATCGTGCCGACCAATGTCGGTGGCGCCGCCATTACCGCCCAGCCGCCGCATCCGCATGGCGCGCTGCTGTTGGCCGATTATCTTCTGGGACCGGAGGGCCAGGCGGTTTTGGAAAAGTACGAATACGGCAGCGCGGCAAAAAATCTCGGTTTCAAACGCTGGCGCCCCGATCACGGCATCGCGACGGACAAATACGAGAAAGAACTCGAACGATGGGAGAAACTCTTGAAGGAAATTAGCCGAAAAAGCGGATAGTCTCAGCCCGGATTATTCATGCTACGAGAAAACTTGACGGCACTCTGTCGATCGAGGTGTGACCCTGGAGGAACGAAGGCACCGGCGCGAATGTTTTATTTTGCTCTCGGCGCTCGGCGCGCTGTCGGACCTTTTCGCTGCGAACCTCACGGGCACTTTGACCCGCTTGCATCTTCAAGGCACGCCTGCTTTGCCTTCGTTCCGGAAGGGTTGCAACTCGATTGCAGCTCTACCGCGAATAATCCGGGTTAGCGCGCGGCAATCACGAACCCGGCAGCGAAACTCCAGGCCAGACAGCCTGCGCCACGCTTACATTGCCTCTTGCCCAGTGCCAAATGCCTCTTGTTATTTTTGCTGGTAAAGTTTTTTGATGAAGCCGCTCTTTTCCATCTCCGCGACGAAGCTCGCGTCGACAAACTCTTCGGGCTTGTGATTGCGAATATCCGGCCTTCGCGCCGCGGCGATCTCGTAAATGGCATCCAACCCCTTGGTGATCGGATACGGTGCGGCAATGAAATCTTCCTTGAATATGGCGTAGGCGCCTTCGAGATATTCCGCATCGCTCGTTCTGAAGTATTTCGCCAAAACCTTCTGGCTGAAATCTCTGTTCTGTTTCAAAAACGCGATGCCTTCCACGTAGGAGCGCACCACGCGCATGACCGTATCGCGGTCATCGCGGATCGTTTTGCGCCGCGTCACAACCGACGCGGTCGGATAAACAATCTCTTTTCGCGCATCGAGCAGGGGGCGGAAGCCCCTGCGCTCCGCCTGCGCGTCCGCGGGATAAGTCAGGTCCGCGGCATCGACCGCGCCGTTTAATAATGCCTGAAGCCGCTCGCCGGTGTTGCCGACGGCGAGCCAAAGAACGTCACGGGTTGTATCGATGCCGTATTTGCGCAGCACGTAGCCGAAGAGCAAATCACCGGCGGAGCCCAGGCTCGATATGCCGATTTTTTTGCCTTTGAGATCTTCTACTTTGCGGATTTCCGGTCGCACCATCAGCTTGCTGCTCTGCACGGCGATGCCGTGAGCGACGTTCACGAGATCGGCGCCGTTGAGATTGGCGAGCATCACGGCCGGCAGCGCCACCGACGAAGCAAAGAGACTCCCCGCAACCATGGCCTGCGAAGTCTGGCCCGAGCCGCGCAGCAGCACCAGCTCGACATCCAGACCGTTCTTTTCGAAGAGCTTCGCGTCTTTGGCCAGGTATGGAATCCATAGAGTCGGCGACAATGTCGATATGCCCCAGTAAATTTTCTTGAGGGGCCTTTCCTGCGCGGTGCTCTGTCGGGTGGAAACGGCCGCCGACAACAGCAATAACAGCAACCCGATCAGTCTTATTTTCCCGATCCCGACCTCATGCATCGGTTCTTCCCCCTGCCTGCTGTCGCGCGTCCATTTTTTTGGTCAAGACCCGCCTTATGCTGTCAACTTCCAGACTAGCGCTAGATTTTGCGAACTCGGCGCCTCCGGCGTGAGTTCTTTATCACAGAAAACCGGCGCCAGCTGTTTTTCCGCGATGCTATTTGTTCGCCTTGCCGAAAATCTCGTTAAACAATTTGTCCGCCGGCCGGCGGTCGGCAACATTGTCATCGTCTGCATCGAAGTAATCGGCGCCGTCCTTGCGCCGAATTTCTTCCGGCAGATCGTTCTTTGGAATATCGATGCGCAGCGAATTCGAACCGGTGCGCGGCCGTCCCTTGCGCCCCTTCTGGACTTGCGCCTGCCCTTCGCGCGACAAAAGCCAGTTGACGAAAACTTTCGCTGCGTTGGGATGGGGTGCGTTTTGCAGCAAACTCAACGTCCCGCCCGAAGAACTCAGCGTGCCGCCCTCTTTCAAATTGAGAATCTGACCGACCGGCAGACCCTGCTCCATCGCCTTGTCCATCTCATCCGACACGCACGGAATGCACAGCAAAAACTTCCCCGCCGCCAGCCAATCGACCGGCTGGCGGTAATCGCGCGCGATGGAAACTTCCATGTCGCCGTAAAGTTTTTTGATGAACTCGGGTCCGAGCTTGGCATGATAGTAAAAAAACAGCACCGGATTGTCCATGCCGCGCACGCGCGGATCGGTGGCGACGATCTTGCCTTTCCACCTGGGCTGCACCAGATCCCAGTACGAGCTGAACTCGCGCGGGTTGACCATTTTGGAATTGTAGTTGATCTCCACGCCGCCGGCGTTGCCGATGTAGACGAAGATATGTTTATTTTCCGGGTCGACATACTTGTGTGCGCCGCGCCACCACTTGGTTTCATCCAAGACGTCCGGAAGCAACAGAATCGGCTTGATGGGATCAAGAATCTTGCCGACATAGAGCGTCGCATACGCCGTGCCCTTGCCGCCGGCGAAAAGATCGGCGATGAATTTCCCCGCGCGCCGCTCGGCGACCAGCCGCGGCCCGAGATCGTTGCCACGGCCGCGCAGTTGACTGACTGTGATCTTCGGATAAGCCCGCCCAAAAGCTTGAACCGTCTCCTGAGTCAGCGGCCCGGCATCGAAGATGTAGACACTGACGACGCCTTCCTTCTCTGCCGCCGCAATGGTTTTATCCCATTCGGCGCGCCACGCCGGTTTCAACTCCACCGCGGAACCGAAAGCTGCGTTTAGCAGCAGTGAGAAGAGCACGGACCACAGCTTCGTCTTCATGGATATCCTTTGAACGAGAAGCCCGCTCGGCGTTTGTCTACCTTGCGGCGAAAGTCTCCTGAAAGAGCTTGATGTAGCGGTTGAAGTCGCTGTACATTTCCGGCGACCCAAATGCCGGTTTAATCCCCTCGACGAGGCGTGCAAGCTCCGGCAGTGTGTCGACGCGATCCGGAATACGTTTTTGCGCTCGTAATATTTCCTGGCCGGATTTGGACAGTAAAAAATCTATGAAAAGTTTTCCCGCGTTCGGATTGGGCGCTTTGGCAGAAAGCGCGACCGGATGAAGATTGGCGTAAACCGGATCGAGCGCCACCCACTCCACCGGCGCGCCGCGTTGTTTTAGCGTTTCAAAGTTCTGTGAGTAGGCCGTCAGCGCCAGCTTGAATTCTCCGGCGGCGACTAACTCCGAAACCAACTCGCGCCCGTTACGTAATTGTGGATTGTTTTTTGCCAGCTGGCGCATCAAGCTCAGGCCCTTTTCCTCTCCCAGGCCGCGAACCACGACGGCGAACCACTCGTAAGACTTCGCATCGAGACCGATCTGTCCAAACCAAACACGCTTCAGGAGATCCGCATAAGATTTTGGCACGTCTTCTTTAGCGACTAATCTGGTGTTGTATCCAGCGACAGCGTAGTTGGTGTAAATCGATGTCCAGGTGCCGCGGGGGTCTTTATAACCATCCCGGTAATATCGCGACTCGGGCGACTCGTAAGCCGCCAGCATGCCCTTCTCAGTAAGCAGGTGAGTATAAATCGCCGAATTCATGAAGACATCCCAAAGATGTCTTCCTGCCCGAGCTTCAGTAAAGATGCGCTCCATCAACTGAGGACCGCCGGTGCGGAAATACTCGGCCGCGATTTTGGGGTAACGCCGGCGAAACTCGTCCACCAGTATCTTTGCGTCAGCCGACCCGATGGTCGTGTACCAGACCATCTTCTTTTCCGCTTCCGCCCGCTCCGTCCATTGTGACCCTCGTGCGGCCTGCGGTATCAGAGAGATTCCGAGGAATAAGCAGAGCCAAACTTTTGTGACCATGGACTCACCCTCTCGTTCGCCTAGGGCATATGCTCAAGTAACAAACCGCGACCCTTGATGGGCTGCCTCACATGCAATCGTTTCTCGATCGCCCAAACCCTGGCGGCGACTGCGCAGACGACCGGAATTTGCAGATCCTGTTCCAAAAGCGGAACCACATCGAGGATGCGCCACCCCGAACCAATCAGACAAATCCCGTCGGTTGTCGGATATTGAAAATAGAGTTTTCGCGCAAAGTCGTATGCCTGAAAGGGCGACACGCTGCCAATCTCGCTAAACGCTACCGGGAAGCCGGTTACAGCTAGCACCTGAAACCCGGCATCGGAAAAATAACTGGAGTATTTCGCCAATCGACCACTGCTGTTGCCATCGTCATAGGAGCTGATCACTAGCAGTCTCTTGATTCCGAGAGCCCTCGTTGCTTCGACGAGAACCATTCCCGTCGTGACGATCGGCGTGGAATATTTCGCTTCCAACTCTCGGACGATCTCCTCCGAACGCCGATACCCCTTCTGGACGAAAAGGGGCGCGCCTTCAGGATGAATGATGTCCACTTTCATTTCCGCCAATGCGGCGATGATCTTCTCCGCGCCGGCAAAAGCGTCGACAAATTCCTCCTCGAGCCCCTGTTTGACGCCGACAAACATGGGGATGACGCCGATCCCCTCTGGAAGAAGCCTGATAAATTCTTCCAGCGAGCCCGGGCGATACGTAGGTTTGATGACGCCGACAACACCGCGCCAGCAGCCGGTAAAAGTTTTCTGGGCCATCTTAGATTTCCAGCTTTTTATATTTTTCGTTTCATCAAACCTTTATTGCGTACACGGACAGCCCTCCGGCAGATCGAGCATGGCGGAGTTGCAATCGAACCTCGGAATATCTCCCGCAAAGCATGTCCTGAGCAACGTCGCAGGGACGCCAAGGCCGCAAAGTTTGGAGAAAAAAAGGTGAATAATTCTTCCAAACTAATTACATCTCTTCCGTCCGAACTTGGCGTGCTTTGCGCCTTGGCGAGAGTCACTTCCCCCCGTCCAACGGTTTTTGCTTTCTTCTGGCGAATCATAAGTACCTTCATTTAAGAGTCACTACACTAGAAACACTCAAGCGCTACGACATGGAGCGCATCGCTTCATCTCAGTCAGACCTGCAATCTTCGTGCTCCGATTGGTTAGCGCGCGCAGATAAACTCCAGCACATTGCGATTAAACGCCTCGGGCTGCTCCCAATTGATCGAGTGTGAGGCCTCGGAAAGGACGAGGAACTGGGCGCCGGGGATACGCGCGAGCTGGCGGCGCATGACCCAGGGCGGACATTGAAGGTCTTGATCTCCGGGCATCAGCAGCGTCGGCACCCGAATCGTCGCGAGCTTCTCGAACGTGATCGTCGTGCGTTGGGGCTGGGCCGGCGCGCCCTTGTGCTGTGAGTTGTGATGAATCTCCAGCCAGCGCTTGAGACCCTCGGGGTTGGTCGCCATGTAACCCATGCTCACCTCGCGAAACTCCGGCGGCCAACTGCGAAAGTTCGGAAGCGCCGTCCGCTCGCGAATCTGGCTCAATTCTTCATCGACGATGGCGCCGCCGCTGGCGGCGACGACCAGGCTGCGAAGCCGCTCGGGATGCCAGAGAACGTAGTCATAGGCGGCGAAGCCGCCGCCCGCGACCCCAACGAGATGGAAACGGTCGAGCTTGAGGTGCTCGACCAGGGCGTGCAGATCCTCGGCGATGGTGCCGGGCTGTGGACCGGTTTCCGGTTTCGCCCGACTGCGGCCCCAGCCGCGCCGATCGAACGAGATGACCCGATAGCCAGCCTCGACGAAGCCCGGAATATTGTACTGCCAGCTGTCGGCATTGCCGGTGTTGGCGTGTAACAACACCAGCGGCACGCCAACACCGCAACTGTCCGTGTACCACAATCGCACGCCCGGCAGGTCGGCGTACCCTGCGAAACTCTGGCCAGAAGTTTGTGAAGTAGTTTCCATAATCAGAAACCTCCTTCCGATTTCAATTCTCGCGTCGCATGGGCGTCCCCAAACGGTATCGACCCACTTGACGTGTTCCCTTTTTTTCTAATCCTCTTTCCCCGCCGTCACCAGCGGCTCGATGGTTACTGAAGGATCCAGCGGGTTTTTTCGCCGCGCGGCATCGATATAGCGCTGGCCGTCTTCCGGCAGCAGAAAACCTTCCTTGATCAATTCATCGACGGCGCGTTTGACGATGTCGAGATAGGCCTGATGGCTCGGATAGCGTTCTTCAATCGACAAACGCGGATCGCCGATCGTTTCGCGCTCTGCTTTGGTGCGCGCAAAGGCTTTGATGCAACCGTTGGTCATCATCAGCTCGCCTTCGGCGTATCCGGCTTTTCTTAGCGCCCAGCCGATATAGGTTGCGACCGGCGCCTGCATGTCCGGATAGCGCACCCCACCCAAATCGTTGCCGTCGGCGTCGACCTGCGGCACCTGGATCGGATATTCCTTCCCCGGCACAGCCTCCGGCGGAAAGATGCTCATGATGCCGCGCTCGTCGAAGTCCGGGCCGTAGTTCCAGAATGGCAACCGGCTTGGCGTCGCGGGTAGATTGACGCCGGGAATCTTGGGAAATTTCTTGAGCGCTTCCTCGGGCGCCGCCAATTGGCCTTCGGATCGTCGCGGTACGCGGCTCGACGGCGGCGCCGCGCTTTGGCTCGCCCAGCGATCCATGAGCACGAAGCAAGCACGCAGGAAGGGTTGCGGTGAAAAATTACTCGGCGGCAACTGGCCGACCCAGCGCGGGTTATCCGCCGCCACTGCAGCATGCGGCGATCCCGCCAGCATGTACATGCGCACGTTCGGCGGAATCTCCACGTCGCTGCCGTCGCGCGGGTCGGTGTGGGTCATCGAGCCATGGCGCTCCCAATACTCGCTCGAGGTGTGACAGTGGACGATCAGCGGGTCGCTGTCGGGACGCTTGAGCACACTGTCGACTTTGCCGGTGAAGGGATCGGGCACGGGAGAAAAGTTGAATGGATAGCGCTCCGACGGATAGGAGTGTTCTTCGTGCTGGCGCGGATAGCGTCCGATCTGCGCGAAGCGCATGTTGCAATATATCCGGCCGATGCCCGTATGGGTTTGCACCGCGTCGAAAACTCTTCGCCCCTCCGCGTCGCGGTTCCAACCCTCGTAAACAAATTCGCGCACCACTCGTCCGGCGAGCGATGCACCGTATCCATAGACCTTGTCGATGGCTCCTGCGAGCGGGTTGAAGGCGCCGGCGGAATCACTGCTGCCGTGGCGCAGAAATGAAACGAGATCGCGCAGGCCAAGAAAACCGAGCCCCATCACGCGCGAGCCCTCGGTGTCGTAAATCAGCTCGTAAATCCAGCCGGTTTTGAATCCGCCTTTGATGTAAAGATCGGTGTTGGACGGCGTAAGTAGGGGCGAAAGATCTTTCGCCCCTACGGGTGCCGCGGCAGCTTTGGCCAATTCCCAATCGCTCGCCGGCACGGTCACCCGTGAATCGGCTTCCTTCTCCCGCATGGTGAGCGTTGCTTTGGCACGGTCAAGCACGGGATAGCATTGAATGTTCGCCGCGCCGCTCACCGGCATCGACAGCACACCTTTCCTGTCGGCAATAAATTCCTGGCGCACTTTGCCGCGCAGCGGCTGGCCGTTGTGACGCGCTTCCGGCAAAAACGCGACGACGTTACTCCCGGTATAGACCAAATCGCCCTGCCAGCCGGCGCAAACCACGGTGTAACCCTGGCGGTTGAGAAAGCCATTGCCGGCGGCGCTCTCTTTCGAAAAGTCGCCGCCGCCGTCGTTCAGGCGCGTGAACGCGCCCCGTCCGCCGCGATTGGAGAAATCGAAAAGCAGCTTGCGGTTGCCCCAGCGCAGGTCCACCGGCTTGACGATATCGAGGACCGCTTGGAACTCGACGAGACCGTCGGAATTGCGCGGCGCGAATTCCAGGTCGCAGACGAACGGCAAATCTTGCTCGTCCGGGTCGATGGCAAAGGAAACCATTCCGAGCAACCGTTCATAGGGACCGACGTCGCCAAAGAATTTACCGCCGGCGAAAGGCGCGGCGCTATCGAGCTGCAGGCGAATTTGATTGCGTGACATGACGTCTCTCCTTTTACCGAACGAGCAGCAGCGATGATCGATGCAACGCCGCTTTCGTAGCGGACGCTAGCAAAGTCGCTTATCACGGTCAACGAAAGGCCGGCACGCCGTTTGACAGGACAATCACCCATTGAATAAGTTGAAAGCGATTCTCAATCTTTTCAGTTCGGAGGCATCGCCATGACTACCACAGGCACCAGCTTGGATCCGGAAACACAGCCGGCTCTGACACGTCTCGATAGGTACCTGGAATGGCGCAAGCGGGAAGGCGCGCCATTGGTCGGCGGAGTCTATATCAAAGATATGAAGGCGGTCGAAGTCGGGCCATGGCCGCGCAAGGGCGACGGCGTCAAGGGCGCGCTCTGTTATCTCGACGGCGACGACGAAGGCGACGAGCATGTCGTCGAGCTGCCGCCCGGCGGTTCCACGGCGCCGTTGCGCCACTTATACACCGAGGCGATTTACGTCGTCAGCGGGCACGGCTCGACCTCGGTGTGGCGCAATGAGGGCGTCAAACAAACTTTTGAATGGGGACCGGGAAGTTATTTCGTCCTGCCGACCAACGCGGCGCATCAATTTTTCAATGCCAGCCTGGCGCGACCGGCGCGCTGGTTTTCCGTGACCGATTTGCCGCAACTCTTGCGTCAGTGGGCCAGCGAAGACTTTATTTTCAACAATCCCTACGATTTCACCGATCGCTACGCCGGCGGCGCGGACTATTTCACCGCCGAGGCGAAACTTTACAAAGGCCGGGTGTGGGAAACCAATTTTATTCCCGATATCAAAAAGCTGCCGCTCTACGAATGGAAGAGCCGCGGCGGCGGCGGCACCAACGCCTTCATGGTGATGGGCGCCGGCATGATGGAATCTCACGTCTCGCGCTTCGAATCGGGCCATTACAAGAAGGGCCATCGTCACGGCCCCGGCGCGCACCTCTACATCACCGAAGGCGAAGGCTACGTGCTGACCCAGCGCGGCAACGAGCCGCGCATCCGCTGCGACTGGCAGGAAGGCAGTCTCTATCTCTCCGGCGCCGGCGCGGGACTCTGGCTGCATCAACATTTCAATGTCGGTTCCACGCCGGCTACTTATCTGGTGATGAACCAGGGCATTTCACGCAAGCACGCCGCCAACCGCTGGGAGGCAAGTCTCTCCACCGTGCTGCGCCAGGGCGAGGTCAGCGGCAAAAAAGGCGGCTATCAAGTTGAGTACGAAGACGAGGACCCCGAGATCCATGAGATCTTCGAAGCGGAGCTCAGGCAGCGCGGCATCACCTGCAAGATGAAAAAGATGGTGCCCTGGTGCACCGGCGAAGCCGGCGCGGAAAGCGCCAAGGCGCTTTTTCTTGACGAGCATGGCGAAGTCGCGTAGGGCGTTGATTGCCCGTGACCGCCAATATTCCGCTCTTCGTATTGCCATCCAAAAACTAACACCAACATGTTGGCCATAGCGTACCGCTTAAATATTCCGCTAGTCGAAGACTCTCGGATTCGGAAATTCCTCTCGCCAAGGCGCAAAGACGCTAAGTTCGGAAATTTTATTCTCTTAACTTGGCGGGAAATAATCCGATTTCTTTGCTTGGCGGTCTTTGCGAGCTTTGCGCGAGATATTCCGTGTTTGGTTGCGGCTTCGCCGCGCTGGGTCCTTCGTGGTGAATATTGCTGGTTAACGAATACAACCACGTCACAATGAATCGCTAAAAGCATACCATGCACGATCTTCCCCACGATCACGACCACGACGCGCAGGGATTCGACGACGAAGAAGAACATCCGCTGTGGCAGCTCGATACCATCTCGCTTACCAGCGTCGG
>Ga0065707_10083054_pt1 | contig 10681 bp, 7 predicted proteins | sample SwiRhicommuniRL3_FD_59094 | JGI IMG/M metagenome (GOLD analysis project Ga0065707, IMG submission 59094) | Switchgrass rhizosphere bacterial communities from Rose Lake, Michigan, USA - RL3 v2 (version 2) | ecosystem: Host-associated > Plants > Roots > Rhizosphere > Soil | place: East Lansing, MI... | reverse complement strand
TAGTACTTAGGCCAGTAGCTCAATTGGCAGAGCGGCGGTCTCCAAAACCGCAGGTTGGGGGTTCGATTCCCTCCTGGCCTGCCACTCGATTTCTAACGTGAAGCAATGACTGAACAGGTTCAGGAAAATGCGACTGCGCTGGACGCAGCGAAGCTTGCGGCGGGCGTTGCCATCGTGGCAGCCGGCATCGCGGGTTTCTACATGCTGTCCGCACAGCCGATCTGGTTGCGCTGGATCATCGTGCTGGCGGCATTCGTCGTCGGTGCGCTGGTCAGCCTGCAGTCCTACCAGGGCAAGTCGTTGTGGGCGTTCATACAGAGTTCCCGAGTCGAACTGCGCAAGGTGGTCTGGCCGACCGGCCAGGAAGCCACGCAGGTGACCATCGTCGTCTTCGTCATGGTGATCGTGCTCGGTTTGTTCTTCTGGGGACTTGATTCGGTGCTCGGGCTGTTGACCCGCTGGCTCACCGGGCACGGAGATTGACATGGCTTTGCGTTGGTACGTCGTGCATGCCTATTCGAACTTCGAGCACCGTGTTGCCGAAGGACTGAAGGACCGCATCAAGATGCAGGGCCTGCAGGACAAGTTCGGCGACATCCTGGTGCCCACCGAAGAGGTGGTCGAGATGCGCGACGGGCAGAAGCGCAAGAGCGACCGCAAGTTCTTTCCGGGCTATGTGCTCGTGCAGATGGAAATGGACGAGGATACCTGGCACCTGGTGAAGGAAGTGCCGAAGGTGCTGGGTTTCATCGGCGGCACGGCGGAAAAGCCGGCTCCGATCACCGAGAAGGAAGCCATGAGCATCCTGCGCCGGGTCGAGGAAGGCGTCGACAAGCCGAAGCCAAAAGTGCTGTTCGAGCCGGGTGAAGTGGTGCGGGTCATCGACGGTCCGTTCAACGATTTCAACGGCGTGGTCGAATCGGTCAACTACGAGAAGAATCGCCTGCAGGTCGCGGTGCAGATCCTCGGCCGCTCGACGCCGGTCGAACTGGATTTCAGTCAGGTAGAGAAGGCCTGAGCCCGATCCAGTCGGATTCAAAGCCTTCCGGCGGCGCTCAGGACGAGCGGCGCATTTTCAACACAGGGACGAATGGGGAGCCCCTTTACAGGGGGCGCTAACACCCGCGGAGTTAAATCATGGCCAAGAAAGTTACTGGCTACATCAAGCTGCAGATCCCTGCAGGCCAGGCGAACCCGAGCCCACCGGTCGGTCCGGCGCTGGGTCAGCAAGGCGTCAACATCATGGAGTTCTGCAAGGCGTTCAACGCACAGACCTCCAGCTTGGAAAAGGGTCTGCCGACCCCAGTGGTGATCACGGTCTACAGCGACCGCAGTTTCACCTTCATTCTCAAGACACCGCCGGCGTCGGTGCTGATTCGCAAGGCGATCGGTATTGAGAAAGGCAGCGGCACCCCCAATACCAACAAGGTCGGTCGCATCACGCGTGCCCAACTCGAAACCGTTGCCAAGACCAAGCTCCCGGATCTGACAGCTGCAGATCTGGATGCCGCCGTGCGTACCATCGCTGGTAGCGCGCGCAGCATGGGCGTCGATGTGGAGGGGATGTGACATGGTTGCCGTAGCAAAACGTCTCAAGGCCTGGTCGGGAAAGATCCAGCCGGGCAAGCAGTACGCCATCGACGAAGCGATCGGGCTGGTGAAGGAATTCGCCAAGGCGAAGTTCCGCGAGTCCATCGACGTTGCGGTCAACTTAGGGATCGATGCATCGAAGTCGGACCAGCAGGTCCGTGGCTCGACAGTCATGCCGCACGGTATCGGCAAGTCGGTCCGCGTCGCGGTGTTCACCTCGGGTAAGAACCAGGAAGCAGCGCTGGCCGCCGGCGCCGACATCGTCGGCCTGGAAGACCTGGCCGCGAAGGTCAAGGCCGGCGAAATGAATTTCGACGTGGTCGTAGCCAGCCCCGATGCGATGCGCATCGTCGGCCAGCTCGGCCAGATCCTCGGTCCTCGCGGGCTGATGCCGAACCCCAAGGTCGGCACCGTGACTCCGAACGTGGCCGAAGCAGTGAAGAACGCCAAGGCCGGCCAGGTGCGGTATCGCTCGGACAAGGCCGGCGTCGTGCATTGCACGATCGGCAAGGCCGACTTCGACCTGCCGAAGATCAAGGACAACCTGACCGCGCTGCTGACGGACCTGCAGAAGGCCAAGCCGGCAGCGTCGAAAGGCATCTACCTGAAGAAGGTATCGGTGTCCTCGACGATGGGCCCCGGCGTGCCGGTGGAACAGTCGTCGCTGTCGCTGAAGATTTGATCGAAGACAAGTTTGCTTGGACAGGTTTGATTGATTGAGGGCCGGGGAGATGCGCGAGCATCGAGCCGGTCATCATCGAAGACCGCAGGCGGCGCCGGACGAATGAGCGAAAGCTCGTGACCACGGCTCCTTAATTGAATGCCTGCGCAGATGGTGTTACCCGAATCGGAAGTGCGCACGATGCGAGTCGTGGGAAATTCCGGTGTGAAGGGCGCCGTCAAGGCTGCGACGGGTTTCGGCCCGAATCGGCCCGGATGGCCATTCAACCGACAGTTGAATGGTCAACCAAGGGTGTGCGGACAGGAGGTCTGCACGACGTTGTTTAATGCTCTTCACGCCAGGAGGAACTATGGCGCTCAGACTCGATGACAAGAAGGCGTTGGTAGCCGAAGTGGCCAAGGTTGCGTCCAGTGCGCAATCCGTGGTCGCTGCGGAATACCGCGGCCTCACGGTAACGCAGATGACGGATTTGCGTTCCAAGGCCCGCAACTCCGGTGTCTATCTGCGAGTCGTGAAGAACACGCTGGCCCGCAAGGCGATTGCCGGCACTCCATTCGAGTGCGTCGGCAAGAGTCTCAAGGGTCCGCTGATCCTCGCGTTCTCCAAGGACGATCCCGGTGCGGCAGCGCGCCTGGTCAAAGCTTTTGCCAAAGACAACGACAAGCTCAAGACGACAGTGCTGTCGCTGGGCGATACGGTGTTGGTGGCAAAGGATCTCGACCGGGTGGCAGCTCTGCCGACGCTCGAAACCGCTCGTGCGACGCTGCTCGGTGCGTTGCAGGCGCCCATCGGCAAGCTCGTGCGAACGATTGCCGAACCGCAAGCGAAGCTGGTTCGTGCGATTGCCGCGCGCAAAGACAAGTTGGAAGCCACAGCCTGAGCCGACGGCATAGACCGTTGGCGACAAGCTGCAGGCGCACGCGATTTGGGTTGATCACTCATCAATTTTTTGAGATTTGGAGTCAAGATCATGGCTGTTACGAAGGAAGAACTGGTTGATGCACTTTCGAACCTGAAGGTGCTGGACGTTGTCGAACTCATCAAGAGCCTGGAAGAGAAGTGGGGCGTGAGCGCCGCCGCTCCGGTCGCTGTTGCGGCCGCCGGTGGTGGAGCTGCTGCTCCTGCGGCTGCTGCTGAAGAGCAGACCGAATTCACCGTGACCATGACCAGCTTCGGCGCCAACAAGGTCGGCGTCATCAAGGTCATCCGCGAAATCACCGGCCTGGGCTTGAAGGAAGCCAAGGACCTGGTCGAGGGCGTGCCTTCGGTCGTGAAGGAAGCCGTCTCGAAGGCCGACGCGGAAGCGATCAAGAAGAAGCTGACGGAAGCAGGCGCAACAGCGGAGAGCAAGTGAGGGTTGCGGGGATAGTCCTCCCGGTTCACCACCGGGCCGGACCGTCCCCGACTGCCTTCCTCGTTTGCCGAGCCTGACTGTCAACGCGGACAGCGACTGCGAAGGCGCAAGCCTTCGCCGGTCGCTTTCCGTATTTGTGTTTTGCGGATGCAAGATTCGTTGCCGATTGACGAATGCTTGACGTCCGCGCCATGCCTTATGTCCGTATGCCCGTGCCCGTATTGAGAGGGTGATCCAGATGGCCTATTCGTTCACCGAGAAAAAGCGTATCCGCAAGGATTTCGGCAAGCGTGAGAGCATTCTTGAAGTGCCTTACCTGCTCGCGATCCAGCTGGATTCGTATCGCAAATTCCTGCAAGCCGACATCGCGGAAAGCCGCCGCGACGACGCTGGTCTGCATGCGGCCTTCAAAAGCGTATTCCCCATTACCAGCTACTCGGGCAATGCCATTCTCGAGTACGTGAGCTATCGCCTCGGCGATCCGGTGTTCGACGTCAAGGAGTGCCAGTTGCGTGGACTGACCTACGCCGCTCCGTTGCGCGTGAAAGTCCGCCTGATCGTGTACGACAAGGAAACCTCGACCCCGACCAAGAAGACGGTCAAGGACATCCGCGAGCAGGAAGTGTACCTGGGCGAAATGCCCCTGATGACCGACAACGGCACGTTCGTCGTGAACGGCACCGAGCGCGTCATCGTGTCGCAGCTGCATCGCTCGCCTGGCGTATTTTTCGATCACGATCGCGGCAAGACGCACAGCTCGGGCAAGCTGCTGTTCTCGGCGCGCATCATTCCTTATCGCGGTTCCTGGCTCGACTTCGAGTTCGATCCGAAGGACTGCGTGTTCGCGCGTATCGATCGCCGGCGCAAGCTGCCGGTGACGATCATCCTGCGTGCGCTCGGCTACACCGAAGAACAGATGCTGGACATGTTCTTCGACAAGATCACCTACCACATCTCGAAAGAGAAGATCGAGTTCGAACTGATTCCTGCGCGCCTGCGCGGTGAGACTGCGAGCTTCACGATCAAGGTCGGCGACGAAGTGATCGTCGAGGAAGGACGCCGCATCACTGCGCGTCACGTCCGCCAGCTCGAGCAGAAGAACGTGTCCCGCCTCGAAGTGCCGAAGGATTACCTGATCGGCAAGGTGCTCGCGCACGACGTATTCAACACCGACACCGGCGAGATCCTAGCGAAGGCGAACGACATCCTGACCTTGGCCGTGGTCGACAAGCTGATCGAAGCCAACATCGAACAGATGCGCGTGCTGTTCGTGAACGACCTGGATCGCGGTCCCTACATCTCGGACACCCTGCGTATCGATCCGACCCGCACTCGCCTGGAAGCGCTGGTGGAAATCTATCGCATGATGCGTCCGGGCGAACCGCCGACCAAGGATGCGGCCGAGAACCTGTTCCAGAACCTGTTCTTCAATCCCGAGCGCTACGACCTCTCGGCCGTGGGCCGCATGAAGTTCAATCGTCGCGTGCATCGCGATGAGATCACGGGCACCGGCATTCTTTACGACCATGCGCATTTCGCGAAGCGCACCGATGACTTCTCCAAGCAGCTCGTCGATCAGTACGGCAGCAGCTCGGACATCATCTCGGTGATCAAGGAACTGTGCGACATCCGCAACGGCAACGGCCAGGTGGACGACATCGATCACCTCGGCAACCGCCGCGTGCGTTCGGTCGGCGAAATGGCGGAGAACGCTTTCCGCATCGGCCTGGTGCGCGTCGAACGTGCTGTGAAGGAGCGCCTGACGCTTGCGGAATCGGAAGGCCTGATGCCGCAGGAAATGATCAACGCGAAGCCGGTCGCTGCAGCGGTGAAGGAATTCTTCGGTTCCTCGCAGCTGTCGCAGTTCATGGACCAGAACAACCCGCTGTCGGAAGTCACGCACAAGCGCCGCGTTTCGGCATTGGGACCCGGTGGTCTCACCCGCGAACGCGCGGGATTCGAAGTGCGCGACGTGCATCCTACGCACTACGGCCGCGTCTGCCCGATCGAAACGCCGGAAGGTCCGAACATCGGCCTGATCAACTCGCTGTCCGTGTATGCGCGGACCAACGACTATGGATTCCTCGAGACGCCGTATCGCCGCGTCAAGAATTCGATCGTGGGCGATGAGATCGACTACCTGTCGGCCATTGAGGAAAGCCAGTACGTCATCGCGCAGGCGAATGCGGTGCTGAGCGACAAGGGCCAGTTCACGGATGACCTCGTCTCGTGCCGTCACCTGAACGAGTTCACGCTGTCGACGCCGGACAAGATCCAGTACATGGACGTGTCGCCGAAGCAGATCGTCTCGGTGGCCGCTTCGTTGATTCCGTTCCTGGAACACGACGACGCGAACCGCGCCTTGATGGGTTCGAACATGCAGCGCCAGGCGGTGCCGACGTTGCGTGCGGAAACGCCGATGGTCGGTACGGGCATGGAGCGTGCGGTAGCGATCGACTCGGGTGTGACCGTGGTTGCACGCCGTGGCGGTGTGGTCGATTCGGTCGACGCATCGCGTATCGTCGTGCGGGTGCACGATGCTGAAACCTCGGCTGCCGAAGCCGGCGTCGACATCTACTCGCTGACCAAGTACACGCGGTCGAACCAGAACACCTGTATCAACCAGCGTCCGCTGGTGACTGCGGGTGACGTGATTGCGCGTGGCGACGTGCTGGCCGACGGTCCGTCGACTCATCTCGGCGAACTGGCGCTGGGCCAGAACCTGCTGGTCGCGTTCATGCCCTGGAACGGCTACAACTTCGAAGACTCGATCCTGATCTCGGAGCGAGTGGTCCATGACGACCGCTTCACGACCATCCACATCGAGGAGCTGACCTGCGTCGCTCGCGACACCAAGCTCGGGCCGGAAGAAATCACGGCGGACATTCCGAACGTGGGCGACACCGCGCTCGCCAAGCTGGATGAAGCCGGCATCGCGTTCATCGGCGCCGAAGTGAAGGCTGGCGACATCCTGGTGGGCAAGGTCACGCCGAAGGGCGAAACCCAGCTCACGCCGGAAGAGAAACTGCTGCGCGCCATCTTCGGTGAGAAGGCGTCGGACGTGAAAGACACGTCGCTGCGCGTTCCGCCGGGAATGGACGGTACGGTCATCGACGTTCGCGTCTTCACGCGTGATGGCGTGGAGAAGGATTCGCGCGCGTTGTCGATCGAGAAGTCGGAACTGGAAAAGGTTCGCAAGGACCTGGAAGACCAGCGCCGCATTCTCGAGGACGACTTGTTCCAGCGCGTCCAGGCCGTGCTGCTCGGCAAGCCTGCCGAAGCGGGCCCGAAGAAGTTCAAGGCCGGCACCGTCATCGACGAGGCCTACCTGACCGATGTGCCGCGCGAACAGTGGCTCGAAATCCGCCTGCAGGACGAAGACGCGAACACGACGCTCGAGAGCGCCGCCGAGCGCCTGAAGTCGCAACGCAAGGAATTCGAGAAGCGGTTCGAAGAGAAGCGCGCCAAGATCACCGCGGGCGACGATCTCGCCCCTGGCGTTCTGAAGATGGTGAAGGTGTACCTGGCGGTGAAGCGCCGCGTACAGCCTGGCGACAAGATGGCAGGACGCCACGGTAACAAGGGTGTCGTATCGACGATTATCCCCGTTGAAGACATGCCGTACTCCGCCGATGGGACCACCGTCGACATCGTGCTCAACCCGCTGGGCGTGCCCTCGCGTATGAACATCGGCCAGATTCTCGAAACGCACCTGGGCTGGGCCGCCAAGGGCATCGGCTTGAAGATCGGCCGCATGCTGGATGCCATGTCCAATGAGCCGGGGCGCGGCGCCGCGGAGATCCGTGTCTTCCTGGACGAGGTCTATAACAAGACCGGCGGCCAGGGCGCCGACATCGCCTCGCTCACCGACAAGGAAATCGGCACGCTCGCAGGCAACCTGCGCCACGGCGTACCGATGGCCACGCCGGTGTTCGACGGTGCTTCCGAGGAAGAGATCAAGCACATGCTGCAGCTCGCGGACCTGCCGTTGAGCGGACAGACCACGCTGTACGACGGTCGTACCGGCGAACGGTTCGAACGCGATGTGACGGTGGGCTACATGTACATGCTCAAACTCAACCACCTGGTGGATGACAAGATGCATGCACGCTCGACCGGTCCTTACTCGCTGGTTACGCAGCAGCCGCTCGGCGGCAAGGCACAGTTCGGCGGGCAACGATTTGGCGAAATGGAAGTGTGGGCGCTGGAGGCCTACGGCGCTTCCTACACGCTGCAGGAAATGCTCACCGTCAAGTCGGACGACGTCAACGGCCGTACGCAGATGTACAAGGCCATCGTCGACGGCAACCACGAGATGAAGGCGGGCATGCCGGAATCCTTCAACGTGCTGGTGAAGGAAATCCGCTCGCTGGGCATCAACATGGAACTGGAAGCCGAGGGCGACAAATAGGCGATTCGAGGGAAGGTGTGAGACAGCCGCTCACACCTTTCCTGCTCGAGCGCCTGGCAGGAATTGCGTTTGGCTAACACCTTACACAGGTGACATCAGATGAAAGATTTATTGAAGTTGTTCAAGCAGCAGACCCCGGTCGAGAATTTCGACGCGATCCGCATCGGTCTGGCATCGCCGGAGATGATCCGGTCCTGGTCGTTCGGCGAAGTGAAAAAGCCGGAGACCATCAACTACCGTACCTTCAAGCCGGAACGCGATGGCCTGTTCTGCGCCAAGATCTTCGGACCGGTCAAGGATTACGAGTGCCTGTGCGGCAAGTACAAGCGGCTCAAACATCGCGGCGTGGTCTGCGAAAAGTGCGGTGTCGAAGTCACGCAGTCGAAGGTGCGCCGCGAGCGCATGGGTCATATCGAGCTCGCGAGCCCGACCGCGCATATCTGGTTCCTGAAGTCGCTGCCGTCGCGCATCGGTTTGATGCTCGACATGACGCTGCGTGAAATCGAGCGCGTGCTGTATTTCGAAGCGTTCGTCGTCATCGAGCCGGGCATGACCGAGCTGCAGCGCGGCCAGCTGCTCACCGATGAAATGTATCTCGAGTCGATCGAGAAGCACGGCGATGAGTTCGATGCGCGCATGGGTGCTGAAGCGGTGTTCGAACTGCTGAAGTCGCTCGACCTGCCGTCCGAAGTCGTCAAGGTGCGCGAAGAAATTCTCGGCACCAATTCCGAGACCAAGATCAAGCGCCTCACCAAGCGCCTGAAGCTGCTCGAGTCGTTCATCTACTCCGGCAACAAGCCCGAGTGGATGGTGCTGACCGTGCTGCCGGTGTTGCCGCCGGACCTGCGTCCGCTGGTGCCGCTGGATGGCGGCCGCTTCGCGACCTCGGACCTGAACGACCTGTATCGCCGCGTCATCAACCGCAACAACCGCCTGCGCCGGCTGCTCGAGCTGAATGCGCCGGACATCATCGTGCGTAACGAAAAGCGCATGTTGCAGGAAGCGGTGGATGCATTGCTGGACAACGGCCGCCGCGGTCGCGCGATCACCGGCACCAACAAGCGTCCGCTCAAGTCGCTCGCCGACATGATCAAGGGCAAGCAGGGCCGGTTCCGTCAGAACCTGCTCGGCAAGCGCGTCGACTACTCCGGTCGCTCCGTGATCGTGGTGGGTCCGACGTTGCGCCTGCACCAGTGCGGTCTGCCGAAGAAGATGGCGCTGGAGCTGTTCAAGCCGTTCATTTTCTCCAAGCTGCAGCTGCGCGGCGAAGCCTCGACCATCAAGGCTGCCAAGCGCATGGTCGAACGCGAAGGTCCGGAAGTCTGGGACATTCTCGAAGAAGTCATTCGCGAACATCCCGTGCTGCTGAACCGTGCGCCGACCCTGCACCGCTTGGGGATCCAGGCGTTCGAACCGGTGCTGATCGAAGGCAAGGCGATCCAGCTGCATCCGCTCGTGTGTACGGCGTTCAACGCCGACTTCGACGGCGACCAGATGGCGGTGCACATTCCGCTGTCGCTGGAAGCCCAGCTCGAAGCGCGCGCGCTGATGATGTCGTCCAACAACATCCTCTCGCCCGCCAACGGCGATCCCATCATCGTGCCGTCGCAGGACGTGGTCCTGGGCCTGTACTACATGACCCGCGAGCGCGTGAACGCCAAGGGCGAAGGCATGATGTTCACCGATGTGCAGGAAGTGCATCGCGCGTATGAAACGCGTGCGGCTGGCCTGCAGGCGAAGGTGAAAGTGCGCATCACCGAGCACGTCAAGTCGGAAGACGGCGTGCTGCGCCAGAAGATCCGCGTGGTCGATACCACGGTCGGCCGTTCGCTGCTGTCGGAAATCCTGCCGAAGGGCCTGTCGTTCGACCTGGTGAATCGCGACATGACCAAGAAGGCGATCTCGGGCGTGATCAACGCCTGCTATCGCAGCGTCGGCCTGAAAGAGACCGTCGTGTTCGCCGACCAGCTCATGTACACGGGCTTCGCGTATGCGACGCGCGCCGGTGTGTCGATCGGCGTCGACGACATGGTCGTCCCGCTGCAGAAGGGCAAGATCCTCGGTACGGCAGAGCGTGAAGTGAAGGAGATCCAGGAGCAGTACGCTTCGGGTCTGGTCACCAACGGCGAGCGTTACAACAAGGTCGTCGATATCTGGTCGCGTACCAACGACCAGGTGGCGAAGGCCATGATGGACAAGCTCGGCACCGAAGAGGTCGTGAACTCGAAGGGTGCGACCGTGCACCAGAAGTCGTTCAACTCGATCTACATCATGGCGGACTCCGGCGCCCGCGGTAGCGCGGCCCAGATTCGTCAGCTCGCCGGTATGCGCGGACTGATGGCGAAGCCGGACGGCTCCATCATCGAAACGCCCATCACGGCGAACTTCCGTGAAGGCTTGAACGCCATGCAGTACTTCATCTCCACGCACGGCGCTCGTAAGGGCTTGGCCGACACGGCGTTGAAGACGGCGAACTCCGGTTACCTGACCCGTCGTCTCGTCGACGTGGCGCAGGACCTGGTCGTGACCGAGACGGATTGCGGCACCACCAACGGCCTGATGATGACGCCGATCGTCGAAGGCGGCGATGTCGTCGAAGGCCTGGGTGAGCGTGTGCTGGGCCGCGTCGTGGCCGAGGCCGTGT
>Ga0065707_10083053_pt1 | contig 10682 bp, 10 predicted proteins | sample SwiRhicommuniRL3_FD_59094 | JGI IMG/M metagenome (GOLD analysis project Ga0065707, IMG submission 59094) | Switchgrass rhizosphere bacterial communities from Rose Lake, Michigan, USA - RL3 v2 (version 2) | ecosystem: Host-associated > Plants > Roots > Rhizosphere > Soil | place: East Lansing... | reverse complement strand
CCCCACCCTGGCCCTCCCCCAGGGACCGGGGGAGGGAATGTTGCTTGAAGCCGCATCTCCCGTTCCTTCCCGCGGTCTGGGAGACACCGCCGCGGCAACGACAAGCATTCCCTCCCCCGGTCCCCGGAGGAGGGCCAGGGTGGGGGCAGCCAGCGCGACCTCTCCCCTCATCGCTGCCCAAGGCGGAGCCGGCGAAGGAGCCTTTCTCGAAGATAGACAACAGCGCAAGCGCATAGGCCTCAAGGGGCCGCTGGCCGCCGAATGGTTGCAGCAGCGCGGCATCTCCATTCCCGAACGCGCCAACTCCTGGACTGCGATCACGGCGAGCGAGAACGACGTAGTGATGCGGTTGGGAGCGACAGAATTCTTCTTCGAGCAATCCGTCTATGCGGAGGAATTCACGACGCTGGCCAATGCATTGGCCTCTGCGATTCCCGGCGTGTATCCGGTGCTGCGTGAGGATCGTGCGTTCGTGCTCGGCGGTTCGCTAGCGGACGCGGTGCTGGCGCAGGTGTGCAACGTGAATTTCAGGAGCCTGGCCCTGATCGAACGGCACGCCGTGATGACGATGATGACTGGCGTCGCGGTCACCGTGGTACCGCAGGGCAACGTCGCTCAACGCCGCTATTTGATCTGGTGCGATCCGAGTTTCGGCGACTACCTGTGGTCGTCGCTCTCCGATGTGGTCGCCCAAATAACGAGCCAGATTACAAATACCGGAGGAAGCTGATGAACGCGGTGGCTGCCAAAGAATTCCTGCGCCAGCACGAAGTGCGTTTCGTGCTCGCGCAGTTCGTAGACATTCACGGTGCGGCCAAGGCAAAGGCTGTGCCCGTCGAGCACCTGGACATGGTGCTGGGCGACGGCGCCGGCTTCGCCGGCTTTGCCTTGTGGGGTTTCGGCATGGGACCGCATGGACCCGACTACATGGCGGTGGGCGATCTGGACACGCTGAGCCTGATCCCGTGGATGCCTGGATATGCCCGCATCGTGTGTAACGGCGTCGTGCGGGGTAAGCCGTATCCCTACTGTTCCCGCGTTGCCCTGAAGCAGCAGCTCGACAAGCTCGCCGCTCGCGGTATGACGCTCTACACGGGCATCGAGCCGGAGTTCATGTTGCTGTCGCGCGATGCGCAAGGGAAGCTCGGTCCCTGCGATGGATCCGATGTGCTCGACAAACCCTGCTACGACTACAAGGGCCTGTCGCGTGCGAGCGGCTTCCTCGACAAGATGGTGTCGGCACTGCGCACCGTCGGCATCGATGTCTACCAGATCGATCACGAGGACGCGAACGGCCAGTTCGAGATCAATTTCACTTACGCCGATGCGCTCAAGAGCGCCGACAATTTCACGTTCGTGAAAATGGCCGCGAGCGAGATCGCCCGCCAGTTCGGGATGATAGCGACATTCATGCCCAAACCGTTTTCGAATCGCACCGGCAGCGGCGCGCACTTCCATATTTCCATCGGCAATGCCGCCACGAAGAATCTGTTCCACGACGCAGGCGATCCGCAGGGCCTGGGCCTGTCGAGCATGGCCTATCATTTCCTCGCCGGCATTCTAGAACACGCACGGGCGCTCACCGCTATCTGCGCACCTACGGTGAATTCGTACAAGCGACTCGTTGTCGGCCGCGCACTTTCCGGGGCAACCTGGGCTCCTGCGTATGTCGCGTATGGAGACAACAATCGCACTGCATGCGTACGCATTCCCGGCGGACGAATCGAATTCCGGTTGCCCGACTCGGGCAGCAATCCGTATCTCGTGACGGCTGCGTTGCTCGCCGCGGGCCTGGACGGCGTCGATCGCAAGCTGCAGCCCGGCAAGCCCAACAACACCAATCTATACGAATGGTCGCTCTCTCAGTTGGCTGCCGAAGGAATCCGCGTGCTGCCCCAGAACCTGCTCGAAGCCATCGGCGAGTTGGAGAAAGACGAAATCGTACGCGGTGCGCTCGGCCCGGAACTGTCGCAAGAGTTCATCGATCTCAAGCGCATGGAATGGACGGAGTACGCGCGCCACGTGTCGGATTGGGAGACACATCGCTACCTGGAGTTCTTCTGATGTGCGGCATCGTCGGCTTGTTACTCAAGAATCCACAGCTGCGGCCCCGGCTGGGCGAACTCATGGTGCCGATGATGATCGGCATGACGGAGCGCGGCCCGGACTCGGCGGGACTCGCGGTGTTCACGCAACCCGTCGGCGGCTCGTCGTACAAGCTGAGCCTGTACGCGGGTGAGAACGACGTCGACTGGGACGCGTTCCTTGCAGCACTCACGGCGGCAATCCCCGGTACGCAGGAGTTGCGCCGTGCTGCCAATCATTCCGTGCTGACCACTTCGGCGCCGCCTGAGAAGGTCGAAGCCTGGATCGAGACGCACGCGACCGATCTCACCGTGCTGTCGATCGGCAAGTCCATCGATCTATATAAAGACATCGGCGCACCGGCGGAAGTCGCGAGGCGCTACGAGTTCGCAGCGCTGCAAGGCACGCATCTCGTCGGCCATACCCGCATGGCCACCGAATCTGCAGTGACTCCGGCGCATGCGCATCCATTCACTGCGGGCCACGACTTCTGCCTGGTTCACAACGGCTCGCTGTCCAATCCCAACCTGGTGCGTCGCAAGCTCGAACCGCTTGGAATCGAGTTCGAAACGGACAACGACACCGAGGCCGCTTGCCGCTACTTCGAATGGCGGCTGCGTGAAGGCGATGACCTGCAGACCGCGGTCCGCCGGGGATTCGAGGAACTCGACGGCTTCTATACTTTTTTGATGGGCACGGATTCCGAGCTGGCGCTAGTGCGCGACGCGTTCGCATGCAAACCCGCCATCGTGGCTGAGACGGACGACTATGTCGCCGTGGCCTCCGAGTTTCGTTCGCTCGCGCATCTGCCCGGCGTACGCAAAGCCAAGCTGTTCGAGCCGCGGCCGCAGGAGGTGTACTCGTGGCGGATCTGACCAGCAAGGAGTTCGATCTCAGCGTCACGACCTTGCGCGATGTGAACCAGTATCTGCATCGGCAGATGGCAGCCGATGGTGTGACGGCGGTGACCATTCTCAATCCCGACGGCGCACATTCGCTTGCCTGCGGCATGAATGCTCCGGCGGAGATCGAGATCCAAGGCCACGTCGGCTACTACGTCGCGGGCATGAACAAGCATGCGAACGTAACCGTGAATGGCAACGCGGGGCCGGGCGCTGCGGAGAACATGATGTCGGGCTTGGTGCGAGTGCGTGGCTTCGCATCGACGAGTGCGGCCGCATCTGCGCGAGGCGGCTGCATGGTGATAGAAGGCGACGCAGCGCTTCGCTGCGGCATTTCCTTGAAGGGCGCCGACATCGTGGTCGGCGGCGACGTCGGCAGTTTTTCCGGATTCATGGCGCAGGCGGGCCGCCTGGTGATCTGCGGCGATGCCGGCGATGCGCTGGGGGATTCGCTATATGAAGCGGTGATCTACGTCCGCGGCAAAGTGAAATCGCTCGGCGCCGACGCGCAATACGAGGAGATGACCGATGCGGACCGTGCCAGTGTCGAGCAGCTCCTCGGCATTGCGGGCTTCAAGCATCACCCTTCGCAGTTCCGGCGCATCGCCTCGGCTCGCAAGCTCTATCACTGGAACGCGGATGCGAACCAGGAATATTGAAACCGGGATTCATCATGCCTACTGATTCCACACCCGCTCCCGAAGGCTCGCAGCATGTCTTGCGCGAAGAGTCCTTCACCATCGATCGACGCGCCATCGACTACGTGCAGCGAGCTGCGGCGACTGGCTTGTATGAGATTCGGGGCTTGGGCGCCAAGCGCCCGGTGCCGCATTTCGACGATCTCGTCTTCCTCGGCGCTTCGCTGTCGCGCTACCCGCTCGAGGGCTATCGCGAAAAATGCAGTACGCGAACGGTGTTGGGCACCCGCTTTGCGACCAAGCCGGTCGAACTCGCCATTCCCATCACGATTGCAGGCATGAGCTTCGGTGCGTTGTCGGCGAATGTGAAAGAAGCATTGGGCCGTGCCGCAACCGACATGGGCACATCGACGACGACGGGCGACGGTGGCATGACTCGCGAGGAGCGCAACTCGTCCCGCACACTGATTTATCAGTGTCTGCCTTCGCGCTACGGCTTCGATCCCGACGACGTGCGCAGCGCCGATGCGATCGAGATCGTGATCGGACAGGGCGCCAAGCCCGGCGGTGGCGGCATGTTGCTCGGACAGAAAGTGAATCCGCGCGTAGCCGCTATGCGCACGCTGCCTGAAGGTGTCGATCAGCGCTCCGCCTGCCGACATCCGGATTGGACCGGCCCGGACGACCTCGCCATCAAGATTCGCGAGCTGCGGGAAATCACCGATTGGGAGAAGCCCATCTATGTGAAGGTCGGTGCAACGCGCGTGTTCAACGATGTGAAGCTCGCTGTGCATTCGGGCGCGGATGTAGTCGTGGTCGACGGCATGCAGGGCGGCACGGCGGCGACCCAGACGTGTTTCATCGAACACGTCGGTATTCCCACGCTCGCAGCGCTGCGACAGGCGGTGGATGCACTCGAAGATCTGAACATGCGAGGCCAGGTACAACTGATCGTTTCCGGCGGCATTCGCACGGGCGCCGATGTAGCGAAGGCAATCGCCATGGGCGCCGATGCGGTGTCGATAGGGCAGGGCGTACTCGTTGCGCTCGGCTGCAACAGTGAAACGTACTTGCAGGGCGACCGACAGATCTCGGCCGTCGCCGACTATCATCGGCTCGGTACTGCGCCTGGCTTCTGCCATCACTGCCACACGGGGCAATGTCCGGTAGGTGTGACCACGCAGGATGCGGTACTGGAGCAGCGATTGCAGCCGGCGACCGGAGCCCGCCGCGTGCGCAACTATTTAAAGACCCTCACCATGGAGCTGACGACTCTCGCCAGGGCATGCGGAAAACAGGATGTGCATCACCTCGAACGCGAGGACCTGGTGGCTCTGTCGGTGGAAGCTGCAGCGATGGCGCGAGTGCCGCTCGCAGGAACATCGTGGATTCCGGGGCATAGTGCAACGTAGATACTTGCGCCGGTCTTCGCTCGGGAGTCTGCGACTACTCCAGCGTCCAGCCTTTCTCCCACGGCGGTTCCGGCCCGAAAGTCGCGGCCAGGAAATCTATGAACGCGCGTACCTTCGGCGTCAGATTGCGCCGCTCAGGGTAGACCGCGTGCAGCGCGATTTCAGGCGGCTTGAACTGGCACAGGATGGGTTTGAGTTCGCCCGATCGCAATTGGTCGCCGATATAGAACGTGGGCAGCTGCACGATGCCCACGCCGGCGATTGCGGCAGCTCTGTTGACGAGTCCACTGTCGGAGTGGATCGAGCCGTTGATGGGTACGACATGCAGTTCGCCGGCGGCGTCGGTGAAGCGCCATTCGCGGGCGTTGGTGGTGAGCGTGTAAACGATGCAATTGTGTTCGATCAGGTCTTCCGGCTGCATCGGCGTGCCGCGTTTGGCAAGGTAGGCAGGTGAGGCGCACAGTACTACGCGGCAAGGTGCGATCTTTCTTGCGACCAGGCTCGACTCCTGCAGGCGTGCGATGCGAATGGCGACGTCGAAGCCTTCCTCCACCAGGTCGACTTGCCGGTCGTCGAGGCTGAGTTCGAGGGTCACGCCGGGATTGCGGTCGAGGAACGGCTGGATCGCCGCGCCCAGGTGCAGGATGCTGAACGACATGGGCGCCGACACTCGCAGCGTACCGCGAGGTTCCGTCTGAAAGCGTGCGACTTCGAGTTCCGCGTTCTCGATCTCTTCCAGTGCCTTGACGCTGCGTCTATACAGCTCCGCTCCCGCCTCCGTCAGGCTGAGCCGCCGCGTAGTCCGATTCAGCAGGCGGGCGCCGAGCTTTTCTTCGAGCCGGGTGACCGACTTGCTCACAACGGGCTGCGACATTTCCAGAGCGTCGGCCGCCGCCGTGAAGCTCGACAGCTCGACGACTTTGACGAAGATGGCGATGTCGGTGAGGGATTGCATGGGCGCTAGCTTACCAGCCGCTGCGGCGGAATAAGTTCTATGCCGCGGACCCAGATGATCTGGCCCGGGCTCGCCGCTACCTTACATACCATGAGCATTGACGATACCCGGCGGGCCCGCGACTTCTTTGCGCAGAAGCTTGCCTATCTGACCGGTCCCTGCGAACTCGATGCCCAGATGAACCGCAACGAGCCCATTGCCATCGTCGACGTACGCCTCCCGTGCGACTACCAGGCGGGGCACATCCCGGGGGCAATCAATATCCCCCAGGGCAAGTGGCACACGCTCGCGGGTTTGAGCAAGGACCGCACCGCTGTGATCTATTCCTACAGCCAGACCTGCAAGCTGGCTACGGCGGCGGCAGTTGAATTCGCTTCGGCCGGCATTGCGGTCGTCGAGATGGAAGGCGGCTTCGAGGCGTGGCAGATGCGTGCGTTACCAGTGAGCCGCGGGTAGAGGGGACAGATTTATTTCTTCCAGAAAATAATTTGTCCTCTTCAGCTGGCTTCCGGCTCCAGCTTCTCGCCTTCCGGCGGCGGAAATTCCCCACACACCGCGTGCAGCCAATCGCGGAAGCGCAATACTTTCGGCAGGTCGAAATGATGATCGGGAGCGACGAAGTAGTACGCATTGTGCTGCCGTACGCTCTGGTCGGACGGCCGTACCAGGCGGCCTGAAGCAAGGTCGCCGGCGACAAGCGACCAACGCGCCAGCGCCAAGCCATGGCCTTGTTCGGCAGCCGTCAGCAGAGAACCGGAATCATCCAGCACCGGTCCGCGTTCGATCCGCATCGTGTCGCCGCCGACACGACGCAACCAATCGCCCCACGGCTCGCTCGCGCTGTGCAGTAACGGATACTTGGTGAGATCGCCCATGGTGTCGATGCGGCCGAGCTTGGTGAACAGCGCCGGGCTTGCGACCGGGAACACCCAATCGTCCAGCATTTTCTCGGCACGCAGCTGCGGCCAGCTGCCGCCGCCGTAACGAACTGCCGCATGAAAATCGGTCTGCATGAAATCGACCAGTTCGCGGCTGGCATTGAAGCGCAGGTCGACCTCGGGGTGCTTCTGATAGAAATCGCTCAGACGCGGCAGCAGCCATTTCTGCAGGAACGACCCGAGCAGGCTGATGTTCAGCAGGCCGCTGGTCCGGTCGTGACGCAGATGCTCGACGGCACGCGACAGCTCGCCGAGCCCACGCTGAACTCCCGGCAACAAACGGGCGCCCTGAGGCGTCAGTCGCACCGACCGGCTGTGTCGAACGAAGAGCGGCGTTTCGAGAAACTGCTCCAGCGATTTGATATGCGAGCTGACGGCCGCGGTCGTGACGTTCAACGAGCGGGCCGCGTCGGTGAAGCTCAGGTGAGCGGCAACGGCTTCGAAGGCCCGCAGGGCGTTCAAAGGCAGCTTGGCTTGCTCGGTCATTATTCAGATTTATTTGAGTGGAGTGTCGGTCCAGGACAGCAAATGTGCGTAAATCACCCGCCCATGTCCGATGCGTTCATAAAAAATATATCGAATGACTTAACGATGCAAGCTATCCTTGCTGTCCGCTCCTCTTTGCCCCCATGTAGCCAACGAGTCTTCAATAAGCGCAGGCGCGCCCCATGAATGCAACGCCGACCCCGGACATCCGCATCCTCGCCGCCACGCCGGCGGACATTCCCACCATTCATTCGCTGATTCGCGAACTCGCCGCGTTCGAGCGCCTGCTCGATGAGGCGAAGGCGACCGAGGCGCAGCTGCACGACGGCTTGTTCGGTCCGCGGCCCAGCGCCGAGGTGGTCATAGCCAGGATCGGCGACGAGCCGGTCGGCTTCGCGCTGTTCTTCCACAACTTCTCGACCTTCGTCGGCAAACCCGGCCTGTATCTCGAGGACCTGTATGTGCGGCAGCAGTATCGAGGTAATGGCTGCGGCGAGGCGCTGCTGCGTCACCTCGCCAAGTTGGCGCTCGAGCGTGGTTGCGGTCGCTTCGAATGGTCGGTGCTCGATTGGAATCAACGCGCCATCGATTTCTACAAGGCCCTGGGTGCGCAACCCATGGCGGAGTGGACCATCTTCCGCGTCAGCGGCGATGCGTTGACGAGTCTCGGCTCACCCTCTTCCGGCTTCCCCGTTAGCCGGGGGAAGGGACAGGGTTGAAACCGTATCTAGTTGACGCGCTCCTGCGGGCTCGTGACATTCCGATAGATTGTTTCGATTGGCTGTACTGGAAGCGTCAATCGAACTGATATTGACCTGTCTGTTTTTCCGCGCGATTGGCCGATGGTCGAGCTTGGACGGTCATCTCGGGATATTTCGTGCGTATCCTGCGCAGTAGCAATGCGATCGAACTTCGTAGTAGCGTCCGCCGCACTCGCAAGGAATCGAAGCCAACGCAGGCTGGGTGTGACATGTCCATACGCGAACTACGCTACCTGATCGCACTCGCGGACTGCCTGAACTTCACACGCGCCGCCGAGCGCTGTTCCGTCACACAATCCACGCTCAGCATTCAACTGCGCAAGCTGGAAAACTATCTCGGCGTCAAACTCTTCGAACGCGACAGCGCGCATGTAGCTATCACCAGCGACGGTGTGATGGTGCTGCGATACGCACGCGGGGCAGAGAAGAGTAAATAGAAAGCAGATTTTTCGAGCGTTCTCCGCGAAGTCCGACCATCTAGTTCCCCAGCGCCTGCTCCAGATCGCCGATGAGATCGTCGGTGTGTTCCAACCCCACCGACACACGCAGCAGGTTCTGCGGGCTCATCGTGTGAGGTCCTTCGACGGAGGCGCGGTGTTCGATCAAGGATTCGACGCCGCCGAGGCTGGTGGCGCGGACGAAGAGTTGAGTGCGGGCGGCGAGGCCAAAGGCATCTTCGCGACCGCCGCGGACGCAGAATGACAGCATCGCGCCGAAGCCTTTCATCTGGCGGCGAGCGATATCGTGACCGCGGTGGGACTCCAGGCCGGGATAGAAAACCTTTTCGACATTCGGATGCGTGCTGAGGAATTCAGCGATGCGGCCGGCGCTCTCGGTCTGAGCTCGAACGCGGCACGACAACGTCGTCAGGCTGCGGCGAATCAGCCAGCTATCGAAAGGTGAAGGTACGTTGCCAGCGGTCCCTTGGTAATCGCGCAGGCGTTCGGCTAAAGAGCCGCGTTCGCGAGTAATCAGCACGCCGCCCATCACGTCGCTGTGCCCGCCGAAATACTTGGTGCTCGAATGCATGACCAGGTCCGCGCCCAGTTCGAACGGCCGCTGCCAGATCGGTGTCGCGAACGTGTTGTCGCAGCCGACGATAGCGCCGCGAGCGTGGGCCAGTTCGGCGATGGTCGCGATGTCGCTGATATTGAGCATGGGATTGGACGGCGTTTCGATCCACACCATCGCGGCGCCATCCTTGAGTGCATCGCGAACTTTGTCGACGGTCGTCATATCGACGAAGGTCGCGTGCACGCCGGTCGGGCCGATGATGGTTCGCAACTGCTTGGCTGTGCCGTGGTACGACTCGAGCGGAGCGATGACGCGATCTCCCGGACGCAGCATGCTGAATGCGGCGAGCGTTGCAGCTGAACCCGATGCATATGCGGTTGCATCCTTGCCGCCTTCGAGCGCCGCGATGCATTGTTCGAGCGCGATTCTGCCCGGGTTTTCAGTACGGCCGTACGCGTAGCCACGCGAGAAGGAGCCATCGACGTCGCGTTCGAACGTCGTACTCATGCGGATCGGCGGCGAGACTTCGCCGGTCACAGGGTCGACGCCACGTCCGGCGTGGACGGAGAGAGTTTCGAGCTTCACGGCAGTTGGCCTCGGGGTCGAAGTCCGGACGCCCCCACCCTGGCCCTCCCCCGGGAGACCGGGGGGAGGGGATGAGAGACGGGGACCGGTTAACTGATGGCAGGAACGTTACCAGCCTGCACGCGCGAATGCTCATCGACTTCCATGGCGGGCGGGATCAGCTTGTACATCACGGGCGTGACCACGCGGGCAATCAGCGTCGATGACAGCAGGCCGCCGATGATGACCCAGGCCATCGGCGAATACATGCCCGCGTTCTGCACGGCCAAGGGCAGCAATCCGCCGATCGCGGTCGCGCTCGTGAGCAGAATGGGCAGGAAGCGGATCTCGCCGGCGCGTTCGATGGCTTCATCCAGCGGCACGCCTTCGGACCGCAGTCGATTGGTGAAATCGACCAGCAGGATCGAGTTCTTGGTCTCGATGCCGATCAGTGCGATGAAGCCGATCATGGCGGTGAAGGAGATGGAATTGCCGGTCAGGCCCAGCATGATCATGCCGCCTGCGATACCGAACGGCACCACGGTGAGCACGATCAGCGTGCTCTTGAAGCTGCCGAACTCCAGGACCAGGATGGCGATGATGCCGAGCAGCGCGACGATGCTCGCTGTTTCCAGTCCACCGAAGCTTTCGGCGCGGCTTTCCAGCTCGCCGCCGGGAACATAGGAATAGCCGCGCGGCCATTCCATCTGGTTGAGCTTCGCTAGAATTGTGCCGGTAACGCGGTCGGTGTTGAAGCCGTTGCGTACCTCGGCATTGATGATGACGGCGCGCTGGCGGTTATAGCGATGGATCTCCGTCGGTGCGGAGGAGAAGTTCATCGACGCGAGCTGGCTGATCGGCAGCGTCTCGCCCGTAAGCGTGGTGACGCGAACCTCGTCGAGCGCATGCAGGTCGGGCCGTGCGCTC
>Ga0065707_10083052_pt1 | contig 10684 bp, 21 predicted proteins | sample SwiRhicommuniRL3_FD_59094 | JGI IMG/M metagenome (GOLD analysis project Ga0065707, IMG submission 59094) | Switchgrass rhizosphere bacterial communities from Rose Lake, Michigan, USA - RL3 v2 (version 2) | ecosystem: Host-associated > Plants > Roots > Rhizosphere > Soil | place: East Lansing... | reverse complement strand
GCGGCGGCCCGACTCGCCTTCCTTCTTGATCGACGCCAGCTGCGGCATCACCACCGCCATCATCTGGATGATGATGGACGCGGAGATGTACGGCATGACGCCCAGCGCGAAGATCGACAGTCGTTCGATGGCGCCGCCCGAGAACATATTCACCATGTTCAGGATGGTGCCCTGCTGCGACTGGAAGAACCGCGCCAACGCCACCGGGTCGATGCCCGGCACCGGGATGAAGGTGCCGATGCGATAGACGATCAGCGCTCCCAACAGGAAGAACAGGCGCTGGCGCAGTTCGGCGAAACGGGTCATTTCGCCGAACGTTGCGAGTCCCTGAGCTGAGGCGGCAGGTTTAGTGGCCACGGCTTCCTTCGGGTCGATACATCAGTATTGCTGACCGCAACGGCACATCAGCCGTCGATCTTGCCGCCGGCAGCTTCGATCGCAGCCTTGGCGCCCTTGGTCAGGTGAATACCCTTGATGGTGACGGCCTTGCCGAATTCACCGGAAGCGACGATCCGCGCACGCAATGCACCCTGGGGCACCACGTTCGCTGCCTTCAGCGTATCGAGATCGACGATGTCGCCCTGGACCTTGGCCAGTTCGGACAGGCGCACTTCGGCAACCGTCGGCGCAATCTTCGAGCGAAAGCCGACCTTGGGCAGGCGGCGTTGCAGCGGCATCTGGCCGCCTTCGAAGCCGACCTTGTGGTAGCCACCTTTGCGGGCGCGCTGGCCTTTGACACCGCGGCCCGAGGTCTTACCCTGGCCTGCAGACGCACCGCGGCCGACGCGGAGCCGGGTCTTCCGGCTACCGGGAGCGGGCGAAAGGTTATTTAGACGCATATCAGACCTCTTCGACCTTCAGCAGATGAGTCGACGCGCGCAGCATGCCGCGGACTTCCGGAGTGTCCTTCAACGTGGCCGTGTCGCGGATCTTGCGCAGACCTAGTCCGCGAACAGTCGCCTGGTGGGCCTTCGTGTGACCGAAGATGCTCTTGATGAGCGTGACCTTCAGGGTCTTTGTCGATGATGAATTCGTCATGGCCATCAACCGATGATTTCTTCGACCCGCTTGCCACGCTTGGCAGCGATGTCTTCTGGGGACTGAGTTCGCGTCAGCGCATTCAGGGTCGCGCGCACGACGTTGATCGGGTTGCGCGAGCCGTAGCTCTTGGCGAGCACGTTACGCACACCGGCACACTCGAACACCGCGCGCATTCCGCCACCCGCGATCAAACCGGTACCGTCGGCAGCCGGCTGCATGTAGACCTTCGTCGTACCGTGCCGACCGATCGCCGCGTAATGCAGCGTCTGGTTGCGCAGGGAAACATTTGCGAGGTTCTTGCGCGCCGCCTGCATCGCCTTCTGGATCGCGACCGGCACTTCACGCGCCTTGCCGTAACCCAGGCCCACGCGGCCGCGACCATCGCCGACGACGGTCAGGGCAGTGAAGCCGAACTGGCGACCGCCCTTCACGACCTTGGCAACGCGATTGACCGCCACGAGCTTCTCGATAAGCTCATCGGTGGAGTTGGATCTTTGCTGCTCTCTCGCCATGGTGCTGCCCTGTCCTGAACTCGATACGACCCGGAAACCTTAAAACTCGAGCCCGTTCTCACGCGCTGCGTCGGCAAGTGCCTTGACGCGGCCGTGATACTTGAAGCCCGAACGATCGAATGCCACCGACTTGATGCCGGCTGCCTTCGCCTTCTCGGCAATCGCCTTGCCGACAGCTGCCGCCGCAGCCACGTTGCCTGTGTTCTTCAGGCCTTCGCGCACGTCCTTCTGCACGGTCGACGCAACCGCGAGCACTTTCGACTCGCGATCGAAAATCTGCGCATAGATGTGCTGCGACGTGCGATGCACCGACAGCCGCAGAACCTTCAGTTCGCGGATCTTCGCGCGGGCCCGTACGGCGCGGCGCAATCGCTGGGCATTCTTGTTAAGCATCTTTCGTTACCTGCAATACCGATATAGAAGTAAATCGTGAGCGGCTCAGCGCATCGCGCCAGCAATTCGCAGGGTTAACCCGCGACGCCCGACTCACTTTCGTGCATCACTTCTTCTTCGCTTCCTTCAACTCGATCTTCTCGCCCGCATAGCGCACGCCTTTGCCCTTGTACGGCTCAGGCGGACGGAACGCGCGGATGTCGGCGCATACCTGGCCGAGCCTCTGCATGTCAGTGCCCTTGACCAGGATTTCCGTCTGCGTCGGCGTCTCGATGGTGATGCCCTCGGGCGCCACGTAGACCACCGGATGCGAGAAACCCAGCGTCAGGTTCAGGTTCTTGCCCTGTGCCTGCGCGCGGTAACCGACGCCGACCAACTCGAGCTTGCGCTCGTAACCCTTGCTCACACCCTGCACGATGTTCGCGAGGTGTGCGCGGGTCGAACCGGCGACCATGTCGGCATCGCGGCTGTCGTTCGCCTTCTGCACTTTCAATTCATTCGCTTCCTGCACCACTTTCACCTGCAGGGCGTTGATGGCGAGGCTCAGCGAGCCCTTGCCGCCCTTGATCGTGACGGCGTCGGCGCTGATGGTCGCAGTGACTCCCTGGGGAAGCGGCACCGGCTGTTTAGCTACTCGAGACATGTCTGCTATTCCTGTACTTCAGTCGCGCTCATCACGAGACGATGCAGATGACTTCGCCGCCATGACCCGCCGCGCGTGCCTGGCGATCGGTCATGACACCCTGCGAGGTCGACACGATGGCCACGCCCAGGCCGCCAAGAACCGTCGGCAATTCATCCTTGCCGCGATAAACGCGTAGGCCGGGACGGCTGACGCGCTCGAGCCGGTCGATGACCGGACGGCCCTGGTAATACTTCAGCTGCACGGCCAGCGTCGGCTTGCCTTCCGTCTCGGTCGCGTTGAAATCGTCGATATAGCCTTCGTCCTTCAACACCTGCGCAATCGCAAGTTTCACCTTCGACGTCGGCGCGACGATCTCGGGCTTGCCCGAGGTCTGGCCGTTGCGAATGCGGGTCAGGAAATCAGCGATCGGATCCGTCATGCTCATTGGTGGTGCTCCAGTGGTTCCAGCTGTTACCAGCTGGCCTTTCCGAGGCCCGGGATATCGCCACGCATCATGGCTTCACGCAGCTTCGTCCGGCCGAGGCCGAACTTGCGGTAGAAGCCTCGCGGCCGACCGGTAATCGCACAGCGGTTACGCTGGCGGCTCTTGCTTGAATCGCGCGGCAGGCTCTGCAGGTGCGCCACAGCGACCTCCCGCTCCGAGGCGCTCGACGTCGGCTTGCGGATGATTTCCTTCAGGCGCGCACGCTTGGTCGCGTACTGCTTGACCAGCTTGGTCCGCTTGACTTCGCGGTTGATCATCGATGTCTTCGCCATGGTCGCCTCAGCGTCTCTCTAATCTGTCTAATCTGATCGTTCTGACTGATCGTCGGGGTCGGCGGTTACTTGCGGAACGGGAAACTGAACGCTTCGAGCAGCGCGCGACCGGCCAGGTCGTCCTTCGCCGTCGTCGTGATCGTGATGTCCATGCCCCGGATCGCGTCGATCTGGTCGTAAGCGATTTCCGGGAAAATGATCTGTTCCTTCACGCCGAAGTTGTAGTTGCCCTGGCCGTCGAAGGAACGCGCGCTCACGCCACGGAAGTCGCGGATACGCGGCATCGCGATGTTCACGAGGCGATCCAGGAATTCGTACATGCGGTCGCCGCGCAGCGTGACCTTCGCACCGATCGCGAGGCCGTCGCGAACCTTGAAGGTCGCGATGGACTTGCGCGCGCGCGTGACCAACGGCTTCTGGCCGGTGATCTTCGTCAGGTCGCCCACGGCGTTGTCCATGATCTTCTTGTCAGCGACCGCTTCGCCCACGCCCATGTTGACCGTGATCTTGGTGATCTTCGGCACTTCCATGACGTTGTCGAGGTTCAGGCGCTGCTTGAGCTCCGGAACGACTTTTTCGCTGTAAAACTGTTTGAGTCTGGCCATATAAAACTCTTGAGCAACGCGCTTGCGCGTAATTCAGTTGCGACGCCTCAGGCGTCGACGACTTCCTTGTTGGACTTGAAGAAACGGACCTTGCGGCCGTCTGCGAGGGTGCGCAGGCCGATGCGGTCGCCTTTCTTCGCCGCCGGGTTCCACAGCATCACGTTCGACAGGTCGATCGCGGCTTCCTTGCTGACGATGCCGCCCTGCACGTTCTTCTGCGGATTCGGCTTGGTGTGCCGCTTGACCATGTTGATGTTCTCGACCACCACCTGGCCTTCGAGCACCTTCACCACGGTACCGCGCCGGCCCTTGTCCCGGCCTGCGATCACGACGACTTCGTCGCCCTTGCGAATCTTGTTCATAGCGTCTTCAGTCCTTACCGCAGCGCCGTTACAGAACTTCCGGTGCCAGCGAAATGATCTTCATGAACTGGGCCGTGCGCAGCTCGCGCGTGACCGGTCCAAAGATACGGGTGCCGATCGGCTCGAGCTTGTTCGTCAGCAGCACGGCAGCGTTGCCGTCGAAACGAATCAGCGAACCGTCGGCCCGGCGTACACCGAAGCGCGTGCGCACGACCACTGCGTCGTACACCTCGCCCTTCTTTACCTTGCCGCGTGGGATTGCATCGCGGACGCTCACCTTGATGACATCGCCGACCGTCGCATAGCGACGCTTCGAGCCACCGAGCACCTTGATGCACATCAGGCTGCGGGCACCGCTGTTGTCAGCGGCATTGAGCAACGTGCGCATCTGGATCATGGCGTGGTCTCTCCCTGCGTCTGCGAACCACGGCTGACCACCTTCACCAGGCGCCAGCTCTTGTGACGCGAAAGAGGACGGCACTGCGTGATCGCAACCGTGTCGCCTTCCTTGCTCTCGTTGTTCTCGTCGTGTGCGAGCACCTTGGTGGTACGGCGCTGATACTTGCCGTACTGCGCGTGCGGCACGTAACGCTCGATGGCCACCGTGATGGTCTTCTGCATCTTGTGGCTGATGACTTTGCCGGTCAGCGTCTTTACCGCTTTACCTGCGGTCTCGCCCGCTGCCTTGTCTTGCTCGCTCATGCTCATTTACCTTTCTCATCGGCTTTCTGTGCGGCTTTCTTGGCCGCGGCCTTCTTTGGCTTCGGAGCAGCCGCCTTCGCCGCTGCAGCCTTCACCGGCGCAGGAGCCTGCGCTGCCGCTGCACGACGCTGCTCGCCCACGACCGTCTTCAGGCGCGCAATGCTCCGGCGCACCTTGGTGAACTGATCGGGCTTCGCCGTCTGGCCGGTTGCACGGGCCATGCGCAGGTTGAACTGCTCACGGCGCAGGCCCAGCAGTTCCTTCTGCAGATCGGCGGGCGATTTCTCTCGCAATTCTTTAGCGCTCATTCGAACTCAGACCTCAACGCACTTGCCGCGCTACAAACTGTGTATCGACCGACAACTTGGATGCGGCGAGACGGAACGCTTCACGGGCAATCGCCTCGGTGACGCCTTCCATTTCGAACAGCACCTTGCCGGGTTTGATCTTGGCAACGTAGAACTCGACATTGCCCTTGCCGCTGCCCATTCGGACTTCGAGAGGCTTCTTCGAAATCGGCACGTCCGGGAACACGCGCACCCAGACCTGGCCGCCGCGCTTCACGTAGCGTGTCATCGCACGACGCGCAGCTTCGAGCTCACGCGCCGTCATGCGGCAGCGGCCCGTCGCCTTCAAGCCATACTCACCGAAAGCGACATAGTTGCCGGCCTGCGCGAGGCCTGCATTCCTGCCCTTGAACTGCTTGCGGTACTTGGTACGTTTCGGTTGCAACATTTTCGTTTATCCGGTCGATGCGCAAGGGACGTCAGCCCTTGCCTTCCTGCACAACGATTCAGGCCGTCGCTTCTGCAGGTACAGCCGCCTGCGCCTCAGCGGAATCGGTCGGGAGCTGCTCGGCGGCGAACACCTCGCCCTTGAAGATCCACACCTTCACGCCGATGATTCCGTACGTCGTCCTCGCTTCGCCCAGGCCGTAGTCGATCTCCGCGCGGAACGTGTGCAGAGGCACGCGGCCTTCGCGATACGTTTCCGTGCGCGCGATTTCGGCGCCGTTCAAGCGGCCGGACACGCGTACCTTGATACCAAGTGCGCCGATGCGCATTGTGTTCGTCACTGCGCGCTTCATCGCGCGACGGAACATCACGCGACGCTCGAGCTGCTGCGCGATGCCGTCGGCAACGAGCTGCGCATCCAGTTCGGGCTTGCGGATTTCAGAGATGTTGATGCGGACGTCGGGCACCGGGGTCTTCTCCGGCAGCTGCCTCGCGACGATCTTCAAGACCTGTCCGCGCAGCTTCTCGATGTCCTCACCCTTCTTGCCAATCACGATGCCGGGACGCGCCGTATAGATCGTGATGTTCACCTTGCGTGCAGCGCGCTCGATCTGGATGCGGCTGATCGACGCTTCGACGAGCTTCTTGCGCAGGAACTGCCGCACGAGAAAATCGTTGTGCAGGTGCGCCGGGAAATTCTTCGTGGAGGCATACCACTTGGAAGTCCAGTCCCGCGTGATGCCGAGGCGAATACCGACCGGATTGACTTTCTGACCCATAATTACGCTCTCGTTACTCGCTCTTGCCGTCGCCGACCGTCACGATGATGTGACTGTTGCGCTTCCAGATGCGATTGCCCCGACCCTTGGCGCGCGCATGAAACCGCTTCAGCACCGGCGCCGTGTCGATGGTGATGGCCTGCACTTTCAATTCGTCCACATCGGCGCTGAGATTGTTCTCGGCGTTCGCGATGGCCGACTCGAGCACCTTGCGGATCAGGTCGGCGCCCTTCTTCGGCGTGAACTTCAGCGTGTTCAACGCATGGCCAACGGGCTTACCGCGCACCATGTCCGCGACGAGGCGGCACTTCTGGGGCGAAATACGCGCGTATTTCAGTTTCGCTGCGACTTGCATGATCGATTACTCCGCAGAGGCCTTCTTGTCGCCGGAATGCGATTTGAACGTCCGCGTCGGCGCGAATTCGCCCAGCTTGTGACCCACCATGTTCTCCGACACCAGCACCGGGATGTGCTGCTTGCCGTTGTGAACGGCGATCGTCAGGCCGACCATGTCCGGCAGGATCATGGAGCGGCGCGACCACGTCTTGATCGGACGGCGGTCGTTCTTTTCGGCGGCGACGCGCACCTTCTTCGCGAGGTGCAGGTCGACGAACGGACCCTTCTTGATCGAACGAGGCACGTGAAGCTCCTACGGATTAATTACGACGCCGCACGATCATGCTGGCGGTGCGCTTGTTGGTACGTGTCTTCTTGCCCTTGGTGTTCCAACCCCATGGGCTGACCGGATGCGGATTACCCTGGCCGGACTTGCCTTCACCACCGCCGTGCGGATGGTCGACCGGGTTCATCACCACACCGCGCACCGTCGGACGGATACCGCGCCAGCGCTTCGCACCGGCTTTGCCGTAGCTGCGCAGGCTGTGTTCGTCGTTGCCGACTTCGCCGATGGTGGCGCGGCAATCGACATGCACTTTGCGCGTCTCGGTCGAACGCAGACGAATCGTTGCGTACATGCCTTCGCGCGCGGCGAGCTGCGCGGAACCACCGGCGCTGCGTGCGAGCTGCGCGCCCTTACCAGGCTTGAGTTCGACACAGTGAATGGTCGTACCGACCGGAATGTGGCGCAGCTGCATGCTGTTGCCGGACTTGATCGGAGCTTCCGGACCGGACATCAGCGAATCGCCGGCGGTCACGCCCTTCGGGGCGATGACGTAGCGGCGCTCGCCGTCTGCGTACAGGACCAAGGCGAGATGCGCCGTGCGGTTCGGATCGTATTCGATGCGTTCGACCTTGCCGGCAATGCCGTCCTTGTCGCGCAGGAAATCGACCATGCGGTATTTCTGCTTGTGTCCGCCGCCCTGGTGGCGCACGGTCTGGCGGCCGAAGTGATTGCGCGCACCGGTCGAATTCTTGTGCGAAACCAGTGCCGTCACCGGGCCACCCTTGTGCAGGTGGTCGCGCGAGATCTTGACCTGGAAGCGACGACCGGGCGAGGTCGGTTTTGACTTGATCAATGTCATGATGATCGATCCTTACGCTTCGCTACCGGTCAGGTCGATGGTCTGACCCGGGGCGAGGCGCACATACGCCTTCTTGAAATCCTGACGCTGGCCCTGCCGCTGGCCGAAGCGCTTGCTCTTGCCGCCCACGTTCACCACGTTGACGTCCGAGACCTTCACTTCGAACATGAGCTCGACGGCCGCCTTGATGTCGGGCTTCTTCGCGTCGCGACGCACGCGGAACACGAACTGGTTGGAGCCCTCGGCCACGCGCGCGCTCTTTTCAGAGACGTGCGGCCCAAGCAGCACGTTCATTAGCTTTTCCTGACTCACGACAGTCTCTCCTCGAGCAGACGCACCGCGCCGACCGTAGCCAGCACCTTGTCATGACGCGCGAGGCTGAGCGGATCCAGCGAACCCACGGCCAGCACATCGACGTACGGAAGATTGCGGGCAGCGAGCTCCAGCTTTTCATCGAACGCTTCGATCAGCAGCAGCACGCTGTTGCCGAGGCTCAGTTCGTTGAGCTTCTCGACCAGCATCCTGGTCTTTGGCGCTTCGAGTTCGATGCCGTTCACGACTACCAGGCGATCCGTGCGAGCGAGCTCCGAGAGCATCGCCTGCAGCGCCGCGCGGTACATCTTGCGATTCACCTTCTGCGAGAAGTCGCGAGGCTTCGCTGCGAATGCACGACCGCCGCCGACCCAGATCGGGCTGCGGATCGATCCGGCGCGTGCCGAACCCGTGCCCTTCTGGTTCCAGGGCTTCTTGCCACCGCCACGCACTTCGGCGCGGGTCTTCTGCGCCTTGGTACCGGCGCGACTGCCATTCATGTAGGCAACGATGACCTGGTGCACCAGGGACTCGTTGTATTCGCGCGCAAACGTAGCGTCCGAGACCTGGACGTCTTCCGCCTGCGCACCCTTGCTGACCAGCTTCAGTTTCATGCTCGTCTATGCCTCGGGGCTTATTTCTTGGCCGGAGCGGCGGCTTTGCGGCGAGCAGCCTTCACCGCCGCCTTGATCGACGGACGCACGATCACCTGTCCGCCCGGAGCGCCGGGGACGGCACCGCGGATCAGGAGGAGATTGCGTTCGGCATCGACGCGCACGACCATCAGATTCTCGATAGTGCGGCGCTGTACGCCCATGTGGCCGGACATGCGCTTGCCGCGGAACACGCGACCTGGAGTCTGGCGCTGGCCGATCGAGCCAGGCACGCGGTGCGAGACGGAGACACCGTGCGTCGCAGGCATACCGCCGAAGTTGTGGCGCTTCATGACGCCGGCGAAACCCTTACCGATGGTGGTGCCGGTGACGTTGACGATCTCGCCGACCGCGAACAGGTCGACCTTGATCTCCGCGCCGGCGACGAGTTCCTTGCCCTCGTCCGCGCCGATGCGGAATTCCACGATCGCCTGGCCGGGAGCGACCTTCACCTTGGCATAGTGGCCGGCCAGCGGCTTGCTCAGGTGGGATGCCTTGCGTTCGCCCACGGCGACCTGCAATGCACGATAGCCATCGACTTCCTGCGAACGAACCTGGGTAACCCGGTTCGGCAGTGCTTCGATGACGGTCACAGGCACGGCTTCGCCCGCTTCATTGAAGACGCGCGTCATGCCCGCCTTGCGACCGACCAGACCCAGGGTCTTGGCAGCACTCATCGTGTTTCCTCTTGTTCCTCTACGCGCGCCGCTGCGATTGGCTGGCACGCACACCTACGTTCATACCGGGGCGGAGTCGACGCGGACGAGTTGCTTGCCGTAACGGCAGCCTCTCGTCATCGGTCGGGCTCGATTCGGGCTTTGGGGGGAAAGAATCCGTCAGGAGAGGCCGACGGGAACGCATACGGTTCTCACGTCATGCCGCTCGAGCGGTACCCCGTCAGGGCCAGGCCTCGGCGCAAAAGAGGCGCGATTATAGTCGCGACTCGGGGAGATGCAAGCGCGATATGCGCGCTAGTTGTTCGATTCCCTCCCCCGGTCGCCGGGGGAGGGCCTGGGTGGGGGCTTCATGGAGGCGAAGACGCCGCCACCACCAGACTCTGGCTACGCAGCCACGAGACGCCCCCACCTTGGTCCTCCCCCGCGGAGGGGGAGGACATAGGGTCAATTGAGCTTGATCTGGACGTCCACACCGGCCGGGAGTTCGAGCTTCATCAGCGCGTCCACGGTCTTGTCGGTGGGATTCAGGATGTCCATGAGCCGCTTGTGGGTACGGATTTCGTACTGGTCGCGGGCGTCCTTGTCGCCATGCGGCGAGACGAGCACGGTGAAGCGCTCCATCTTCGTCGGCAGGGGCACCGGACCTTTCACAGTCGCACCGGTGCGCTTGGCGGTCTCGACGATCTCGCGGGCGGAGTTGTCGATCAGCTTGTGGTCGAACGCCTTGAGGCTGATGCGGATGTTCTGATTCGTTGCCATTTGGTACTTCTCAACTACGGACGAGGGTCATGTCAATGCTATCGGCACCGGGAGCCGCAGTTCTGACCCGTAATACTGCGGAAGCTTCACAGCTTCCGCTCCAACCCGGAATCCGCAGGGCGGTCGACCAGCGAGTCGCTTGGCCGAGCGCCCTGACACAAAACTCTTACTTCAGGATCTTCGCGACCACGCCGGCGCCCACCGTCTTGCCACCCTCGCGGATCGCAAATCGCAGCCCTTCCTCCATCGCGATCGGGTTGATCAGCTCAACC
>Ga0065707_10001441_pt1 | contig 10684 bp, 6 predicted proteins | sample SwiRhicommuniRL3_FD_59094 | JGI IMG/M metagenome (GOLD analysis project Ga0065707, IMG submission 59094) | Switchgrass rhizosphere bacterial communities from Rose Lake, Michigan, USA - RL3 v2 (version 2) | ecosystem: Host-associated > Plants > Roots > Rhizosphere > Soil | place: East Lansing, MI... | reverse complement strand
GGAAGCTGAATGCTTCCGCCCAACCTTGAGAGGCCGGACCAAATCCGGCCTCTCGGTTTTTAGAGTCAGAAGATTTGGGCGTTACTTATGGAGTAGCAGGCGGTTCGCTGATGTTGCTGACGTGGTTTTGAATAAGTTGCCAGGTATTGCCGCGCTTGACCCACACGTGGGTGCTGCGATACGTGGGCTTCCCATTGACTGTCCCCCGGTGCGACATGACAGCAAGCTTGCCGCCATCGAAGAAGTGCACCACGTACTCGTCCGCCACGTCGGTATCTTCGGTGTGTTTTAGATCAGCCATATACTGCGCTTTGTTCATGATTTGACCAAAGGGAGTGATGCCCGTGTATTCGGCGGCTACGATTCCGTCGATAGTCTTGCGGTCGTCATCATTAAGCCGTAACTCCGCTGCGGTCCACTGTTTGTCTAAGGCTATCAAAGCCTGTTCGTCGGTCATCTTCGCTTTCGGTTGTGCGTAAGCGATGGATGATGCCACCGCTACAAATACCGCGAGTACGCCCATACGTGTTAGTTGTCTCATATTTTCTATGTCGCCTTTCATGGCTTGTGTTGGATGTGATTTGAAGATCGTTGCGGCAGACGATATGACTCCGCTCGGAGGAATGTCAATCAGTCGGAAGAGCGAAGAACTGAATGACATGAATAGAGGTGGTCTCTCATTGCACTTACAAATCGGCATCTAGCATACTGAACCATTCAAAGTGTGAAAGTAGATCCAAATGGCAGTCAAAAAAGGCAAGCGCGAACTCGTAGATGCTGGCACCGACAAACGCTACGTAAAACGGAATCAGGATGGAACGTTCCGTTGACGTAGAGCGATCGCTCGCTGCAGATAGGCGTAGCAAGCTGATTCAACGATCGCATGTGTTTCAGCAACGTCATTGAGCGCGCTGCCGACGGATTGCGGCAGAAGCAAAATACACAAGGCGATTGCTACAAACAGCGCACATCTAGTCATCTGCTGTCTCCTTTTTACGGAAGCTGTCCTTGAGCGTGTCTCATTGTCTCGGCGGCAATTCGCCTCGCTTTCCTGCTTGAACCAGCTGGCTCACTTCCAGTTCCCAATCAAAATAAATGGCGCCCAGTAGTAAGGATGTGCAAAGGGTTTTTTGTCGTCGCGCTGGAACAGTGGCGCATCTGTTTCAGCCACGTAGACGACTCCGGCGCGCGTTGAAGCGTTATCACTTCTGCCGCCGTTACCACCCTCCTTCCCGCCGATCACAATTTGCACGAACGACCCCGGGCCTTTCTGGCCTGCCGGCAAAGGTTTGGTCTCGGCAGTCCCGTTAAGCAGCGCGAGTTGTGCCCGGCGAAACGCTTCCGCCTTCGTCATTCCGCCACCGCTCTCCCGAGTTTTATAGAACTCGCGCATAAACCATGGCGTACTGTTGTCCGCCACCGGCCAGAGCGTGGCCATCACCGAACCAGCGCCAAGGCGTTGCGCCAACTCGGCGAAACCGTCAATCTCACGTCCATTCGCCCCTGCCTGCTGCGCTGCCGTATTGCACGCCGAGAGCGTCAACAGTTCGACACCAGAAAAAAGATCCCTTTGCTGTTTCATCTCCGCCAGCGTCATTGCTGTCCCATCTCCCAGCAACAAGAACGAACGCACTTCGTCACCGGGGCGAAAACTGAAATGACTGGAGATGTGCACCACCGGTCGCTTTTGTTTCAAAGCTGAGAGCATTGCGGCCTTTGTAAACTTGGCGTCGGGCAGGATCTCGCCATCAAGCACTCCATCGGGCGAGTCCTTTTGCCGGAAGAGGGCGCGCAACTCTTCCAGCACTCCCGGAAGTGCATTGAAACTGACCTTGTCGCCGAGAACTTCTACGGTGTGTGCTTCTGAACTGCCCAAACCGACTCCGTTCCAACGCGGGCTGACCGCGCGCGTGAGCCGCTCGCGGTCAGGTCGGGTGAACACTACGTGGTTGTAACGCTCCACCAGGTACTGCTTACCGTCGTACAGGACACCCATCGGTAAATAACGCAGGTTCCCATCCAGCGACCAGAGGATCGTGCCAGTATCTTTAGGGATGGCTGCTTCGATTGGTTTGAAGACAAATGAATACAACTCTTGCGCGAGAGGCCTCGGGTCATACTGATCAGACTGCAACAAAGCCCAAAGTTGTAATGCTCTTTTGTTGACGGCATCGGCCTTAACCGGTTGGGCCGCGACTGTGATGCTGTCAGCGGAGACAACCAGCACGCAGAATGAACCGTTTCCTTCTCCTCCAAGTTCCTTATCGAGAAGCGTGTAGACCGCAACTGCTTTCTGACCTGTCTGCTTGCTCAGATCACTTAGAGTTCGTTGCAAGTCGCGCGTATCAGCAATCTCTCCAACCTTGTTCTCCTCCGGGCGCATGCGGGAAAAGTCGGTCTCTGTCTGCTTAACAAGAGCCACAAAATCATCCGAAGCGGTTTTCAATCGTGTCTCCAGTTGCTGTCGCTCCGCTGTCGTATCACTGCTAGGCCTTTGTTCGGCAACCTTCAGTCCCAGTTGATCCAACTGCTGACCTATGGCTTCGATCCGCTGAATGGAGGTTTCGAACTTCGAGTTCATCAGTATTTCACCTGCGGTCAGCGCCACACGTGAGACTTCCCGGTCAGTAATGCTATTGAAGTCGAAGAATTGCTCATCCTTGAAAAGGTTAAGCACTTGATGCGCCTCACGCAGACGGCCAGAACCGATTAACATATAGGCCAGGATCCGATAGGTCCGTTCCTTACTCTTGAGTAGGGTCTTTTGATGTTTCAGGTCGAGACCAGATGCGTTTGCTCTGAGTTGCTGAAAAAGGTTGATCGCGTGCTTACCAAAAAAGATCCCAACTGAAGGATTGCGTTCGCTCCAGTCCAGCATCATGTTCAGGAGCGTTTCGGCTGCACCGGCCTGATCACCTATGACGCTACGAATTGCCAGCGCCCTCGAATAGAATTCCAACGCCCTTGAATGGTCACCGGCGTCTGCGTAAAGCGTTCCCAGGTTGCTGAGGGTTGAGGCTTCACCACTGCGATCAGTAGCCGCTCTGCGCAGTGCCAGGGCGCGGTTATATAGATCCAGAGCTTTCTGCGTGTCGCCGAGATCTTTATGAATCGCTCCCAGATTGGCAAGAGTCGTGGCTTCGCCCGTACTGTTTCCCGCGACCTGATACAACACTAAGGCTTGGTTAATGATCTCCAGCGCCTTTCGTTGCTCATGTGAGTCAGCGTAAACAGCTCCAATGCTGTTGAGGGTGCTCGCTTGACCCATCTTGTCATTGATAGTTCGGCGAATGGTGAGCGCCCGATTAAAGAAGTCTAACGCCTGATCCTTTTCCCCTAACCCACTATAGACGCCGCCGATGTTGTGGAGCGTGTTAGCTTCACCCTCAGGCTCAGTGATTGAGCGATGCAATGCGAGCGCCTGATCATAGATTTCCAACGCCTTTTGGCTTTCTCCGAGTGAATAAAACAGGGTGCCAATGCTGGAAAGAGTATTTGCCGCACCGGCCTGGTTGCCTGACGCTCGGTGAGTTTTGAGAGCCTCAGTATAAAAGTCCAGCGCCTTCTCCCACTCACCCATTCGATCGTATACAACACCGAGGTTGTTGAGAGTCGTCGCCTCTCTGCGCCCATCATGGATTCCTCGAAAATAGGAGAGGGCTTGCATGAAGAGATCAACGGCCTTTTCCGTGCTTCCCTGTTCGTAGTAAACGTTACCGATCTCAATTTTGGTGGTAGCTTCAGCACTACGATTACCTACCGCGACGAACACCGTCAGCGCCTGGTTGTAGGAGTCAAGTGCCTTTTGCAAATCACCAATCCTGAAATACACCTTAGCGATATTAGCGATTGCTACCGCTTCCCCGCTTCGATCACTTACGGCCTTAAAAAGCGGGAGCCCCTGGTTGAAAGCTTCCAAAGCTTTTTGAGTTTCTCCTAAGCTCAAGTACACGCGTCCCAGTCCCAGCAAAGTTAAACCTTCTCCGCGGACGTCGTTAGTCGCCTTACGAAGCGGCAGCGCCTGGTTGAAATAATCGAGGGACTTCTGTTTGTCACCGTTTTGAAGGTAGATCTCGCCAAGCGCGTCGAGCGTGGCCGCTTCCGCGCGTTGATCGCCTATGGCTTTCTGAATCGGCAGCGCCTGGTTGTAGTAGTCGAAAGCCTTCTCGTCCTCATTCAGCGCGTCGTAAACCTGTGCCAAATTAGATAACGACAAAGCTTCCCAGTAGCGCTCTTTGAGTTGCCGCCACAAACCCAATGCAGTTTCGAAAGCAGGAATGGCGGTGCGAGCTGAATCGGGGCCTTGATTGACGAGTTGCACGCCACGATCCAACGCTTGTTGAGCAGCCGCCACGACCGAAACTCGCCTTTTATCTTCGTCGTTTGCTGAGCGCAATTCTTTAACCCGCAGCTCATAAGCTCCCGCGTTCGCTGTGCTCTCGAATGTCTTTATCTCCAAACGGTACTCGCCCGCCACGTCGACAATCGTCATTAACGGCTCCGGCCCAAACGCTCCGTTCGGACTATCTACCTGCAAAACCTTCCGGCCATTGGGAGCAAACAATGTAACCATTACATCAACCGCTTGCTGCTCCACGGCAACGTTGAGATAGTCGCCCGCGCTAGTCAGTATCTTGTAGGAGTGCGCCTGGCCTCCACCAATCGTTCGCTTGACAGGCTCGGCTAATTGCAACTGCTGGATCTCTTGTTCTTTTGGCTGAGCGTCTTGCTGTCCACCCTTAGGTTGCGCTCCGGCGGTTCCAATCTGAGCTTGCGAAACGACTGCGTGAGTGCCCTTGTAGCCAACGAAGACCACGACAGCAATCAGAATCATAAAACGCGAGACACCAATACGTGAGCACATTTCACACACTCAATCTTTCAAAAGCTTTTCCGCAACCCCGCTTCATAGTTGTGACCGACTTCAATTCTTCTCTCCGATCGTTGTTATTGCAGTCGCCGGTTTAATGACAGCGACAAACTGGAATTCAAAGGTTGACCAACCAAAAGTGTTGGCATTAGGTGACGCGATGTCTTGAGTTCCTTCAATTCCGCCGCGTGTGGTCATTCCAATAGTAGTCGCGGTTTTTAGTAACTGCCCCAGCGTGGTCTGCTCTTCTTTCGCACCTCGATCGTTTCCTCCTCGTTTGTTACCGACCGAACTCTCGCTTAGAAGCGGACTGAAATCGGCAGGCTCGCGAGTAGCAATTGCTTTGAAAATCTCCGGCCCGTAAGGCGGCGTGATAGTCACGACAAACGGTGCCGGAACTCGATGCCAGTCTCCGTCGGCGGGAATCTTGTTTTCATCCGCGTTACCTAATGGAATTACGGGATTAGGCCAGAGCGGAGCTATGTTGCCGTCGCTCGTCAGATCGATAACATTGATGTAAGCATCGACGTACCCGGTGTTCTTGATTTCCAAAATGTAATAAGAGCCTTCCGGCAAGGAATGCAATGCGCCGATCTCCAACGCCGGTCCGGAGTCCCTTGTTTTAGTTATTACCTGAATTTGCCGGTCGCCTGCTCTGAGGCTTGAGCGCTCTTCAGCGGTGACAGGAATTAACCGCATTTCTATTTTGACCATTGCATCGTCGTTCTTTAGGTTCTTGACGAACCGCCAACGGGCCTCGCCTTTCAGTGCGAGTGAGATTTTGCCGAACGCATCGGCCTCGTCAGGCACGCGTCGAACAATGGAGCCGTCCTGCCGCATGATGGTGTAGCCGGTGGAAAAATTGTCGTCATTTCCCAGGGACGAGGGCTTTTCATCCGTGCATTTGCCACGACAGATCTTGATGTCCCATTCGCGGGGGTCTTTAAGATCGCCGCGGACGATGTATAACTTCTTGACCTTGGTCGCCAGATCGTCCGGTGACTCTGCAGGCTGCGGGATTCCCTCGAAGACGACGCGCAGACGCGCATCGTCAAACTTGTGATCGCTTTCCCTGGCCCGTGCATTTTCAAGCTGCTTCAGATCGATCTTTGCCGGCTGAGTTAACTTCAATCGGGAAGATGTGGCATCAACTCTTTCGATTTCCGCGCTGGCAACAGGCGTTGCTTGTTTGAAATCTTTCGTGTCTGCCGAAAAGAGATCGAAGCGCGAGCCCTTTGTCATTCCTTGTAGATAGCCAGCGTTTAGCAGCGCGTTCTCATTTTCAATCCTAATGTTTATGAAAGGCTGCGGGGGAAGCGCTACCCCCTGCATCAGGACCTTGTCCATTTCACCTTCGATCGTCGGATTCTGATCGTGCCCATCGCGCGTTACCTCGTCATAGATTCGTCCGAAGATGTCGCGATACGTAGAGCGGGGACCGGCGCTCATCAAGGATTTGGTCAAAGCATATGAGAGCAATCCCATCGCCTTGCCATCAAACCCATCAGTTTCACCGGCCAGCTGGTCATTACGCGTGGCGGCAATCACCACGTATCCCAGAGACGNAGCGTAGCCTTGCGGCAACAAACCACTTGAGTCTCCCGGCGTGGGCTTGGNGCCCCGATTCTTCGGTGGCTGCGGCGGCGCGCCTTCCCATTTACTTCCGCGAACGAGAAACCTTCCCCCGCGAGTGTTCGTGCCCGAAAAGCAGCTATCCATCGTCACGGTAACGTTGCCGGGCTTCTTTGTTTTCAACTCGTCGAGCCACTTTTTGATTTCGTCGTCACGGATGTCGTTCGACGCGTCCATTCGCGAGACGTAGTCGGAAGGAATCAGTGTCTGGTCATAGCCGCCTATTTCATCTCCGGCTACCGGATTTGGCCCATGCTGGTCGTCATCCGGCACCGTGCCGCCGTGACCGGAGTAGTGGAAGTAAACGGTGTCGCCTTCGCGGGTCTGATCGATCAGAAACGACTTGAACATCTTTTGGATCGATTCGTGAGTTGTTTCCGGTCTGGTTTTCAAGACTTTGATTTCACTCTCAGTGAAACCAAACTTCTGTATCAGGGTCTGCTTCAGCGCATCGACATCTGGTTCTGAATTCAAGTCCCACCAGTAGTTTTTTCTCTTGCCGCATTCACTGCCGTCGCCACGGCAATAATTCGAGATTCCAACGAGCAGCGCGTGCTTGCGGGGCGTTTCATTCGGAGTTGTTTTCTGAGCAGATTGGTTCTGACTGGCCCGGGCGCGGAACAACCGAGCCGACGGGCCACCCAAAACCAGAGCGCATAGAACAAGAATTAGCGTCACCCTGTAAGCCATGGCTACCATTCCTCCTCCAAGCAAAGCCGTGCGCATGACGTCACCTATTCCGCTTTGCGGCGTGGCGGCCCGGCTAGTGCAGGTGTATCTCTGATAGCCGCGGTCGGGTTAAGTTTTCCGTAGCCCCACTGGGGATTCGGTGTTCCAGCCGTTTGCTCATCTCTGATCGCTGTCTTCTTGAGAATCTCCTTGACTTGCGCGGCATCAAGTGTCGGGTTCTTTTGCAGCATCAGCGCGATCACGCCGGCTGTGTAAGGTGAGGAGGCGCTGGTTCCCGCCCAGGCAAGATGAAAACCATCATCGGTGATATTCGCTTTGTCTGGAGCGCCAGCAGAATCCCTACCCATCTCGGTGGAATCTTTCGACAGTGGCGATATGGTATAGGTTGCAGGTGCAGCGATCTCGGGTTTGATTACACTGTCGCGGCGGAAACCCGGGCTGGAGTAAGTTGAGATTGTGCCTGGCTTCATGTTGTAGAGAGTTTGCGTCCCCCCGATATTGGTCCATGAACCACGGAAGTCGTACGCACCGACAGTGATAACGTTTGTGGCGTTGCCCGGCGAACCGACCATGAATCGTGCTTCATTTCCTTTGCCAAAGCTCCCGCCGGCAGACGACGGAATATACAGATCGAAGCGACCGTTGGTTACCTTGGACGATGCTCCGAAGCCATAGATGTCATATGAACCCTTCGGCAGAAAAATTGTTACTTCTTGAGTCTTCTTGCTAACGTTTTCTATCGCGACCTGCTTGTCGAAGTATTCGCTAAAGTTTTGAGGTGCCTTGGCAGGTTTCGAAAGCTTCCCTCCAATGTCCTCGCCGACCTTCGACATATAGAAAACGACCGGCTTACCCGTGGGATCGACGAAGAAATTATCTCGCCCAACAATCGCCAAACCCCAATCGTCATTAACGCTGAAGTAGGAAGTGAGAAGCGTTCCCTTAGGTTCGGTGACGAAGAGTTCTATGCCGCTGCTAAAATTGTCGGCCTGCCCGGGCCGATCGGGGCCGAACGTGCTGCCGCCGTGAAAACTGTCTCTGCCTTCATTTCCTGCCGAGACTGTGATGACGGCGCCTGGCTTTCCTGCGCCGACAAAACTGTCCACCATGCTCTCCTGTGGAGCATCACCTTCGTGCGACGACCACTGACTGCCGAAGCTCATGTTTATGACTGCCGGCTCGCCGAGCGACTTTGCCGTCTTTAGGATCCACTCGACCGTGTAGTACCCGAGGCTGCTGATGCCGCCGTCCCCGTTCTCCGCCTTGACGATGATCAGGTCAGCCTCAGGAGCAACCCCCTTGTAGGTTCCTGGCAGTACACCCTTCGCCGTTGCGCGGCCGTTGCCGGCTGCGGTACCGGCACAGGCAGTACCGTGTCCGACCACGTCCTTTGACGCAACTGTTCCCCGACCCTTAAGGGCAGCGTTGATTTGCGCGTTCGTATAGAGCGTGCCAATCGGCTTGTTGTCCTTATCAACGAGTGGAGGCTGAGTTCCGATACGCCCGCTTGAAGTTGTCCAGGACGAATCGAAGAGATCGTATAGGTAAAGTATGCGCGAAGTTCCGTCTGCGTTAACAAAATCCTGATGACTCCAGTCAATTCCAGTATCGATTACCGCAACCACCACGCCTTTCCCGGTCAGAGTCTGGTGATCGAAATCGCCGGCTACTTTTTCGCCGCGCGCTTCTCCCCTCGTCTCGCGCATCATCTGCGGAGTTGTCTTATCTCGTGGTGGCTTCGGAATGCGCGCACCCATCATTGGCTTGATGGAGGTGACAGCCGGTTGTTGCGCCACTCTTTGCAGTGCAAGCACCGGGACACTCGCGTAAATCATGTCACCTGCCTGGAGCCGAATCTTCGCCCCGGCCTTTTCCAATGCGGCCCTGTCTGCGGAACCATCAATTCTGAGGGCGACTTCAATCGATGGGTTTTTCTCTTCGCCACCAATCCCGAAAAGGTTAGAGAGATCATGCTCGGAGAATTCGGCTTCATCCGACCTGGCACCGCGAGTGTCTGAAAACTGACGGTACAGGACCTTCAGTGGCATTGACAGTTTGTCTGCTGCCGAGGTTCCGCGAGCCGACTTGTTTGCGCCTGGTCCCTGTGCGGTCCGCAAATGAGGTGGCTTGCTCTCATCTTGCTGTGCGAATGCCATCGATGCCATCGAGGCCATCAGCATCGCAGCAATGACAAGGGGAACTAGCGCGCTATAAAAGTTTCTTTTCATGTCTGACTCCTTATCAGAAATTTTTTCACGTCACGACTAGCATCACATGTTCAGAATCACCCGCAGTGTTTTTGCCGTCGCTCCATTCGGCTCGATTCATCCCTACGTCAACTATTTCCGTAATCATACCGGGGCGCCCTGGGCCCTCGCGACGATTGCGGAACCTGGAAAATACGGAAGAGAGTGGGAAGAGACGCCGTCAAGATCAGGGCGCGCCAACCTGGCGCGAAATCAGCGTGGGAAGAGATTCGCCAACCGGACAATGAACGGGAGGCACGCTGCATTCTTGCATTCATAACAAGGCAAATCCTGGAAACTGTGGACTTCAGAAAAGGGACTTCAATTTGAAGTTTGGTCTGGGGCTGGCGCGGTCGTAGTTTTTTTGACGCGCTGCGGAAGGCTCTTCGGGAGCTTCCACCCTGAGAAACACTGGTCCGCCTGGGATAAAAAGGATCGGAGCAGGTTAATCAATACCCGCGTCTTCAAGATTCAGCCTTGGTCGTGAAGGAAAAAATCCCCGAGGAGTGTCACTCCTCTGGAATTTGACTTCCTCAGCTAGACGTCAGAGGCCAAAAATAAAGAAGGTACCCGGGTACGCGGCCAAATCTAGACTCGAGGGCGCTCTCTGTCAAATATTTTCTGGCGGGGTTCTTTCGGGCGTCGGTGGCTATCCAAACCCGAAACGGCGGGGCTTCACTAATGGGAAGAGTGGGCCGCAAGCAAGGCATCGCCACGGCGCGAACAGTGGCAAACNTTTNTGACTATGCCAAGATCCACATAGTGACGGCATCGGTTAAGCTCCGTTGCGCGCGTTAAGTTTCGCGGAAATTNTTGAGAAATTTCAGGTTCACCTGAATTCAAAAGTCCCTCATCACAATCCGAGTACAGGTCACGCTTTTAGCTGANGAGTGTTTGAGTTCTGGCAATTCGTTAGTCCGCAAAGGTGTGCGNCTTATACTATGGATGAGCAAACGGCGTGCGGGACGGGAAAACTGACGCCTTAGACGACGTGAGGATCTGGTTGCTCCGAGAGGCTAAGTTGGCGCCATTACTCGAAACGCTGGGCTATAACTCAAACTGCGCAACGCGGGAGTATGCCAGTAGTCTAGGGGACCCTTCCTTCCTCAAAACTCATGTTAACTGGACGTTTGTCGGTCGGTTTCGGAATTTTCGCGTGCGAGTCGCTCTCGCGCGTCTCGCCAGAGTCGGGCTTCGTTACGGAAACATTCTTATCGACAACCTCAAGAGTCAAATCGTCCGCCCA
>Ga0065707_10083051_pt1 | contig 10685 bp, 10 predicted proteins | sample SwiRhicommuniRL3_FD_59094 | JGI IMG/M metagenome (GOLD analysis project Ga0065707, IMG submission 59094) | Switchgrass rhizosphere bacterial communities from Rose Lake, Michigan, USA - RL3 v2 (version 2) | ecosystem: Host-associated > Plants > Roots > Rhizosphere > Soil | place: East Lansing... | reverse complement strand
AAAGGCGCGGAGCTTTTCAAGCCACTGCGCCTGGCGCTCACCGGCCGTTCACATGGCCCGGAGCTCGCCCCGTTATTGAAAGCTATGCCGCCCGGAAAAGCGCGCGAGCGGCTTGCCCGATTTGCATAAGAAGTGTGCCCCCATGATTCGAATTCATAATTCTCTCACCGGTGAGAAAGAAGAGCTGCGGCCCATCGTGCCGGGTGAGATCGGCATGTATGTCTGCGGCGACACGGTTTATGACCTTTGCCACGTGGGTCATGCGCGCTCGAAGATCGTGTTCGACATGGCGCGTCGTTATTTAATGTACCGCGGCTTCAAGATCAACTTCGTCCGCAACATCACGGACATCGACGACAAGATCATCAAGCGCGCGGCGGAGCAGGGCAAGGACATCAATGACTTCACCGCGTATTACATCGAGCAGATGCATCGGGATTACGACAGCTTGAGCATCCTGCGCCCGGATCACGAGCCGCGGGCCACTCAGTTCATCCCGGGCATGGTTGCTCTGATCCAGCGTCTGATCGAAAAAGGCTATGCGTACGTAGGAAGCAGCGGCGATGTCCTTTATTCAGTGGCGAAATTTGCCTCTTACGGTAGGCTTTCCGGCAAGCGCCTGGATGATTTGTGCGCCGGCGCGCGCGTCGAAGTGGATGAGTCCAAACAGAACCCGCTCGATTTCGTTCTGTGGAAACCTGCCAAGCCCGGTGAGCCTTCCTGGCCGTCGCCCTGGGGGCCGGGTCGTCCGGGCTGGCATATCGAGTGCTCCGTGATGGCGGAGCAGCTGCTCGGCGCTCATTTTGATATCCACGGCGGCGGGCTCGATCTCAAATTCCCCCACCATGAAAACGAGATCGCACAATCCTGTGCGGCAAGCGGCGACACTTTCGCAAACCTGTGGATGCACAACGGATTTCTCAATGTCAACAACGAGAAGATGGCGAAGTCGCTCGGAAATTTCTTCACGATCCGCGACGTATTGACCACGGTGCGCGACCCTGAAGTGATCCGCTATTTCATTCTGTCGAGCCACTATCGCGGGCCGGTCAACTATTCGCTCGATCAGCTCGAGCAGGCGGATGCGGCGCTGAATCGTATTTACACCGCGCTACGCGATGTTCCCACGCCTCAGGATGCCGTATCCAGCGGACACACCGCGCGCTTCCAGGAAGCGATGGATGACGATTTCAATACTCCGGAAGCATTGGGCGTTCTGCAAACTATGACGCGCGAAATCAATATTGCGCGCGATGCGGGTAAGAACCAAAAAACCGCGGCGCTCGCCGCCGAGTTGCGCGCTTTGGCCGGGGTGCTCGGCCTTGCGCAACTGGATCCGCAGGCCTGGTTTCGCCGAACGGTTGAGCGGACTACGGCCGGACCGAGCGACGCCGATATTCAACGTCTCATCGGCGCCCGCATCGCGGCGCGTGTGGCGAAGAACTGGGCGGAATCCGATCGTATTCGCGATGAGTTGGCCGCCGGCGGCGTCATCGTCGAAGACAAGCCCGGCGGCAAATCTACCTGGCGCCGGGCGTAACTTTAGAATTTCCTGAGAAAAGAAAAATCGATGGCTGCGCCGGGCAGCATCTGGATCGCCGTCATGCCGGGCGAGGCGCTCGCGGAAATGTCCCTGTATTTCTTCCCTTCAAGAGAACGGAATAAATGAACGCGCCTGCCTTGAACGTCCACGACCCAGAGTTCGGGGATGGCGTGTTTTGCGTACAGGGGCGCCTTTTTATCCAGGTCGAACCGCAAGCTCGACTCACTGACTTCAATCATCAGCAAGACGTCTTCGGACGTGGCGGTGTGATGCCTGTAAAAATCCGCACGCGGTTTGAGGAGCGCGAAGTCCGGCTCGAACAGGTTGAGCTCGGCCATGCGGTAGTACTCGTCGGCCGAAATGCGATGCGGCTGCGGGGTTGCCATTGCTGCTCTCACAAGGTTGCTCCTCAGGGGCTCAAAGTTTACGGCGGCCGCGCCGCCAACGCATCTCGACGGTGAAAATGTTAACCATCGCCGCGGGGAAGGGAAGCCCCAGTATCTGGTGCGTTTGAGCAATTATTCGATTTTTTTCTGCCGCTGCGCCCCGATCCATCCAATTATTCAACTACCGGCGTTTTGCCGCCGCAACGACGCCTCCAGCGTGTTGCTCATCAGCGTAGCCACCGTCATCGGCCCGACGCCGCCGGGAACCGGCGTAATCCATCCTGCGTGCTCGCGCGCAGCATCGAAATGAACGTCGCCCACCAGCCGGCCCGTGTCGAGGCGGTTCATGCCGACATCAATGACCACCGCGCCCGGCTTGATCCACTCGCCAGGAATCAGCCCCGGCTTGCCCACCGCCACCACTAGAATATCAGCGCGCCCCACATGTACCTCGAGATCGCCGGTGAAGCGGTGGCAAATGGTCGTCGTCGCGCCCAGCAACATGAGCTCGAGCGCCATTGGCCGGCCGACAATGTTTGAGGCGCCAACCACCACCGCATGCTTGCCCCGGGTTTCGATTTCGTAGTGCTGCAGTAATTTAACGACGCCATAAGGCGTGCAAGGCCGCAACAGCGGAATGCGTTGCGCAAGACGGCCGAGATTGAAGGGATGAAACCCATCGGCATCCTTCGCGGGATCGATTCGCTCCAGCACCGCCACCTGCCGGATCTGCTCGGGCAAAGGCAGCTGCACCAGGATCCCATCGATGCGATCGTCGGCATTGAGCGAGTCGATCAGCTTCAATAGATCGCTTTCCGAAGCGGTGTCCGGCAGATCGTGCGCCATGGAGTGGATGCCGGCATCCGCACAGGCCTTGCGCTTGTTGCGCACATAAATTTCGGACGCCGGGTTGCGGCCTACCAGCACCACGGCGAGGCCCGGTCTTCGTAAACCTCGCTTTACCATGTCGTTCACCGACTGGCGGATTTCTTTGTTCAGCTTGTCGGCTACTAGTCGGCCGTCGATTATTTGTGCAGTCATGGGCGCGCATTCTCGCATGCGAGCCGGCGAAATTGGCGCTTCACCTAAGGGGTCCGTATGATGCGCGCCCGAAGGTGCGGGGCGTAGCTCAGCCTGGTAGAGCATCTGGTTTGGGACCAGAGGGTCGGAGGTTCGAATCCTCTCGCCCCGACCATCGGTAAAACCTGAGCGCCCGTAGCTCAGCTGGATAGAGCACCGGCCTTCTAAGCCGGTGGTCGGGGGTTCGAGTCCCTCCGGGCGCGCCACTTGGGTATACTCCCGCGCCCTGTCGATGGTGGGCGTAGCTCAGCTGGTAGAGCCCCGGGTTGTGATCCCGGCTGTCGCGGGTTCGAGTCCCGTCGTCCACCCCATTCAAAATGGGAACAGGTTTTTTGGTGGGCCGTTAGCTCAGCTGGTAGAGCAGTTGACTCTTAATCAATTGGTCGTAGGTTCGATCCCTACACGGCCCAATTCCACTTGCCGGCGCGCCCGCCGCAGCCGGCGCAGCGTCTTGCCGAGGCTGGCATAAGCGAGCGGCTCGGCTTCCATTTTCAATTCGCACGGTGCGGGCGTCCACTGAATACGTGCGTCATCAGCGAGAAATTCCGCCGTATCCCCTTCGATAAATTGCAGCGTGGCCAGCTCGCGCGGCGTTGCGGTTTCTTCGGGCGTCAGCAATAGACCCAGCCGCCGCGCGGCCAGGCCGACGCTCTTTTTGCTGGTCCACACCGTCAGTGGCGCGGACAATATCAAGCCAGCGAGCACCGGCAGCATCCACCAGAAGTAGGTGGGCGCGAAAAGAAGAATGAGTCCGCCCCACAGTAGGCCGACCGTGAGATGCCATCTATGGCGCTTGAAGGCTTCGCCGAAGCCGACTCCGCGGTCGCCGCGCTCCTGCGCGTTCCATTGCACACGGATGCCGGCAAGCGTCTGCAGCACGAAGCTCGAATGAAACAGCATCATCGCCGGCGCGAGCAGCATGCTGAATAACTGCTCGATCAAAAGGCTCGCGAGCAGACGCGGGCCTCCGCCGAAGCCGCGACGTCGCACGGGGTCCGCAAGGGCGAGCAGGGCGCCGAGAACTTTCGGCAGCAGCAGAACGAAGATCGTAACGACAAGAAGCGAAGCAATCTCGCTCGCGCGCGACTCGGGCCAGTCGGGGAACAATGTATAGGTGCCTGGCAGGAAATAAGCGTGACCGCGCACTGCTTCGAGACAGGTGATGATGGAGCTCAAAATCAACACTGTCATCCAGGCAGGCGAGGTCACGTAGCCCACGATGCCGGTGAGCATGTGCACGCGGCTCAGCCAGTGCAGGCCGCGCAGCGGCATCACCTTCAGATGCTGCAGATTTCCCTGTGTCCAGCGCCTGTCACGCGCGGCGAAGTCAATGATGTTCGACGGCACTTCTTCCCAGCTGCCCTCGAGGTCGGCGACCATCCAGACTTCATAGCCTGCGCGGCGCATGAAGGCCGCCTCGACGAAGTCGTGACTTAGAATCTCGCCGCCGAGCGGCGCATTGCCCGGAAGCGTGGGCAGCGCGCAGTGGCTCGCGAACGCGCGCACGCGTAGGATGGCGTTGTGTCCCCAATAATTGCTTTCGCCGCGTTGCCAGAATGTGAGACCGCGCGCGAGCATCGGGCCATTGAGGCGCGCGGCGAACTGAACGAGACGTGCAAACAATGTGGCGCGGCCTGCCGGCATCGGTAACGTTTGAATGATGCCGGCGCGCGGCCGCGCTTCCATTAAACGCGCGAGCGTCACCAGAGTCTTGCCGCTCATCACGCTGTCGGCGTCGAGCACTACCATGAAATCGTAGGCTCCGCCCCAGCGACGTACGAAATCTGCAAGATTGCCCGCTTTGCGGCCGAAGTTTTCCTCGCGACGACGATAGAAAATGCGCCCGTGTGCATTGTGACGCGCGACCAACGCGCGCCACGCTGTCTCTTCGGCTACGGCAATCTCGCTACGGCGTGTGTCTGACAAAATGAAGAAATCGAAGCCTGCCTGCTCGGCCTCATTGGCGAGCGAGGACCAGATGGCATGAATACCCGCAAAAACCTGGGTGGGGTCTTCGTTGTAGACAGGCATTACGAGCGCGGTACGGCCGCGCAGCGTTTGCCCCTGCGCCTCATTAGCGTGCAGTACCGCCGGATCGCGCCCAAAAACGTGCACGATGAAGCCCGCGATAGCTGTCCAGAAGGCGCCCGCAATCCAGACGAACAGGCAAAAGAACAAAGCCAGTCCTGCAAGCTCCAGCAGCGAGAAGCCGTTTGCCACAAGAATGTCGAGCATCAGAGTGCTTGCAAATCCCGCGCTGGCGAAGGTAAGACCGAAAAAAAGCGCCCGGCGCCATGCATAAGCGCCTGTGCCGTTCGATTTCATCGCGTCCATTGGTAAGTCCATGTTTCAGTCAATGCTTCGCCATAGAGAGTGAGATAACACCGTAGCTCGACCTCGGCCCGCTTCGGCGCGACGCGGAAGGAAGCACGCCATGTGCCCGTCGAGTCGGGGAGTCGCTGAATGGTGACATCGTCGATTGAGCCGCCCTTGGCGACGATGCGCGCCCGCACCGGTTGGCTTGCGTGCAGACCGGCCAGGTCGCCCCCGGCAAAGTCGACAAGGATGCGACGTCTGCCTTCGCCGTCGCTGCGAGATCCGCCCGTGGCTGCATCGCCCGTTCGGGTTGCAACCGCCCGGCCGCCTGGCGGCCAGTTCGGAGAATAAGAATACGCGTTCAGAAGATAGGTGAAGCGCAAGGGCTTGCCCGGCTGTACCGGCGCTTTGGGCACCCAATAGGCAACGATATTGTCGTGGATTTCCTCGTCGGTTGGGATCTCCACGAGCTCCACACCGCCCGGACCCCACTGCCCGAGCGGCTCGATCCAGTAGCTCGGGCGCAAGTGATAGCGCGCCTCATTGTCCTGGTAGTTGGCGAAGTTGCGATCGCGCTGGCTAAGCCCAAAACCGCGTGGGTTCGTGTCCGTGAATCGATTCACCCGCAATGCACGTGGATTCCCTAGCGGGCGCCACAGCCATTCGCCAGCCCCAGTGTTTGCGAGCAGGCCGTCGCTGTCGTGCACTTCAGGCCTGAAGTCATCGAACGAACGGCTGGTCTTATCCTCTCCGTAAAGAAACATGGATGTCAGCGGCGCGATGCCAAGCTTCGTGATCTCATGGCGCGGATAAAGCTCGCTCAACACTTCCACCTGTGTGATTGCGCCGGGCCGGATATCGAAGCAATAGGCGCCGGCGACGCCTGGGCTATCGAGCAAGGCATACATTCTCAGCGTCCGTTGCTCGCGCGCTGGGCGCTCGAGCCAGAAGTCAGTGAAATAGGGAAACTCTTCGCCTCTTTCGGTCGCGGTATCTACTGCAAGGCCGCGCGCGGAAATGCCGTAGTTCTGGCCGCGACCGAGCACCCGGAAATAAGAGGCGCCGAGAAATACGATGAGCTCGTCCTTGTAAGCCGGAGTGTGCAGTGGATAGTGCACGCGAAGGCCTGCGAAGCCGAGGTTCGCGGGAAGCTTTGCGGAAATTTTCAACTTGCCGAAATTGAAGAGCAGGGGGTTGTAGGCGACCGGCAGCACCTTGCCGCCGCTCACCTCGGCCACGTTGACTTTGCGCGCGAAGTTGAATCCGCGATGGAACAGTTGAACCTCGAACAGCGCCTGCCTGTGCCACAGCGCGTTCTCGCGCTTGAAGCGGATGTCGCGGTATTGGTCGTAGCTTAGGTTTGCAAGCTCTCCGGGCAAGCGCGCGGAGGCAGCTTTGTAAGGACGGCTTGCGCGCTCCCGCGCCAGGCGTTGAACTGTGGCAAAGGAAAATGAGGGACTGGGCTTGGGTAGCTGAGCAGGTGCGGGCGCGCATACCGCTTCCGATGCGAGCAACCCCGACAAGATACACACCTGCATATAACGCCGCAGCAGCACCGCTGATTCCTCTTATTACAAAGCCGGTTGTCTCGTGTCCCGATTTGAGTGGCCTGCAAGATCCATGCAGCGCGGACCATCGCCGTCAGGCAATGGATATCTTCTTCGTTGTCGGAACGTGCGCGATTGTCTCAATTGCGCGCGCGTTCGGCCATGGCATTCACCGTCTGGAAACGCAGACATGTCAAGTCATGCCGCCAGCTTGACCAGCCGATCGACTGCATCGCGGTCGATCGCATTTGTATGGCGGAACAACCCATAAAGCGTGACCACCATTGCAGAGCGCTTCGTCCGCGCAACCTCAACGCCGCTCGCCAGCAAAGCCTCATCAAGGGTATCCATGATGCTCTCGAGCAGTGCGTTATCCACCTCGGTTGGCGGACCTACCCTGTAAACTGGTGGCATCTGCCGCACTCCTTTCGGAACGATGCGGCTGTCGCCTTTGCCGGTGACGAGCCATTCCACATTGGCGCCCGTGGCCGTGCAAATGGCGCGCAAGTCGCTGACGTTGGGTTCCGATGCCCCCCGTAACCACTTGCGTACGGCGCCGTCGGAGCGGTCGATAGCCTGGGCAAGCGCCGTCACACTGCCAAATGCATCGATGGCCTGACGGAGACGCGCGGGGAATTCGTCTTGATGTATATCTCCATCTGTTTTCACTAATTCGCTCATACCGTACAAATGTAACGTCATTCGTACTTTTATGCCAGATATTCAACACAAAAAGCTCAAAGAAGTGATCCTGCATCTCCAGCAGGTACAGTCCACTCTCGCCGTAGCCGTCGCGGCGCTTACCCAGCAGAACTGTGAAATTGACGTGGACATCGCCAGCGTTCTGAAAAGCGGCGCCACGGACAAGATTCAGGATCAGATCGAAATTCTGGAGCGAATGCTTGATGAATGACGTTGTATAATTACAACAATGATCGCATGGCAGCTTAATTCACTTCTGTCAAGACTAGCGTAACCGCTCGATAACTTTACAATGCGCGCTGCCGCTAGGCTGGTCGTCGCGAGCGTTGCTCGTTTGCGACTTTCGCTGTGCGGCATCTCAACTGTTTATCCAATTGGAGTGACGAATGCTTAAAAATATTGCCTTGGGCTCTATCGCTGCCTTGAGCCTTGTCGGTCAGGCGTTTGCCGATGACGGCTTCAGCTACTCTTATCTCGAAGCCAACTATCTCAACACCAGCCTGGATGACGCCGACGTGGACGGCGACGGTTTCGGTGTCAATGGCTCCATCGCCTTCAACCCAATGTTCCATGGCTACGTGGAATACTCAAACCTCGATTTCGACGGCACGTCGATCAATGGCTGGGAAGTCGGCGGCGGCATCAACCATGCCTTGAACCCAACGATCGATCTCATCGGCCGCCTTGCTTACGTAAAGGCCGATGTCGAAGGCCCTGGCGATGATGACGGCTTTGCCGTGCAAGCAGGGGTACGTGCCCGCCCGGCCCCGAACTTCGAGCTCGAAGGTCTCTTGCACTATGTAGACCTTAGCGATTCCGGCGATAACACCGCTCTGCGCGCTAACGCTCGTTATTTCTTCATGCCCCAGTTCGCCGTAGGCGCAGGCGTGGAATTTGACGATGACGCCACCACCTGGAACGTGGGCTTCCGCTGGAACTTCAACAGCAAGTAATTTCTCGTCTCTCTTAAGGGCCGTGTGGGCGGATTCAATGCCGTCCGTGCGGCCCTTTTTGTTTATAATCCCGCGCCCCGCGCACGCGAGAGTGGCGGAACTGGTAGACGCGCCGGCCTTAGGAGCCGGTGGGGCAACCCGTGAGAGTTCGAGTCTCTCCTTTCGCACCACGGATTTAAGAAGCTTTCGAGGATTTCCCAATGCAGATTTCCCTGACCGCGACCAACGGTCTCGAGCGCCGCCTCGAAGTGGCGGTGCCTGTCGAACGTGTCGACAGTGAAGTTGCGCAGCGTCTCAAAAAGCTATCGCGCACCGCTAGACTCAAAGGCTTCCGCCCAGGCAAGGCGCCGCTGCAGGTCATTCAAAAACAATTCGGCGACCAGGTGCATGCGGAGGCGATAAGCGACCTCATGCGCAGTACCTTTGCTGAAGCCATTACCCAGGAAAAGCTGAGACCCGCTGCTGGCCCGCGCATCGAGCCTCTCGCCGTAGAGCGCGGCGCGGACCTCAAATACGCCGCTACCTTCGAAGTGCTTCCGGACGTTAAGTTGAAGCCGGTGACGGGGCTCAAGATTGAAAAACCCGTTGCCGCCATCAGTGAAGGCGATGTGGACACCATGCTCGAAAGCATGCGCAAGCAGCGGCCTATCTTCACGGTGGTGGAGCGGGCCGCGCGCGACTCGGATCGCGTCACCATCGACTATCACATGCATGCGGATGACGGCGCCGAGCACGCACATCAGCACGATAACGATGTGAATTTTGTCGTGGGCTCCGGCCGCGTAATGCCTGAGCTGGATCAGGCCGTGAAAGGCCTCACGGTGGGCGAAAGCCGCAGCATCGCCATTCCCTTGCCGGCAGACCCGGCCGCGCCGCAGCTTGCGGGCCGCAAGGCGGAAATGCATTTCTCACTGAAGAAGGTGGAAGAGCAGGCGCTCCCCGAGCTCAATGAAGAATTCTTTAAGGCGTTCGGCGTCAAAGAAGGCGGACTCGAGGCCCTGCGTACGGAAGTACGCAACAGCATGGGCCGCGAAGTCGAAGGCCTTACGCGGGATCGTTTGCGTTCCCAGGTGATGGACGCGCTCTATCGCGACAACAGCATTGATTTGCCGCGCGCCCTGGTTGAAGAGCAGGTGCAGCAACTGCAGCTCGACACCGGTCGGCGCATGGGCGCGAAGGACGTGAGCCAGCTGCCGCCGCGCCAACCATTTGAAGAGCCGGCGCGGCGGCGCGTGGCATTGGGCTTTCTCATCAGCGAAATCGTCCGCAGTGAGAATATCAAGGCCGACCGCGACCGCGTGCTCGCCCGGCTGAACGAAATGGCCGCAAGCCACCCTAATGCCGACGAAGTGCGCCGCACCTATCTGCAGAATCCAGACGCCCTGCGTCAGATCGAATCCGCCGTTTTGGAGGACCAGGCCCTGGACTGGGTGCTGGCGCAAGCCCAAATTACCGAGAAGCCCGTAAGCTTTACCGAGCTCACCGGTTTCGGCCAGACCCCCGGGAAATAGTTTATGAACGAAAGAGCCTTGAACCTGGTGCCTATCGTCGTCGAACAGACCGCGCGCGGCGAGCGGGCTTATGACATCTACTCCCGCCTGCTGAAAGAGCGGGTCATCTTTATCGTCGGACCCATAGATGACTACATGGCCAACATCGTGGTCGCTCAGATGTTGTTCCTCGAGTCCGAAAACCCGGAAAAGGACATCGCGCTGTACATCAATTCGCCAGGCGGGGTGGTGAGCTCCGGCTTGGCTATTTATGACACCATGCAGTTCGTGCGGCCCGACGTCAGCACCATCTGCATCGGCCAGGCGGCCAGTATGGGCGCCATCCTTTTGACGGGTGGGGCGAAAGGCAAGCGCTGGAGCCTGCCGCACGCCCGCATGATGATCCACCAGCCTCTGGGCGGTTTTCAGGGCCAGGCGGCCGATATGGAGATCCATGCTCGCGAAATGCTCGGCACCCGCGACCGGTTGAACAAAATATTGGCCAAGCACACGGGCCAAAGCGTCGAGAAGATCAAGATCGACACCGATCGAGACAACTTCATGGACGCCGCAGACGCCATCCGCTACGGCCTGGTGGACAAACAGCTCGAGAACCGCGGTGAACTGCCGCTGCCGTCTGCTGCCAAGCCATAAGGATGCCCCCACCC